>Ga0207640_10000128_pt1 | contig 57474 bp, 55 predicted proteins | sample KBSCornC42_FD_184300 | JGI IMG/M metagenome (GOLD analysis project Ga0207640, IMG submission 184300) | Corn rhizosphere microbial communities from Kellogg Biological Station, Michigan, USA - KBS Corn C4-2 (SPAdes) (version 2) | ecosystem: Host-associated > Plants > Roots > Rhizosphere > Soil ... | reverse complement strand
TCCTCGGTCGCCGGGTAGACGTCGAGGATGCCGCCCCGAACGGCGAACTGGCCGCGCTCCTCAACCTGCTCAACCCGCTCGTAGCCCGCGCCGACGAGGTCGTCGGCGACCGCGTCGAGCTCGATTTCCTCGCCCAACTCGATCGCGAAACCGGCGGGGCGCAGCGAGGCGTCGGGCACCGCCTCGGCCAGCGCCGTCGCCGAGGCGACGACGACCGCGTCCTCTTCTGCCCCGAGCGCATCGAGCGCGTCGATCCGCAGCCCGACTAGGTGAGGCGGCGGGCTGACGTGCGAGGCGTAGCCGGTCCCGCGCGAGGGATAGAGACGGACGCGGCGCGGCGCCAGGTAAGCGCGCAGGTCGGCGGCGAGGTCGCGGGCAGAGCGGTCGTCAGCGCCGACCAGCAGCGCCGGCCGCCCGGCGAGACCGCGATCGTCCTCGAGCAGCGCGGCGAGCAACAGCGGCCGCAGCATGGTCGAGGCGCGAACGCTCGCTCCCTCGCCCCCGTCGGCGCCCGAGCGCAGCCGGGCCGCGAGCGCGTGCACCCGCTCGTTCTCGGCAGCGATCTCTATCAGCGGACGCAGTGACATGGCAGCGAAAACGCCCAGATCCGGCGATCCGGGCAGGACGACTGATTCTAGGGAGCCCGACGCGGGCGGAGACAACTGCGGCCGCCCCGAGAGGCGGCCGCAAGTTGCCGAACTATCGGGCCGACTCAGCTGCCGGATTCCGAGACCGACAGTGTTGTAGCGCTGGGCGTTGTGAGGACGTAGGTCGCCGTCGACCTAGCGGTTGCGGGGCAGGCAAAATTGCTGCCGAGCCTCGTTGTGACTCCATTCAGAGTGAGGGTGGAGTTCGTGCTAATGCCCTCCGAGATCGTGCCGATGTCTTGTGTCGTCGCCATCCCGTAGATGCAGCTACCGAAGAGGCCGGTATTGATTGTCACTTCGATCTGACTGTCAGATGTGACTGTGCCGTTGGAAGTGCCGGCGATCTTGTGAACTTTCAACTTGTTACCGGTGCTCACGGTTTTGGTCGTGAAGGTGCAGCCCGTGAAAGTTGTTTCTTCGATCACAATTGTGACTGTAGTCGTCGCGCTGCCTGTGTCGGTGATTTTGCCTTTGATTGTCGAGCCGGTGCATGTGTTGAGCGTGTTCCCGGATGTATCGACCTTTCCAATTGACTGTCCCGCCGGGATGCTCCAGTCGACAGCGGTGCCATTCGGCCATGCCTGTCCGGCGGGGCAGGGGTCCGCTGTTGTCGAGCAGATGACGGTGGCCGAAGCCGTGCCGGCTCCGATGAACGCCATCAGTGCGCCAGTCGCCACCGCAGCGAGCGCGAGGATCTTCAGGTGTTTCATGTTTCTCCTATCGGCCCATCGCGTCGGGCGGCGGGCCTTTCCAGCTAGGGCTTAGGCCTAGCAGACGGGAGAGGTTTTAGTCAAGAACATCTGGGTATTTAGCTAGGCGAAGGGGAGGTCGGAGGCGCCGCGGACATGTTCGACCTGGCCGACACCCTCGGCGGCCGAGCGGCCCTCGACGTCATCCCACTCGTGCAGCATCCGCTTCAGTCGCGCCACCGCCTCGGGCGGATGGGCGGCCACGTCGGCCGCCAGCGCCAGCGCCGACTCCTCCGTCGCCGCCGCCGGGGCGACGCGGTTGACGAGGCCGATTCGCAGCGCCTCGTCGGCGCCGATCGTCCGCGAGCTCAAGAGCAGGTACTTGGCGGCGGCAAGGCCGCAGAGGGTGACCAGGCGGGCCGGCCCGACCGGGATCCCCAGCGCCGCGCCAGGAAATCGCATCCGCAGGTTGGCCCCGCCGACCCGCATGTCGCAGGCGACGGCGATCTCGGCGCCGCCGCCGACCACGTCGCCGTGGCAGGCAGCGATCGTCGGCTTGGGGAAGGCGACGACGGTGTCGTAGAGATCGGAGAAGAGCTGCATGCGGGCGACGTGGGCGTCGGCGTCGAGCTCCTCGCGGACGTCGGCGCCGGCGGAGAGGCCAAGCTGGTCGGAAGAGCTGAAGACGAGGACGCGGACGGCGTCGTCGTCGCGTGCCACGGCCAGGTGCTCGAGCAGCTCGACCAGGAGCTGGGTGTTGAGCGCGTTGCGCGCCCGTGGGCGTTCGAGCCGGATCAAGGCGACCCCGTTCTCGGCGACCGCGTAGCTGCTCAGGCGTTCGGCGTCACTCATGCTCGGAACCTAGCCTCTCGACCAAGCGCTCGGTCTCCTCGGCGGCGCGACCGATCAGCGCCTCGACTTCGTCCTTGGGCTCACGGAAGCGACCGAGCACGTAGGCGGCGACGATCTCGGGATCGCTCGAGTCCGGCCGCCCCACCCCCACCCGCACGCGCCAGAACTCCGCGTCGCCAAAGCCCTTTTTCAGGCTCTTGAGGCCATTGTGGCCGGCGAGGCCGCCGCCGATCCGGGTCTGGATCTCGCCGAACGGCAGATCGATCTCGTCATGGACGACGACTACGCGGTCGAGCGGCGCCTTCAGCGAACCGCGCGCCGGCCCGGCCGAGTCGCCGGAGGCGTTCATGTAGGTCTTCGGCAGCAGCACCGCCACGCGCGGGCCGGCCGGCCCCGTCCGCCCTTCCCAGAGCCGGGCCCTGAACTTGTCGCGCGGGCGGCCCAGGTCCCAGCGCCGGGCCAACTCCTCGCCGACCATGAAGCCGAGGTTGTGGCGGTCGCCGACGTGCTCCGGCCCCGGGTTCCCGAGGCCGACGATGAGGATGCGGTCGCCCTGCTCGCCGCGCTCGCGGCGGCGGAACAGCGACAGGGGCTACTCGCCCTCGCCCTCGCCCGACTCGCCGCCGCCCTCGCCCTCGGCAGCGGCCTCGCCCTCCTCGCCCTCACCGACGAGTTCGGTCTCCTCCTCGACCTCCGGCGCGACCTCTTCGACGCGCGGCGGCGAGACGGTGACGATCGTGATCTCCTCCGGTTCGTCGGCGACGAACTTGACGCCGTCGGGCGGGGTGACCACGTCGAGCTGCAGGGTGTCGTTGACCTCCATCGCCGAGACATCGACGACGATCCGATCGGGAATCTCGGCCGGCAGCGCTTCGACCGTTACCTCGCGGGTGACGTGCTCAAGCACGCCGCCGCCACGCACGCCCGGGGCGTCGTCGACGCCCTCGAGCTCGATCGTCACCTCGGCCTGGATTTCCTCTTTGAGGTTGACCTGCATCAGGTCGAGGTGCTGGATGCTGCCGCGCACCGGGTGGTGCTGCTGATCCTTGATCACGACCGGGACGGCTTTGCTGCCGTCGATCTCAAGATCGAACAGCGCGGCGCCCTCGCTGAGGACGTGGCGGATGTCGCGTTCGCTCACCTGGAACGGCTTTGCCTCCGAGCCGCCCGAGTAGACGACGCCGGGCACGACGCCCTCGCGGCGCATGCGCCGCGACGAACGCGAGCCGAAATCCTCGCGGGGAGCCGCCTTCAGAGTGGTGCGATCGCCAGCCATCGGACGGGAGAGGATAGAGAAACGGGCCGCAAAGCGACGGCTGTGACACCCTTCGCCCTCGATGTCCGACGACTCGAAGATCCCCAAGGGCCGGATTCGCCGCTCGGCCAAGCTCGGCTCGATCGTCGGCGTGCAGGGCGCGCGTTACGCCGGGACCAAAGCGACCAACGTCGGCCGCTCCGAGGATGAGAGCAAAGAGCGGCTGGAGCAGCGCCACCTGGAGACGGCGATGAAAATGGTCGGCGCGTTGGGCCAGATGAAGGGCGCGGCGATGAAGCTCGGCCAGTTCGCCTCCTTCATCGACACCGAGTTCATCCCCGAGGAGTACCGCGAGATCTACCAGGAGCAGCTGGCGAAACTGCGCACCGACGCGCCCTCGATGCCCTGGGAGAAGGTCGAGAAGGTCCTGGAGGAAGAGTACGACGGCGAACCGCTGTCCGAGCTCTTCGCCGAGTTCGAGCAGGAGGCCTTCGCGGCGGCCTCGATCGGCCAGGTCCACCGCGCCGAGCTGCTCGACGGGCGGCAGGTCGCGGTGAAGATCCAGTACCCGGGGATCGCCGAGGCCCTCGACGCCGACCTCCGCAACGCCGGCACGATCGTGCGGCTGGCCCGGGTGCTCGCGCCCGGCCTCGACGCCAAGGCGATCGCCGAGGAGATCCGCGAGCGGGTGATGGAGGAGCTCGACTACGAGTACGAGGCGCAGAACCAGCGCTCGTTCGCCCGCGCCTACCGCGAACACCCCTTCATCTACGTGCCCGAAGTCGTCACCCGGCTCTCGCGGCGCCGCGTCCTCGTCACCGAGCTGGTCACAGGGCGCGGCTTCGAGGAGATCAAAGAGCTGCCGCACGAGGAGCGCAGCCGCTTCGGCGAGATCGTCTTCCGCGGCAGCTTCGGCTCGATCTACCACCTGCAGCACTTCAACGCCGACCCCCACCCCGGCAACTACATCCTCATGGACGACGGCCGGGTCGCCTTCCTCGACTTCGGGATGACGAAGAAACTCGACCGCGAGCAGATCCTGCTCGAGCAGCGCGCCTTTGACGCCGCCTCGCGCAACGATCCCGAGGCTTTCCGCCAGGCGCTGCATGACCTCGGCTTCATCAAGAAGCCCTCGAAGCTCGACGCCGAGCGGCTGCTCGACCACATGCGGGTGGTCGGCGGCTGGTTCGTGACCGAGGACCGGGACCTGGAGATAACGCCGCGGCGGGTGATGAAGATCATCGAGGCGACCAACGACCCGCGCTCGGAGTACTACGACCTGATGCGGCGCGAGTCGCTCCCCGCTGACGAGCTGATGGGACGGCGGATGGAAATCGGCGTCGTCGCCGTGCTCGGGCAGCTGCGGGCAAAGCGCAACTGGCACCGGATCGCCCGTGAGTGGGTCTACGCCGACGCCCCGGCGACCGAGCTCGGGCAGCTGGAGTGGGACTACTTCGAAGAGCGCGGGGTCAAGCGCACCCCTGGGCTTGCCGAACCCTCTGAGTCGGCGAAGCTCCGACCCGAAATCCCGACGGTCTAAGCAAGGAGAGAGGAAGGCATGAGCAGGATCAAACGCGGCTGGGGCTTGACCAAGAAAAGCTGGGGCCTGCTGAACGAACACCGGGAGCTGATCCGCTTCCCGCTGTTCGGGGCACTGGCGACGATCGTGCCGGCGGTCGTCTTCCTCGGCCCCGGCCTCTACCTCTTCGACAAGGACCAGCTCGCCGGGGCCATCCCGCTGGTCGTGATCGGCGTCTACGCCCTCAGCGTGGTCGGCTTCTACTTCAGCGTCGGGCTGGCGGCTTGCGCGGACATGATCTTTCGCGGCCAGGAAGCGACCGTGGCCGACGGCCTCGCGGTCGCCCGCAGCCGCTTCGCCCAGATCTGCGGCTGGGCCGCGGTCTCGACCGCGATCAGCGCGGTGATGGGCCTGCTCGAGAACCAGGGCGGCATCGGCGGCCAGATCGCGGCGCGGCTGGTCGGCATGGCCTGGTCGCTGGTCACCTTCCTCGCGGTGCCGGTGATTGCGATCGAGGGCACCGGCCCGGTCGGGACGATCAAGCGCTCGGCCTCGATGTTCCGCGAGCGCTGGGGCCAGCAGATCACCGGCAACATCGCGATCGGCGCCGCCATCTTCCTGCTCGGCGTATTGCCGGCGGTGCTGCTAATCGTGATCGGCGTCGCCGTCTGGTCCTCGGCCTCCTTCGTCGGCGCGCTGCTGGTCGTGATCGGGGCGCTGGTGCTGGCGATCGCGCTGCTCGTCTCGAAGGCCCTCAGCGGCATCTTCGGCGTCGCCCTCTACCGCTACGCCCTCGACGGCGAAACCGTCGGCCCCTTCACCCAGGAGGAGCTGGAGTCGGCGGTGCGGACCAAAAAAGGTCGGCGCCGCGGCGAATCTCCGCCGGGAGCGACGCCGGGCACCGTCTGATTCGACGAGTGGTGAGTTAACCCGGCTATTGGCGGTCTAACTCACCAATCGTCATCTGACGCCGACTGCAAAGGAGAAGCTGCCGAGCGGCTCGCCGGCGGTGAAGAACGGTTTGCCATCGGCGAAGGCGTCGTTCAGCGGTTGGGTCGCGTAGGGCGAGAGGGTCGTCGCGACCGGGCCGGCGCTGAAGGTGCCCGTCTTGGAGTCGAATTCCGGGCTTTCGCCGAACTCGACTTGGCCGATCGGGGCGCCGCTTCTCTGGCCGTCCGGCAGGTGCCACACTGCCGTCGCAACGTCGGACCCTTCACCGCCAAAGCCGTTTTCGAAGCCGAGGCCGATTTCGGTCCAGGTCACGATCCGCGGTTGGGGCGCAGCCGGCTGGACGAAGGTGAGACCGTCATTGCCGGTTCGGATCTCGCCGTGGGTGAGGGTCCGGTTGATTTCCCCCTTCACCTCCGGGAACTGGAAGGCGAGCGGGGCCGAGCCCGTCGGCGTCACGGCCCCGGTCGTCGAGATCGAGACTTCGAGCGATTCGAGCTTGTGGCGGAAGCCTTCGTCGAAGTTGAAGTCAATCGTGCCGCCGGTGACGGGGACGGTGAAGAATTCGCCGGCGACGACAGCACGACCGAACAGCCTGTGGGGCCGGAAGAGGTCGCGGCGGCCGAGCTCACCGCCGAGGAGCTGCGCTCCCTTCGTCGTCAAGCGGAGCGTTTCCACCTTGACGACGATCCCGAGGTCGGTGCGGTGGGCCTTGACGTCGTCGGTCGTGGCGAGCGTGATCGTGTGCCCGGAGACGACGGCAGTGAGGCGCTTCTTGGCGGTGTTGAGCACGAGCCTGTGGGCCGCCACGGTGCGGCGCCCGGATCGCAGGCGGATGCCGCCGCGGAGGAAGGCGTAGCCGGTGCCGAAGCGGGGCTCGAAGATCCCTTCTTCTTTGAGCGGGAAGCGCAGCGCCTTGCCTTTGAGCCCGGCGGGCTTCAGCGGCAACACCTGGATCCCGGCTCCCTCGAGCGCCTGCCGCAGCTCGCCGTCGAGGGAGATCGTGACCGTCGAGTTGCCGGCGATCCCACCGCCTTTCGAGGGATAAGCGGCAGTGCCGGCGGGCAGTAGCGCCATCAGGGTGAAGGCGGTGGCGAAGGCAGCTCTCATAGCTCCTCGAAGAGGCGCGGGTCGTTCGAGCAGATGCCGTGCACCCCGGCCTCGACCAGCTTCTGCATCCGCGGCTGGTCGTCGACCGTCCAGGCGATCAGCTCGACCCCGGCGAGGTCGCAAATGCGGGCCAGGCGCGAGGTGATCAGCGGGTGGTAGACCCACATCGCCGCGACGTTGAACTGAGGCAGCTTCTCGGCCGCTAGCCCGGGCAGGCGCGTCCGCATCCCGACCAGGGCCGCCAGCATCGCCGGGCGGGCCCAGCGCTTCGAGGTCCAGTCCTTGGTCACTTTGGGATAGGTCCAGCCGCGCCGCAGCGCCGGTTCCAGTTCGAGGATGCGGCGCAGCGTGTGCATCTCCATCGTCGAGATCATCGAGCGGCCGACGAGGTCGCGCTCGCGCAGCGCCTCGACCACCTCCTCCTCCCTGCCGGGCAGCTTGATGTCGAGGTCGATCTCGACCTCGTCCAGCGGCGTCTCGAGGAAGGCGTCGAGCGCCTCAGTCAGCTTCAGCGGCGTCCGCCGATCCGCGTCCGCCCAGTCGTGCGCGATCACCAGCGGGTGTCGCTGCTCCAGCGGCAGGTGCGCGTCCTGCAGCCAGAGCACGTCCATCTCGATCATGTCCACGCCGGCCTCGACCCCGGCACGGAACGACTCAACCGTGTTCCCGGGCGTGATCAGGTCGGCCCCCTTGTGGCCGACCAGGCGCAGCTTGCGCGGCTCCTCAGGCAGGGTGCTCAGAACAGCTGGTTCTCGCCGGCGAAGATCTCACTCACCGAGTCGTCGGTGAAGATGCGGCGGATCGAGTCGGCGAAGGTGCTGGCGGTGGAGAGGACGGTGATGTTGTCCGGGGCGCCGGGGCGGAGCGGCAGGGTGTCGGTGACGACAATCTGCTCGATCGCCGAGTTTTCCAGCCGTTCGTAGGCGGGGCCGGAGAAGACGCCGTGGGTGGCGCAGGCGATGACGCGGGCGGCGCCCTCGTCGATCACGGTCTGGGCGGCGGCGCAGAGGGTGCCGGCGGTGGCAATCATGTCGTCGACGAGGACCGCGGTTTTGCCCTTGACGTTGCCGACCACGTAGCCGATCTCGGCGACGGCCTGGGCCGGGCGCTCCTTCTCCATCACCGCCCACTGGGTGCCGATGCGGCGGGCGAAGTTGCGGGCGGTCTTGACGCGGCCGGCGTCGGGGGAGACGATCACCAGCTCGTCGGTCATTTCCTGGTCGATGAACCACTGGGTCAGCATCGGCATCGCCGTCATGTGGTCGACCGGGACGTGGAAGAAGCCCTGGACCTGACCGGCGTGGAGATCCATGGTGAGGACGCGGTCGACGCCGACGCCCTCCAGGCACTTGGCGACGATCCGGGCGGAGATCGGCTCGCGCGGCGCGGACTTCTTGTCCTGGCGGGCGTAGCCGTACCAGGGGAGGACGGCGATGATCCGGTGGGCGGAGGCGCCCTGGGCGGCGTCGATCATCGTCAGCAGCTCCATCAGCGCGTCGTTGGGGGTCATCCCTTCCTGCTCGTTGGCGCAGGTCGACTGCACGAGGAAGACGTCGGCGCCGCGGATCGACTCCTCGTAGCGGCAGTAGACCTCGCCATCGGCGAAGGTCTTCAGCGTCACCTGCCCGAGGTCGAGTTCGATCTTGCCGGCCACCTTGGCCGCCAGGTCCATCGAACAGCGGCCACCGAAGACCATCATCCGCTTCGAGTAATCGTGGTCGATGGCGGTCGCCACTTGCGGGGCCTCCTCGATCGTGCTCACGGGCTTTCGTCCTCTCGCGTTCGAGCCGCCTTGCGAGCGGCGTATCCGTCGATGTTCCTTTGCGCGTTCTCGCTCACGGCCAGGGCACCCTCGGGGACGTCGGTCTTGATCACCGCGCCGGCCCCAGTGTAGGCGGAGTCGCCGACTTCTACCGGTGCAATAAGCATCGTGTCAACGCCGATGCGCACATCGCGGCCGATCACCGTCCGGTTCTTGCGGAAACCGTCGTAGTTTGCGGTGATCGTGCCGGCGCCGAGGTTGCTGCCGGGGCCGATGTCGGCGTCGCCGACGTAAGCGAGGTGAGGGACCTTGGTGCCCTCGCCGACGTGGGAGTTCTTGATCTCGACAAACGTGCCGGCCTTGGCCGAGTCCTCGAGCAGGGCGCCGGGACGCAGATAGGCGAAGGGGCCGACCGAGCAACCGTCGCGGACGTCGCACTCGACCAGGTAGGAGTGCAGGACCTGGGAGCCGGCGCCGACCGAGCTGTCGACCAGGGTGCTGAGCGGGCCGACGACGGCGCCCGCGCCGATCGTGGTCTCGCCGCGGAGGGTCGTGCCGGGCTCGATGCGAGCGTCGGCGGCGATCTCGACGCCGGCGTCGATCCAGGTCGAGGCTGGGTCGACGACGGTGACGCCGGCGAGCATGTGCGCCTCTATCAGGCGGCGGCGGCCCTCGGCCTCGACCGCGGCGAGGTCGACGCGGTTGTTGACCCCCATCGTCACCGCGAGGTCGTCGGCGAGGTGGGCGGCGACGGAGTGGCCCGCGTCGCGCAGCGCCGGGAAAACGTCGGGGAGGTAGTACTCGCCCTGGGCGTTGTCGTTGGCGAGGCCCTGCAGGGCGGTCGCGAGCGGGGCGGCGTCGAAGGCGTAGGTGCCGGCGTTGATCTCGCGAATCGCCAGCTGGGAGGCGTCGGCGTCGCCGGCGGCTTTGGCCTCGACCACGCGCTCGACCTCGCCGGCGGCGTTGCGGACGACGCGGCCGTAGGCGGCGGGATCGTCGAGCTCGATCGTCAGCATCGTCGCCGCGGCGCCGGAGGCTTCGTGGGCCTGGAGCAGGCCGGAGATCGTCTCGGCCGAGATCAGCGGCACGTCGCCGGAGAGCACCAGGACGGTCTCGCTCTCCTCGATCAGCGACAGCGCTGCGCGGATCGCGCCGCCGGTGCCGTCGGGCTGAGGCTGCTCGACGGTCTCGACGTCAGCGGGGAGGCCGGCGGAGAGGTCGCGCCCGGGAGAGACGATCGCAGCGACTCGCCCCGCGCCCGCTTCGCGCGCAGCGACGATCGGCCAGGCCACCATTGGGCGGCCGCAGACAGGGTGGAGCATCTTCGGCGTCGAGGAACGCATTCGCGTGCCCTCGCCCGCCGCCATGACGAGCACCAGGGGGGAACTCACCCAGCAAGGATATTTGCCTGGATCAGGTGGTGCGCACAGAGGCGCCGCGCGATAGATCGCGCCCAAGGAGGGCGACGCTGGTCAGCGTCCAGCCGGCGAAGATCAGGTCGATGCCGACCAGCAGGCCGATCGCCCAGTCGGCGGAGCTGGGGAACTTGGCGAGGACGAGGATGCCGATCAAGAGACCGCAGACGCCGCTGAGCCCGATCCATCCCGCATTCGGCTGGCCGCGGCCAAGGAAGGCGACCGTGATCCGGGTGATCCCCATCAGGAGGAAGTAGATCCCGAGCACCAGGGTCAGGGTCAACGTCCCGTTATGCGGCTCGAGGATCAACCAAAGGCCGACGATCACCGTCAGCACCGCCCAGAACATGCGCCAAAGCAGCGACCCCACCGAATGCGCCGAGAACGCCGCCGCGACCATGAAGGCCCCGACGACCAGCAGTAGCCAACCGATGAAGATCGCCGTCCCGACCGCAGCCACGGCCGGCACCAGGATCGCAATGCAGCCAAGGACGATCGCAATGACTCCGATCGTCATCAGGCCCTTCCAACTGCGACTCAGCCCTTCGCGCACTTCCGGGTCGAGTGACGCGCCACCGATCTCCATGCTGAGAACCTAGATACCTAAGCGGACGCTGCCTCGGGTTCGACCGTAGCCTCGGGGTTCGGACCACCGCCGTCAGGCGGGAAGAGGTATTTCGCCACCGCCGCGACAATGACCGCGACCTGAACCACGGTCGCTCCCAGCCAAACTTGTATTCCCGAGACGGGAATTTCCCACCCGTTGGCCTTGCCATAAACGATGAAAACGACGTCCGCCGCCACCATCTGAGCGGCCATCAGGAACAGCGCTCCAAAGCCGAGCCACCGCCTCAAACGAACGTCGGTCCAGGCATTGGCCGCCCTAGCCTTCTTCAAGGCCTTCTGAAGCTCGAGGTCAACTTCCTCGACCGAAGTCGCCCCCGCGGGCGCATCGGACCGCCGCCACCGGAGCCAGCCCCTACGCCTCGATGCCACCTCCGGCTCGGTACCCATCGTTAAGAAATCTCAGGTAAGTCCGAGGTTCTCGAGACGGAACTTCATCGCGCCAAGGGACACTCCAAAAGCCACGGCCATCGCGGCGGGGTCCAGGTCCTCATAGAGCGCCCTGACCTTGCGCTCAGGCATCAACAAGGCGGCTGCGAACTGGTTAGCGTAGATCTCTTCCGGATCGGTCCCCTGCGACGAGGACGGTCCGCGCCTATCGATATAGCCCCAGGAATCATCGTCTCGTCCGGTCACCCTTTTGGAGTAGTGGCCGATCTCGTGGGCACACGAAAAACGCTGCCGGTTGAGGCTGTCATTGGCGTTGATGTAGACCTCGGGGTCGCGTCCTTGCCGCTTGGCCAGCATCCCCGAAACGTCTGCTTCGAGCGCCTGCTTATAGACCTTCAGTCCGAGGCGCTCGGCGATGTGGAAAGGGTCGACCGGGAGGGGGCAGTCCCCGACGTCAACGCCGTCGGTCATCCAAGTCGTGCGAAGCAGGTCTTCTGCCGCCTTCTCGACTTGCACTCTGCTCGTCATCGCTCCCTTTCTCTGAATTTCCGTCGCTCCAGTCATTTCCGATACTCCCTTTCGGAAGGAATGTCAAGACTCATTAGCAATGTAGGCAATCGGTCAAACGGCCTTCTGGAAGAAGCGGGAATTCCGAGCAGGAGGCCGATCACCGATTGGAGTATGACTCCGGGCGTAGACAGAAAGATGCGACTGGGGAGCCCGGACTCGAACCGGGATAACTGGCTCCAAAGGCCAGGGGCTTGCCATTAGCCGACTCCCCAACTAGCGCCGACAAAGCTTAAGCGCTCCGCGCTACTCCTCCGCCGCGCGCGCGACCTTGCCGCCTTTGGCGCCGGGCTCCATCGCCGGGCCGCGGGGGGAGGCGATGCCGAGGACGCGCATTGCTTTGAGGCCGAGGCCGAGCTTCTCGCGGCCTTCGGTGCTGGAGACGTCGTGGCCACAGAGCTCGCGGACGCGCTCGAGGCGGTAGCGGATCGTGTGGCGGTGGGTGAAGAGCTGTTTGGCGGTGGCGGCGACGTTGCCGTCGTTGTCGAGGTAGGCCTCGACGGTCACCACCAGCTCGGTCTCGTACTGCTCGTCGTAGGAGACCAGGGGCTGGATCGTCTCGGCGTAGAAGCTTTCGAGCTCGGCCGGGTCCTCGCTCATCGCCGGCAGCAGCAGGCGGTAGGCGCCGGTGTCCTCGAAGGCGAGCAGCGAGCGGCCCTCGGCCTCCCCCACGTTGACCGCCAGGCGCGCCTCGCTGCCGGCGCGGTAGAGGTCGACCGGGTCGGCGGCGCGGCGGCTGCGGCCGACGGTGAGGTGGAAGCCGCCGAGGCTGTCGTCGAGCTCGCGCGAGAGGCCGGCCGCGGCGCGGGCCAGGCGCTCGTCGTCCTCGGCTGGGACGATCGCCGAGATCTCGGCCGCCGCCTCGCCGCCGTCGCTGGCGGCCAGCGAACCCGGTGCCAGCGAGCGCAGCGCCCGCTGCGCCAGCACCAGCACCCGCTCGCGCCACTCGCCCGTCTGCGCCGCCCGCGGCGCCGCCCGCAGGACGACGACGCCCGCGCCGCGGTCGAGATCGGCACCGAGCTCCTCCGCCTGAGCGACGATGTCGCGCCGGTCGGTCACTTCGCGCCGCAGCACCGCCATCACGAAGGCCCCGGCGGCCTCCTCGCTTTCCCACTCCGGCGAGCGCGAGCGCTCCAGCTCCAGCGCCAAGAGCGTCGTCACCATCCGCGTTATCGACACGTCGGGTGCCGCTTTCGCCCGGTAGCGCAGCTCGCCGACGACGGTATCGGCGACCCGCAGCTCGACCGTCGTCACTCCCTGCCCGCCCGAGAGCAGCTTCTGCTCCTGGTCAGAGGAGGCGCCGGCGACCGCAAGCACGGCGCTGGAGCGGTCGATCAGGGCGACGCTGGCGTCGAGCAGCCGGGCGGCGGCACGCGCCACCGCGGGCAGCCCAGCGCCCGACTCGACCGCCTCGGAGAGGGCGTCGAGCAGTACCGCGCGATCAGGATTTGCAGGGCTTTCGGCCCCCTGTTTGGACTGCGCCTGCATCGCGCCATTATCCAGACGGCGGCTAGCCGCCGTGGATGAAGTTGACGATGTCCGTGTAGTAGTAGACGACGACGAGGCCGATCACGACGCCGCCGAGAACCAGCGCGGCGAGGACGAAGAGCGAGAGGAAGCCCGCCGCCGCTTTCTCCCAGACACGCCCGTAGGCGCTCAGCGCCGGGGTGAGGATGAGGGTGACGAAGATGACCAGGCAGATTGCCGCGGCGATGCCGTAGAGCAGGTACTGGTGGTCGATTCGGTCCAGCGCGAAGACGATCACTGGTCTGGATTCTGCCGCACTTGCGAGACGACCAGCCCCACCGCCGCGCAGAAGGAGAAGGCGGCGGCCCCCAGCGCCCAGCCGGCGTTGACGTCGCTGAGATAGTGGACCCCTAGGTAGACGCGCGAGAGCCCGATCAGCGCCGTCAGCACGAACCCGGCCGTGACCACAGCCGCGCCCCGCGCCATCCCCGGCCGCAACCGCAGCACGATCGTCACCGCCAGCCAGAGGTAGAAGACCGAGTGAGCGGCGTGGCCGCTGGGAAAGGAGGAGCCCGAGCTGGAGACGACCGGGTCCGGTGGGCGCGGCCGGTCGACCGTGTCCTTGATCCCGTCGATGCCGATCTGGGTGATCGTCATCCCGGCCACCAGAACCCAGAACTCTGCCCAGCGCCGCCGCCAGGCGAGCAGCGCCGCGCAGATCGCCGCCAGCGCCCAAACCACGACCCCCGACCCGAACCAGGTGATCACCTTGGAGACGCTGACGAGGGCAGCGCTGTGCAGGTGTCCGACGATTTCCTGGGCGGTTTCATCGCCAGGCGTCGGCCCCGGTTCGCCGCTGACGACGACGGTGTAGGCGACGAGGACGAAGGAAGCGACGGCGAGGGTCGCCATCAGCGAGGTGAATTCGAGGCCGAAGGTGCCGCCGGGCGTCACCCGGTCCCAGAGGAAGCGGAACTGGGGCCGGCGGGCGAGCTCGACCAGCCAGCGCGTCGCCCAGTGCCTCTCCATCCAGCGCACCGCTGCCCGCCGGTTCTTCTCCTCGCGGAAGTGGCGGTAGAGGAAGATCGCGCCGGCGACGATGACGATCAGCGTCGCCAGCAGGAACGCTCCTTTGGCGGCGTACTTGCCGGCGGTCTCGATGCTGCGCGAGAAGAAATAGCCGACGAGGATGTGGGCGGTCGCCCAGAGGCCGGTGCCGAGGATCGAGTAGGGGACGAAGGCGCGGTACTGCATCCCCGAGCTGCCGGCGATGAAAGGGGCGAAGGCGCGGACGAGGCTGATGAAGCGGCCGATGAAGATCGTCTTGCCGCCGTGGCGGCCGAAGTAGTCCTCGACTTTCTCGAAGCGCTCGTGGCTGATTCCGACCCGCGGGCCGTGGTCAAGGACGAAGTTGCGGCCGAGCCGACGGCCGAGGAAGAAGCTGGTGGTGTCACCGAGCCAGGCGGCGAACCAGGCGACCGCGATCAGCAGGTAGATGTCGATCGCGCCCTGGCCGGCGACGGCGCCGCCGAGCAGCATCACCGTCTCCCCCGGCACCACCAGCCCGACAAAGGCGCCGGTCTCGGCGAAAGCGAAGAAGCCGACCAGCAGGTAGGTCCAGGCGCCGAGCGTGGTCGAGATGTCTTCGAGCAGGTTCTGCAGGTCGAGATGGCCGAGCTGGCGGCTGAGGAAGAAGTAGCCGACCGCGACGGCTACGGCAACGCAGGCGAGGACGATCCGTTTGCGGGTGACCGGGCCCTCGCCCTCTCCCTCGCCGGGCAGCTTCATGGCGCCAGTCTCGCGCGGCCGGCGGCGCAGACGATCGCTTCAGCGGTGTCTAGAGATTCGGCGGCCGACTCGGCTGCGGCGAGGTCGGGAAAGAGACCGACGGCGGTGGGGCCGGAGCCGCTGAGGATGGCGACGGGAGCGCCGGCGATGCGCAGCGCTTGCAGCGCCTCGCCGATGTCGGGGCGCAGCGAGAGCGCGGCTTCTTCGAGGTCGTTGACGAGCAGCTCCTTATAAGTGAGTGGTAAGGCGCCTGCGCCGGCCGCCTCGCGCAGGCGTACGGCGAGTTCGTCGAGCTCCTCCGCCGAGCGGCCGAGGCCGAGCCGATCGGCCTCCGCGAAGACCTTGGCGGTGCTGAGGCCGCCGCCGCCCGGCAGGAGCACCACCGCGTGCTCGGCCGGCTCGGGCAATGGAGACACGCACTCACCCGCACCGCGCACCAGCGCCAGCGAGGGCCGCAGCTGCGAGGGCACGTCGGCGCCGAGTTCGGCCGCCAGCTGCGGCAGGTCGGCGACTTCGCCCGCTGCCAGACGCAGGACCGCGGCGGCGTCGCCGCTGCCGCCGCCGAGCCCGGCCGCGACCGGCACCCGCTTCTCGATCTCAATCCGCAGCGGCTCGCGCTCCCAGTCGCGCTCGCGCAGCCCCGCCAGCGCCCGCGCCGCCAGGTTCTCCCCCTCGACGCCAGGACAGATCACCTCGTCTTGCGCGGCCGGCGTCACCTCGATCAGGTCGGCGAGCGCCAGCGGCTCGAACAGCGAGCAGAGCTCGTGCAGGCCGTCCTCGCGCGGCGCCCCCAGGTAGAGGCAGAGGTTGAGCTTGGCCGGGGCGTGGATGAGCATCAGCCGCTCAGCTTCGCGGAGAGGGCGGCGAATTGCTCCGGGGAGAGGGACTCAGCGCGAGCGTCCTCTGGCAGGCCCAGCTCCGCCAGCGCCGCCCGCGCCGGTGCCAGCGACCCCGCCCGCGCGTGCTCGAGCGAGCGCGCCAGCGACTTGCGGCGGTGGGCGAAGGCGGCGCGGATCAGCTTCCGCGTCTCGGCGTCGGCGCCGGGCCCGGTCCGCCGCAGGCGCAGGATCGCCGAGTCGACCCGCGGCCGCGGCTTGAAAACCGCGGGGTCGACCGTCCGCACCAGATCCACCTCGCAGGCCAACTGGGCGACCGCGCTCGGCGACCCGTAGGTGCGGCTGCCCGGCCCCGCCCGCAGCCGGTCGGCGATCTCCCGCTGCACCATCACCGTCCAGCGCCGCAGCGAGGGCAGCTCCTCGATCGTCCGCAGGATCAGCGGCGTCGCCACCGAGTAGGGCAGGTTGGCGACCATCGCCGTCGGCTCGGGTCGCAGCGCCCCCAGGTCGAGTTTCATCGCGTCGCCCCAGTGCAGGTCGACGTTCGGCAGCGCCGCGATCGGCTCCAGCGCCGGCGCCAGGCCGCGGTCGATCTCGACCGTGTGCAGGTGCGTCGCGGCGGCCGCCAGCCGCTCGCTCAACACCCCTTCCCCCGCCCCGACCTCGAGCACGACGTCGTCGGTGGCCAGACCTGCGTCGCGGACGATCGCGTCGAGCAGGTTGGGGTCGGCGAGGAAGTTCTGGCCGAGCCGGACCATCAGACCATCTCACTACCAGCCGAACAGCGCCCGCGCGTTGGCCTCGACCGTCCGCTCGAACTCCTCGTAGGAGACGCCGCGCACCTCGGCGACCGCGCGCGCCGTCTCGACCACGTAGGCGGGCTGGTTGCGCTTGCCGCGCATCGGCTGCGGCGCGAGGTAGGGCGCGTCGGTCTCGACCAGGATCCGGTCCTCGGGCACCTTTGCCGCCGCGAAGAGCAGGTCCTTGGCGCTCGGATAGGTGGCGTTGCCGGCGAACGAGCAGTACCAGCCGCGCTCAGCCGCGTCCTCCACCCGCTGCGGCGCCGAGAAGCAGTGGAGGATCACCGGTTGATCGCCGGCGCGGGCATCGAGCGTGTCGAAGATCTCGTCGGTGGCGCTCGTCTCCCCCTCTGGATCGCGGGCGTGAATCACGATCGGCAGGTCGAGCTCGATCGCGATCTCGATCTGGGCGGCGAAGGCGCGCCGCTGCTCGTCCGGCGTCGCGTAGTCGCGGTAGAAGTCGAGGCCGGTCTCGCCGATCGCCCGCACCTTCTCGTTCGTCCCCGCCTCGAGGATCTCGGCGGCGGTCTCATCGTCGAAGCCGCTCGCCTCGTTCGGGTGGCGGCCGACCGCTGCGAAGACCGCCTCGTGCCGAACCGTGCTCCCCACCACAGCCGCGTTCGTCTCCCGTTCCATCCCGACCGTCAGCATCCGGTTCACCCCTGCCGCGGCGGCCGCAGCGACCAGCTCGAACTCGCCGCCGTCGCAGAGGAAAAGGTGCGTGTGGGAGTCGATCATCGGCCGGCTCAGCCTATCCTTCGGCCGATGCCGGACCCCGCCGACTACTACCGCGAGATCTACGCCCGCGGGCTCGGCGGCGAGACGCCGGCGATCCCGGTCGCGGTCGCCGAGCTGGAGGAGCGGGCGATGGCGGCGATGGACCCGAAGGCGGCCAACTACGTCGGCGCCGGGGCGGGCAGCGAGGAGACGATCCGGGCCAACCGCGAGGCCTTCCGGCGACGCCGGATCGTGCCGCGGATGCTGCGCGACGTCTCCGAGCGCGACCTCTCGACCACGGTCCTCGGCACCGCGATGCCGGCGCCGCTGCTGCTGGCCCCGATCGGGGTGCAGCACGGCGTCCACCCCGACGGCGAGCTGGCGACCGCCCGTGCCGCCGCCGCGGTCGGGGTGCCGATGATCGCCAGCACCGCCTCCCACTTCTCGCTCGAGGAGATCGCCGAGGCCGGCGGCCCCGAGGCGCCGCGCTGGTTCCAGCTCTACTGGCCGAACGATCCCGAGCTCGCCCGCAGCTTCGTCGAGCGGGCCGAGCGGGCCGGCTACGAAGCGATCGTCCTCACGGTCGACACCTTCATCCCCGGCTGGAAGCCGCGCGATCTGCAGCAGGCCTGGCTGCCGTTCCTCGAAGGCCGGGGTGTCGGCAACTACTTCCAGGACCCGGTCTTCCGCGCCAATCTGGAGAAGACCCCGGAGGAGGATCCGGGGATGGCGACCGGCCAGTTCCTCGCCGTGCAGGCGAACCCGGCGCTGAGATGGGACGACCTCGGCACCCTGCGCGAGATGACCTCGCTGCCGATCGTGATCAAGGGGATCCAGCACGTCGAGGACGCGCGCGAGGCGGTGCGGCGCGGCATCGACGGCGTCGTCGTCTCCAATCACGGTGGCCGCCAGGTCGACGGCGCGATCGGCTCGCTCGACGCGCTGCCGGCGATCGCCGAGGCGGTCGGCGACGACCTCACCGTCCTCTTCGACAGCGGCGTCCGCAGCGGCGCCGACGTGCTGAAGGCGCTGGCCCTCGGCGCCGACGCGGTCTGCCTCGGCCGCCCCTACCTCTGGGGGCTCACCCTCGACGGCCAGGCCGGCGTCGAAGTCGTCCTCAAGATGATCCTCGCCGAGCTCGACCTGACGATGGCCCTCTGCGGCCTCACCCGCCCCGAGGAGATCGGGCCGGGACTCCTGGCCTGACAGCGGTGTTCCTTTTGCCCGCTATGCGGACATAAAGCACACCGCTAGCGGAATTTGTGCAGATTTTGAGTATGCAGAGATCGATGTCACAGATCGCGCCGCGAGAAGACGAAGGCGGCGAGAGCGAGAACTCCGATCAGGTAGAGGAAGGCCCAGCCGATCAACTCCGGCCCGGCCGCCTCGGAGCCACCAAAGGGACCGAGCTGCAGCACCACGCCGGTCAGTCCCGAGGTGCCAGAGATCAGCCCGTGCAGGCCGGCGGCATAGAGGCCCTCGAACGGGAGCGCCCAGCTGGCGACGCGCCCGATCGTGTGCAGCGAGTCCGAATTGATCGCGTGGCCGATCTGGGCCAGCAGGCCCGCGGTGAGCCCGGCGCCGAAGACCATGAAGACGACGATGCCCTGCGCGGTCACCGAGAGGACCGTCGAGGCCAGCAGCGAGAGCGCAGCGATGATCGCCACCCCCAGCGCCAGGCCGAGGGCCGGCCCGAGCAGGTGGTCGGGTGACCAGTGCCCGGTGGCCTCGGTAATCGCCCAGGAGGCGAGGTAGACGGCGACCACGTAAGCGGCCGAGAGCAGGGCCGCGCCGGCGAAGCGGGCGAGCAGCATCGTCGTGCGGCCGATCGGGCGGACGACGATCGGCTGCAGCAGGCCCGACTCGGCGTCTCCGCGGACGACGCCGAGGGTGAGGAAGACCGCCAGCACGGCGCCGAGGAAGAGCGTCGCGAACATCGCCAGGCCGAAGATCGTCGCCCCAGTGAAAGCGTGGGGATCGAGGATCTTCGGTTCGCCGGCGGCGAATTCGTCGACGTCCCGGAAGGCAAAATGCGCCCCGAGCCCGTAGAGCGCGAGGAAGGCGAGGGTGAGGACGAGCACGGCGAGGAAGACCCGCCGGCGGATCCCCTCCTGGATCGAGAGCGCGACCACGGTCGCGGCGGAGCGCAGCGCCGTCCCGTTCACCCGGTCTCGCCCCCGACCGCCTCGAGGTAGACGTCTTCAAGCGAGCTGTGCCGCACCTCGACGCCGTAGACCCGCTCGCCGCCAGCGACGAGCTCGGCGACGATCGCGGGCGCGTCATCGCGCACCGCCCCCTCGAAGGTCTTCACACCCGAGCCGGTTTCGACCACGACCGCCGTCGGCCCGGCCAGCTCCTGCGGCGTCCCCGCCTTGACCAGGCGGCCGCGGGCGATGATCGCAACGTGGTCGCAGATCAGCTCGACCTCGCTCAGCAGATGGGAGTTGAGCAGGACTGAGACGCCGCGGCGGCGCATCTCCTCCAGCAGCTCGCGGACGATTCGCCGGCCGACGGGATCGAGGGCGCTGGTCGGCTCGTCAAGCAGGAGCAGGCGCGGCGAGCCGACCAATGCCTGGGCGATCCCCAGGCGCTGCTGCATTCCCTTCGACATCGCCTCGATCCGCTTGCCGGCGGCGTCGCCGAGCTCGACCAGGTCGAGTAGATGCTGCCGTTCGGCCTGCCCTCCCTCCGAGCCGACCAGGCGCTGGTGGAAGCGCAGCAGCTCGGCCGCCGTCAGCCAGCCCGGAAAGCGGAAAAGCTCGGCCAGGTAGCCGAGCGCAGCGCGCGCCTCCACCGAGCCCGCGGGCCGGCCCAGGATCTCGACCCGGCCGGCACTGGGCCGGACCAGGCCGCAGGCAATCTTCGTCAGCGTCGACTTGCCGGCGCCGTTTGGCCCCAGCAGCCCGACCAACTGCCCCGCCTCCACCTCGAGGTCGACCCCGGCGAGGGCGTCCTGGCTTCCGTACCGCTTCTGCAGTTGCGAGACAGCGAGGACCGGCGCGGCCATCAGGCCGCCGGCGCCTCGATCTTCGGGAAGAGCGGCGACACCCGCTCGACCTGCTGACCGCCCTCGCGGGAGCCGAGCTCGGCCAGCGCACGTCCGTCTTCGGCCAGCGCCGCCAGCAGCGTCTCGCTCGTCTGCGGCAGGTAGGGGACGAGCAGGAGCGTCGTTACCCGCAGGCCCTCGACCAGGTTGTAGAGGACTTCGTCGAGGCGCTCGGGGTCGGCCTCATCCTTGGCCAGCTCCCACGGCTTCGTTTCCTCGACGAAGCGGTTGAGGCGGCGGACCAGCGTCCAGACGATGTCGAGCGCCTGGCTCAGCTCGGCCCTGTCGAGCAGGTCGCTGAAGCGAGCGACGACTCCTTCGAAGTCCTCAGCCAGCGTCGCGTCTACCTGGGCGGCCGGCACGGTCCCGTCGCGGTAGCGGTCGACCATCGCCAGCACCCGGCTGGCGAGGTTGCCGTAGTCGTTGGCGAGCTCGGTCTCGTAGCGGCCCTCGAAGCCGGCGGTGGAGACCGAGCCGTCCTGGCCGAAGCTGACCTCGCGGAAGAGGTAGAAGCGCAGCGCGTCGGCGCCAAAGCGGTCGATCACCTCGAAGGGGTCGAGCACGTTGCCGAGGCTCTTCGACATCTTTTTCTCGCCCATCAGCAGGAAGCCGTGGATCACCATCCGCTTGGGGGGCTCGAGGTCGGCGGCGAAGCAGAGCGCCGGCCAGATCACCGCGTGGAACTTGAGAATGTCCTTGGCCATCACGTGCAGGTCGGCGGGCCAGTAGCGCTTGGTCAGGTCCTCCCCCTCGCGGGCGAAGGTCAGCGCGGTGACGTAGTTGAGGAGCGCGTCGAACCAGACGTACATCCGCTGCTCCGGGTCCCAGGGCAGCGGCAGCCCCCACTTCAGGCTCGGCCGCGAGAGCGAGACGTCTTCGAGGCCGCCCTTGATGAAGGAGAGCGCCTCGTTGCGGCGGAAGTCGGGGACGACGAAGTCCGGCCGCTCCTCATAAAGACCTTCCAGCTGCGCTTGAAATGCCGAGAGCTGGAAGAACCAGTTTTCCTCCCGTTCGCGCTCGAGCGGGATCTCGTGGATCGGGCAGGTGTTGCCCGGCCCCAGCTCGCGCTCCGTTTTGAAGTCGGCGCAGCGGGGGCAGTACCAGCCTTCGTAGACCCCCTTGGTCACCCAGCCGTTGTCATAGACCCGCTGCATGATCTCGGCGACCTTCGCCTCGTGCCGCGGATCGCTCGTCCGGATGAAGAAGTCATTCGTCGCCCCGATCGTCGGCATCAGCCCCTGGAACTTCGCCGCGTTCGTGTCCGCCAACTCCTGCGGCGTCACCCCGGCTTTCTTCGCCGCATTCTCCACCGGCTCCCCATGCTCGTCGGTCCCGGTGAGGAAGAACACGTCCTCCCCCCGCTGCCGATGGTGCCGCGCCAGCACGTCCGCCGCCATCGTCGAATACGCGTGCCCCAAGTGCGGCTCCGCGTTGACGTAGTAGATCGGGGTGGTGACGTAGAAAGAGTTAGGCATCGCGACGGCAACGCTAGCTCAGCGCGCCGTTGCCGCGCTAGCGGGGAGCGAGAGCCCCATTCATTCGTTCAATAGCTTTAGCCAGATGAACTCCGGAAGACGCATCGAGTGGCTGCATTCGGTCCCCGCGTTGGTCGGAATCTCTCTCGGAATTATCTATGGCCTAGGGGCCATCAGCATCTATGGGCAACTGAAGGTCGCTGATCTGAACGCAGTCCAAGCCATGGGGCTCATTCCAATAGAGGAGATCCTCGGGCGAGGCATCGGCGGGATGGTTTCTCAACTCAGCCAAGCCCTCGTGATGATTGGGCTTATGTCGATCATTGTCTTGGGAACCTCTGGAGCAACCCCGCCCGAATCCGAAACCAAGGGTTCTTCACCACCTAGCAACAGGATCGTGCGAGGACTGGATCGGTTCTACTCAAGCCCCAAGCTCTACGTCTCCATCTTGAGCGTGGTAGTGGCGTTGATGCTCGCTGGTGAACAAATGAAGGTGGCGCTCGTCTACCTCATCTCGATCGCTTCCGGAGCATGGTCATTTTCTCGGATGTGGGCTGTCACTCAGGGGCGAGGTGAACATGGCCCTCGCCGCATGGCTGTCGTCTACGTCGTCTCGGGAGTGACCTTTCTCATTGTCTTCAACATCTCCACCTCATTCCTTCGTCCCGCTCCACTTCCACATCTTCGATTAGCTCTGGAGGACGGATCGCAGGTGGAAGGAGGCCTAATTACTGAGACCGGCGGCCTCTGGTACCTGGCTAGGCCCAATCACAGCGTCATGACCGTGAACACCCGGAAGGTTCGGCACTCCTTCATTACCTATCCCAAGCACTCTCCAGAACAGAGTCTTATCGATTGGATGCTTGAGCGGCCGCCCTCAGCCCCCCTCGGAGGGCATAGGAGCGAATGATGGTCAGCGCCGCGCCTCGCGACCCGTCAGCGCCTTGTAGAGGTCGTTCGCCCTCGTCCCCGTAAGCGCAGCGACCACCGAAGCGGCGGCGCGCGGCCTGGCGCCGGACTGGACGAGATGGCGGAGGGCGTCAACGGCGAAGCCGACGTCTTGGTCGTGCTCGGCGGAGGCGGCGGGGGCGATGACGAGGACGATCTCGCCTTTGGTGTCGCCGCGGAAGCGGCGGGCGAGCTCGCCGAGGGTGCCGCGGGCGACCTCTTCGTGGACCTTGGTCAGCTCGCGGCAGACGGCGGCCTCGCGGTCGGGCGCCAGCGAGGCCAGGGCGGCGAGGGACTCGCCGACGCGGCGGGGGCTCTCGAAAGCGACCACCGTCTCGGCCGAGCGCAGGACCCGCTCCATCTCCCCCGCCCGCCGCGGCAGGAAGCCCTCGAAGCGCCACTTGTCGGTCGGCAGGCCGGAGGCGACGAGGGCGACGGGCACCACCGAGGGCCCCGGCAGCACCGTCACCTCGAGGTCGCGCTCGATGCAGCGGCGGATCAGCTTGTAGCCGGGGTCGGAGATCGCCGGCATCCCCGCGTCGGAGACCAGGGCGACGATGTCGCCGCGCTCGATCCGCTGCGCCAGCTCGACCGCCCGCGAGGCTTCGTTGCCCTCGTGGAAGGAGACGAGCCGGGGCGCGGGCCGGATCCGCAGGCGGTCGAGCAGCGCCCCCGTCTTACGGGTGTCCTCGCAGGCGATGAAGTCGGAGCTGACCAGCGCCTCCCGCACCCGCGCCGAGACGTCGTCGATGTTGCCGATCGGCGTGGGGCAGACGACGAGGCAGCCCGGCATCAGCCGCTTGCCCCCGCGGGCTCGGCTCCCGCTTTGGCCAGTTCGGTGCGCGCCAGCGCCGCGGCGCCGATCATCCCGGCATCGTTGCCGAGGGTCGCTTCCAGGATCGGCGTCTTGTTCATCGGGTTCAGCGCCCGTTCGCGAACTTCGCGCCGTGCTGGCTCCAACAGCAGGTCCCCGGCCGCGATCACACCGCCGCCGACGACGATCGCGTTGGGCTGGAAGATGTTGGCGAAGCTCGAGCAGGCGACGCCGAGCCTGCCGCCGATCAGCTCGAAGACTTCGATCGCAAGTTCGTCGCCGGCCAGCGCCGCCTCGGTCACCGTCTTGCCGTCGACCTCCTCGCCGGCAGCCAGCAGCTTCCCCAGCGCCGAGTTGGGGTTGCTTTCGGCCGCTGCCCGGCCCTCGCGCCCGAGCGCAGTCCCCGAAGCGAGCGCCTCGACGCAACCGTGGTTGGGGCAGTTGCCCTGACAGGGCGGCCCGTCGACCTGGATCACGACGTGGCCGAGCTCGGCCCCGGCCCCGGTCGAGCCGCGGTAGATCTCACCGCCGAGGATGAGGCCACCGCCGATCCCGGTGCCGACGGTCAGCATCACGATGTGCGGCATCCCCTTCGCCGCCCCGTAGAGGTACTCGGCGAGGGCGGCGACGTTGCCGTCGTTGTCGACGTAGACGGGCAGCCCAGTGCGCTCGCTGACGATGTCGCGGATCGGCAGGTCCGAGAGCGGCAGGTTGACGGCGGCGACCGCGACCCCCGAATCGTGGTCGATCGTCGCCGGAATCCCCAGGCCGACGGCAGTCACACCAGGGCGCGCTTCCCGCGCCTCCTCGACCTCGCGGACCAGCAGCTCGACCAGCTCGTCCTCGGTCTGGCCGGTCGAAGCCTCGCGCTGCTCGTAGAGCGGCTCGGTGTCGGCGAGGACCCCGACGAGCATCTTCGTGCCGCCGAGATCGACCCCGATCGTCTCGCTGCTGCTCACGAGGAACCGGAAGCTGAAAGGCGAAGGACCGACGTCATCGCCATGATTTCTAGCCTTTCATGAGTCCCGACGGCGAGCAGCGGCCCCCCGAGCCGCCCGAATACAACGTCTACCGCTCCCGTCGGGGGCTGTTTTCGCGCTTGAAAGGCGCCGATCTCTCGGGTCTGCGGGACCGTGCAAGGTTGCCTTCATGGCGCCGCCGCAAGCGCGATGAGCCGGGGATGCCGCCGCCCCAACGCGGCCGAGTCACTCCGCGGCGAGTCCTCAAATGGGTCGGCCTCGCCGCCCTCGCCTGGATCTTGATCAGCTTCGTCGCCTTCGGCGTCTCCGCCCAGATCCAGTCCTTCAAGCTCTCCGACGAAGCGGGCAAGGCTCTGCACGGCAACCCCTTCCTACTGCCGAGCGCGCAGACGATCCTCGTCCTCGGCACCGACGCGCGCCCGCCCGGAAGCGGGGACGGCAATACCTCCAAGGAGTGCTTCGAACAGCAGGCCCACGGCGAGAAGCCGCACAAGCCCTGCTTCGAAGGCGAATTCCGCGCCGACACCCTGATGCTGGTCCGGGCCGGCGGCGGCGCCTTCCGCAAACTCTCGATCCCCCGCGACACCTTCGCCGAAATCCCCGGCAATGCGCCGACGAAAATCAATGCCGCCTACGCCTACGGCGGCGCCGCTCTGCAGATCAAGACGATCGAACAGTTCCTGGGAATCCAGATCGACCACGTCGCGATCGTCGACTTCACCGGCTTCGAAGACCTGATCGACGCGGTCGGGGGGGTCAAGGTCGACGTCCCCCACAAGCTCTGCGCCGACATCTCCGGCGGCGCCGGCGGCGGCCAGGGCGGGGTAACCCTGCGCCTGAAGAAGGGCGAGAACACCCTCGACGGCGAAAAGGCACTGGCGTACTCACGGGTGCGCGAGCCAGTCGAATGCCCTGGCCCCGGCAAGAGCGCCTACAGCTTCGGCTACGACGACCTCGACCGCGAGAAGGCGCAGCAATCGGTAATCAACGGGATCAAGAGCCGCCTCACTGACCCCCTCCGCGCCCCCTACAACTTCATCCACGGGCCGATCATCGGCTGGGAGGCGCCGAAAGCCTTCGTCAGCGACATGGGCTTCTTCACGATGCCGCAGCTGATCCTCTCGGCCGCGATCGGCGGCAGCTCCGACGCCCACGTCCTCTGCAGCTCGCCGAAGGAAGGCTGCGGCGAAGGCCCCGGCGGGTCGATCGAAGCGCCGGAGAGCGTGCGGCGCAAGGCCGTCAACCAGTTCCTCAACGGCTGACGACGCGACTCCGAACTTTTCCTCGCTATAGCGAGGTCAACTTCGGAGTCGCTATTCGGCGCGCCCGGCTTTCGTCCCGACCAGCGCCGAGACGATCAGGGCGGTGAAGCCGGCAGCGAGGGAGCCGGCGGTGTTCTTCAGGTCGGCGGTCGAGGAATGGCCAGTGGCCAGCACTTCGACCGAGATCCACTCGCCCATCCCCAGGAGCGCCAGCACCACCAGCGCGTAGATCCGCGCCGCCAGCGTGTACCAGCGGGCCATCCGCTGCTCATCGACGAGCTGCTTCCCCGCCAGCTCCAACTGCAGCGGCGACTCCGGTGCCCGCTCCCGCCCCGCCCGCGTGAAGTAGCGCTGCTCGATCGCCAGTGCCAGCAGCAACACCGGCAGAATCTGGGAGATTGCTTCGAAGTACTCCTTCTGCGCGTGCCCGTCGACCACCAGCGCGATCACCACGTAAGCGACCACCGGCGCGGCGATCGCCGCGACCCCGAAGGCGAACCTCCAGAACAGGCCCACCCGCACCTGGCTCGACATCTACTCGTTCAGTCCGTAGTCGAGGCGGCCGGCTTCGAGTCGGACTTCGACTCGCTGCCCGACCCCGACTTTGACTCCGAGGAACTCGAGTCGCCGCTCTTCTCGCCGCCACCCTCGGAGGAGCCGCCGTTGCCGCCGCCCCGCTTCGTCCCGTAGTCGGTGTTGTGGAAGCCAGAGCCCTTGAAATGGATCGCGGGCGGGGTCAAGACCCGCGAGGCGGGGGCCCCGCACTCCTGGCACTCGCGCAGCGGCTCGTCGCTCATCTTCTGGATCACCTCGAAGACGTGGCCGTTGTCGCATTTGTACTCGTAGATCGGCATAAGGCTGCGGGATTATCGCAGCCGCTACCGTTCCCGCCATGGCAACCGAGCAGGGGACCCGCCCGACCGAGGTGACGATGGAGGAGATCGTGGCGCTGTGCAAACGGCGCGGCTTCGTTTTCCCGTCCTCGGAGATCTACGGCGGCCTCGGCTCAACCTACGACTACGGCCACTACGGCGTCCTGCTCAAGAACAACGTCAAAGCCGAGTGGTGGAAGGCGATGCTGCAGGAGCGCGACGACATTGTCGCCCTCGACTCGGCGATCCTCCAGCACCCGCGCGTCTGGGAGGCCTCGGGCCACCTCGCGGGCTTCACCGACCCGCTGGTCCAGTGCCTCGGCAAGTGCAAGAGGCGCTGGCGCGAGGACCATCTGCGCGAGGCGGTCGAAGCCGAAGGCGGCGACCCGAACGCCGAGCTGCGCTGCCCCGAGTGCGGCGGCGAGCTCTCCGAGCCGCGCCAGTTCAACCTGATGTTCGAAACCCACGTCGGCCCGGTCGCCGAGGAGGGCTCGACCGTATACCTGCGCCCCGAGACCGCCCAGGGCATCTTCATCAACTTCAAGAACGTGCTCGGCTTCGCCCGCAAGAAGCCGCCGTTCGGGATCGCCCAGGTCGGCAAGTCCTTCCGCAACGAGATCACTCCGGGCAACTTCATCTTCCGCACCCGCGAGTTCGAGCAGATGGAGATGGAGTACTTCGTCCCGCCCGCCGAAGCCGACAAGTGGCACCAGCACTGGATGACCGAGCGCGAGCGCTGGTACACCGAGCTCGGCATCCGCCCCGACCACCTGCGCGTGCGCGCCCACGGCGAGGACGAGCTCTCCCACTACTCCTCGGCGACGAGCGACATCGAGTACCTCTTCCCGATCGGCTGGTCGGAGCTGGAGGGGATCGCCAACCGCGGCGACTTCGACCTCACCCAGCACGAAAAGTTCAGCGGCGAGAAGCTCGTGTACTTCGACCAGCAGACGAAAGAGCGCTACACCCCTTACGTGATCGAGCCGGCCGCCGGCGCCGACCGCGCCACCCTCGCCTTCCTCGTCGACTCCTACGAAGTCGAGGAAGTGGAGGGCCGCCAGCGCACCGTCCTGCGCCTGCACCCGCGCCTGGCCCCGGTCAAGGTCGCCGTCCTCCCCCTCGTCTCTAAGGAGGGAATGCCGGAGAAGGCCCGCGAGATTTTCCAAGACCTCCGCCGCCGCCTCCCGACCGAGTTCGACGAGGGCGGCTCGATCGGCAAGCGCTACCGCCGCCAGGACGAGATCGGCACCCCCTGGGGCATCACCGTCGACCACCAGACGATGGAGGACGACACCGTCACCCTCCGCGACCGCGACTCCCTCGAGCAGGTCCGAGTCCCGATCGACGGCCTCGGCGACGAGCTGGTCAAGCGCCTGGAAGCACCCTGGCGCAGCCCGAAGCTGGACTAAGAAGCGGAAATCCGCGCATCGCGTCGAAGCGGACGCTAGGTTCGACTGAGTCCGTCCGCCACCGATGGGAGAGACATGGCCTACGAAATGAAGATTCGCGGCACCGAGCATGAGGTGAAGGTGCGCAGCCCCTGGGCCGTGGCCCTGCTGCCGATCATCACGCTCGGCATTTACCACCTTGTGTGGTGGTACAAGATCAACAAGGAGCTGAAGGCCTACGGCGAAGCCAAGGGCTACGACCTCGGGCAGAACCCGACCAACTCGCTGCTGGCGCTGTTCCCGGGCGGGATCATCATCGTCCCGGCGCTGGTCAGCTACTGGCGCGGCACCCAGCGCGTCCAGGGAGCCTCGAAAATCGCCGGCCGCGAGCCGGTCAGCGGCTGGATCTCCCTGATCCTCTACCTGCTGCTCTCGCCCGGCTTCTGGGCCTACCTGCAGGTCTCCCTCAACAACGTCTGGGAGCAGGAGGCTGAACCACTGCCCGGCCAGGCGGCACCGCCGGCACCGGCGGACGCGATGCCGCCCCGCCTCTAAGCGAAGAACTCGAGCACGCGCGCCGCATCCGCCTCGAGCGCTGCGGCGTCGCGCTTGCTCACCTTGCCGAGGTGCTCGATCGTCACCTTGCCGCCGGCGAGGCGCCAGGTGGCCACCGCCCGGCCGTCGACCATCGCGAAGGGCCGGAAGAGGCCGTTGTTGGTCACCAGGAACTCGTGCGGCCCGATGATTTCCGCGCGCGAGGTCCAGCCGAGCAGGACCGGGTCGTAGGCGCCGATCAGGCGCGGCGGTGGGATCGGCGCGGGCTCAGGCGTCTTCTTCAGCTCGAGCAGGCCGTCTTCCCGCTCGACCAGCTGCGAGGAGATCGCCGCCAGCCCAGCGCGAGCGTCGCGGAGCGGCAGCCCGGCCCAGCGGGCGAGGTCGCGATCGTCGGCGGGCGCGTGTCCGACCAGGTAGCGGCGAGCGAGCTCCGCCAGCGCCTTCTCGCGATCAACCGGCGGCTGCTCGCCGAGCCACTCGCGGACGAGGGCGTAGGCATGTTCCTTGCCGACCATTGGTCCGCGCACGGCGATTCCTCGCAGCGTCGCCAGGAAGAGCAAGTGGACGAGCGCCTGGCCCTCGACCGGCACGCCGGCCCGCTCCAGTCGCTCACGCAGTTGCAGTCGCGTCTGCGGACCCTCGTCGACGAGGGCCGTCTCGATCGTCCGCACCCCGCGCTCGGTGTCGTCCTCGTCGACTCCCTCCTGACGCAGGCGCCTGGCGCTGGAGGTCATCAGCGGCGGCGTCGTCAGCGCATGCAGCCACCAGTAGTCCTCGCTGCGCACCAGGTGCAGGGTGCCGCGGTTGAGCCAGGTGATCAGCAGCGAGCGCTCCTCGCTCAGCGCCCGGTCGACGTCGGCGGCGGTGACGCCGCTGGTCCTGGCCCGCACCGCCAGCCGCGCTCCCCGCGGGTCCTGCCCCTGCACCGCCAGCAGCCGCTCCGCCACCTGCTCGGCCGAGCGCAGCGGCTCGCCGGCGAGGGCCTGAGCGGTCAGCCGTTCGGGTAGCGGCGGCCGGGCTTCTATTCGATCGCGAGCAGGTCGACGACGAAGACCAGGGTCCCTTTTTCAGGGCCGTAGGCGAGTTCAGGCGGGATGATCAGCTCACGGCGACCGCCGACCTTCATGCCTTCGATTCCCTGTTCCCATCCCGCGATCACTCCGCCGCTTCCGAGTTCGAAGGAGAAGGGTTCGCCCCGGTCCCAGGAGGCGTCGAACTGCTTACCGGTCTTGTAATCGACCCCGACGTACTCGACCGTCAATTCGTCTCCTATTTTGGCTTCAGGGCCCTTGCCCTTTTCCAGGTCCTTGATCACCAGTTTCTTCGGCGGCGGCCCCTTCGGGACTTCGACCTTCGGCTTGGTCTTGTTGGTGGTGGGCTTCGGTTTCGGCTTCGGTTTCGGCGACGCCTTTTCACCCTTGGGCGGAGAGGACGGAATCGCTTCGACGATGAAGACGACCGCCTTCCCCTGCGGGATTCCCGGCGGATATGAGCCTTCCGTCAAGTCGGGCGGAATCACGAGCTCACGCTGATCGCCGCCCTCGAGGCCGTCGAGCCCTTCTTCCCAGCCGGGGATCACTTCGCCTTTGCCGAGCGTGAAGGTGAACGGCTTCCCCTGGTCCCAAGAGGAGACGAACTTCTTCCCGGTTTCGTAGTCGTAGCCCACATACTGGATGTGGGCTTTCCCACCCGGGGATACGGTTTGACCGATTCCTTCGATCGTGTCCGCCACGGAGATGAATTCTGGCGGTGGGCTGTTCGGGATTATCGGCTTCGGCTCTTCCCCGACCAACCCGGAAGCGTTCGGGTGCATTTTTTCTTCGTACCGGATCGGCGCGGTGCCGTGCGGAATCCGGAACGGCTTGAAGCTGGTGCTCGTATCCGTCGAGGAAGAGTCGCCGCCTCCGCCGCAGCCGCTGAGCAGCACAGCGAAAGCAAGAATGGTCAAAAGAACCTTTTGCATCGGCGGCATCCTAGAAGATGCTCGGCTCTTCTGCCAGCTTCCTCAGCGTCGCCGCTTCGGCAGCGACTCCGCCTCGGCCGCGTCGATCGTCAGCACGACGCCCCGCTCGTAGATCTGTCCGACCTCGGGCGCGTCGACAAAGCGATGACCGCCGGGACCGGCCTTGGTGTCGAAGATGATGCCGTCGAACATGTTGGCCTCGGGCGCGGAGAGCACCCTGACCACCCGCCCCAGGCGCTGCCCGTCGCTCGAATAGACGGGCACGTCCTTGCCCAGCACCAGGTAAGAAAGCGGCGCGCCGAGGTCGTCCATCGGGCGAGCCTAACGAAGGTCGGATTACGTGAGAGGCTTAAACTGGCTGGCGGGACAACTATTGATTGCGGAGGAATGATGGGCTTGAATCTCGCTTCGATCGTCACCGAGAGCGCCGAGCGAGCGCCGGAGGCGGTGGCGGTCCGTCTCGAGCCCCTCGAGCTGACCTACGCGGAATTGGACGATCGCAGCGCCCGTCTGGCGACGCTGCTGCGCGAGAGAGGGCTCGAGCAGGGCGACCGGATCGGGGTGATGCTGCCGAATGTCCTCGAGTTCCCGATCACCTATTACGGGGCCCTGCGTGCCGGCGGCACGGTCGTGCCGATGAACGTCCTGCTGAAGCGGCGCGAGATCGCCTTCTATCTCGAAGACTCCGGCACGAAGCTGCTGCTCGCCTGGCACGGCTTCGCCGCGGAGGCGCGCGAGGGTGCCGCCGACGCTGGTGCCGAGCTGATCGAGGTCGAGCCCGAAGCCTTCGCCGAGCTGCTCGGCGACCGCGAGCCGAGCCCCGAGCTCGCCGACACCGACGAGGAGGACACCGCCGTCATCCTCTACACCTCCGGTACGACCGGCAAGCCGAAGGGGGCGGAGCTGACCCACTTCAACCTCTCGCGCAACTCCGACATCGCCTCCCGCACCACCTCCGCCGTTAAGGCCGGCGACGTCGTCCTTGGCGCCCTTCCCCTCTTCCACTCCTTCGGCCAGACGGTGAGCATGAACGCCTCGCTGCGGGTCGGGGCGACGCTGACGCTGCTGCCGAAATTCGATCCCGGGGCGGCCCTGGAGATCATGGACCGCGAGCGCGTCACCCACTTCTACGGCGTGCCGACGATGTACGGGACGCTGCTGCACCACCCGGGGCGCGAGGACTACGACACCTCGACGCTGCGGATCTGCATCACCGGCGGCGCCTCGATGCCGGTCGAGGTACTACGCGGCTTCGAGGAGGCGTTCGGCTGCGAGCTGCTGGAGGGCTACGGCCTCTCCGAGACCTCGCCGGTCGCCTGCACCAACCACCCGGGCCGCCCGCGCAAGCCCGGCTCGATCGGCACCCCGATCGAAGAGGTAGAGATGAAAGTGGTCGACGAGAACGACGAGGAGGTGCCGCTGGGCGAGGTCGGCGAGATCGTGGTCCGTGGCCACAACGTGATGAAGGGGTACTGGCAGCGCCCCGACGCAACCGCGGAGGCAATGCGCGGCGACTGGTTCCACACCGGCGATATGGCCCGGATCGACGAGGACGGCTACTACTTCATCGTCGACCGCAAGAAGGACCTGATCATCCGCGGCGGCTACAACGTCTACCCGCGCGAGGTCGAGGAGGTCCTCTACGAGCACCCGAAGATCCGCGAAGCCGCGGTCGTCGGCGTCCCCCACGACGAGTGGGGCGAGGAGATCGGCGCTGCCGTCGTCCTCCACGAGGGTGAGGAGCTGGCGCCCGAGGAGGTCGGCGAATACGTGAAGGAGCGGATCGCCGCCTACAAGTACCCGCGAGTCGTCTGGTTCATGGAGGACCTCCCGAAGGGGCCGACGGGGAAGATCCTCAAGCGCGAGATCGAGGTTCCCGTGGCGACTGAGCAAAGCAGTCACCCGTAGTTTTGCTCATCACTCAAAACCTCTGCATATAATCGTGTCACATTGCAGAGCGCTATGGGAGGCGCCTGCACGCCTACAGATAGGAGAGAAGACCATGAAGAAACGGCTCATGGCATTTGTCGCTGCGATGGCACTTTGCGCCGCCGCCGCGGTTCCGGCCACCGCCTCGGCGCAGGACCCGATCCTGTTCGTGCACGGGTACGTCGAGAGCGCTTCGCTCTGGAACACGATGATCGCCAACTTCGAAAAAGACGGCTATCCGAAATCGTATTTGAGCGCCTACAGCTACAACACCTCGCAGTCGAACAAAATCGACGCCGAAGAAGTCAAATCTCACGTCGAAAGCCTGCTGAAAACGACCGGTGCGACGAAGGTCGACATCATCGCCCACTCGATGGGCAGCCTCAACAGCCGCTGGTACATCAAGTTTCTAGGCGGCGAAACCAAGGTCGACGACTGGGTATCGCTGGGCGGGCCGAACCACGGCACCGAAACCGCGAACTTCTGCTTCAGCACCTCCTGCGTGGAGATGCGGGTCGGTTCGAAATTCCTCGGCGAACTGAACGCCGGCGACGAGACGCCGGGGACCGTCAACTACGGCACCTGGTGGTCGCCCTGCGACGAAATCATCAACCCGGACTCGAGCGTCGCCCTAACCGGCGCGACGAACACGAAAACGGCGTGCATCTCGCACACGGCCCTGACGACGGACAAAACCGTCTACGAACAGGTCCGCGAATTCGTCAAATAGCCCTTTGAGCGACCCCGGCCTGCGCCGGGGTCGCTTCCTTTCATAGGAGGTAGAACATGGCTCGCAAACGACTGACGGCGTTCGTCACCGCGATCGCCCTCTGCATCAGCGGCGCGGCCTTCGCGCCGGCATCCTCATTCGCGCTCGACCCGATCCTCTTCGTGCACGGCTGGAACGGGAGCGCCTCGAACTGGAGCACGATGATCTCTCGGTTCGAAAAAGACGGCTATCCGAAATCGTATTTGAGCGCCTACACCTACAACAGCAGCACCTCGAACAAGACGCTGGCCGAAACCGAAGTCAAATCCCACGTCGAAAGCCTGCTGAAAGCGACGGGCGCCTCGAAGGTGGACATCATCGCCCACTCGATGGGTAGCCTTAACACCCGCTGGTACATCAAGTTCGTCACCGGCGGGCAGGAAAAGGTCGACGACTGGGTCTCACTCGGCGGTCCCAACCACGGCACCGAAGCAGCCAACATCTGCTTCGGCACGACCTGCACGGAGATGCGGATCGGCTCGACGTTCCTGAACGAACTCAATGCGGGCGACGAGACGCCGGGCGAAGTCAACTACGGCACCTGGTGGTCGCCGTGCGACGAATTCATCAACCCCGACGAAAGCGTGATCCTCAGCGGGGCGACGAACACGAAAACCGCGTGCATGTCGCACCTCTCGCTGGTGAGCGACGAAACGGTCTACAAACAGGTCCGAGAATTCGTCAAATAGCAGCGGATTAGCCAATGTCCTGGGGCGCGATCCTGGCTAGCTGGCCAGGATCGCGCTAGTCTCCCGGTGCCCTCTTTGCGACACCAAAAGGAGACGAGATGAGCGTCGCTTCCCAGCGCCTGATGGACAACATCACCTATGAGGACCTCTACCACCGCTGGGAGCAGGGGAACTGGAGTGCCTACGACATCGACTTCTCCAAGGACCGCGACGGCTGGGAGGGACTGAGCGACATCCAGCGGCGCTCGGCGATGTGGATCTACTCGATGTTCTATTACGGCGAGGACCGGGTTGCCGACACGCTCGCCCCCTACGTCACCGCCGCCCCGACCGAGGAGATGTCCTACTTCCTGGCCACCCAGCAGGTCGACGAGGTGCGCCACTCGATCTTCTTCCATCGCTTCTTCAAGGAGGTGATCGGGGTCGGCGGCAACTCGATCCAGCAGACCCTCTCCTCCACCCTGCCGCAGCTGAACTGGGGCTACCGCGGCATCTTCGACCGCCTCGACGTGATGGCCGAGGAACTGCGCAAGGACCGCTCGGTCGCCAAGTTCGCGCAGGCGATCACCCTCTACCACCTGATCGTCGAGGGCAGCCTCGCCCAGCCCGGTCAGCACTTCATCGAGGACTTCTTCGCCTCCGAGGAGACGATGCCCGGCTTCACCGCCGGGATGGAGAACGTCTCCCGCGACGAGCAGCGCCACATCGGCTTCGGCGTCAAGGTCCTCTCCGAGTTGCTCAATGACCCGACCCCGGGCTGGCAGGAAAACCGTGACGCGGTGATCGAGCTGCTGCGCGAAGTCCTGCCCTACGGGCCCGCCGTCTTCTCGCCGCCGAACATGGACCGTTCCTACACCGAGTGCTACGGCTTTTCGCTCGAGGACATCTACGCCTTCGGGATGAAATTGATCCGCCAGAGGTGGCGGACGATCGGCTTCCCGACCGAGGAGTTCCCCCCCGGCGTCTTCCCCTTCCCGCCCGACGACGACGAGAAGGGCCTCGCGGAGCGCCAGGTGAAGATGATGATGGCCGGCGTGATCGGCTCCCCCGAAGGGACGCCAAGCAAGGACCCCGAGATCCAGCGCCTCTACTTCGACCTGATCAGCCGCGTCGCCGACCCCGCCGCCGCCAACGGCTCGCCCTTTGTCCTGCAATGGCGCTTCACCGACGCCGACCCGTGGCACCTGATCCTCGACAACGGCTCGACCCGAGCGGAACCGGGTGAAGCGCCGAACGCCAACGTCACCATCGAGACCAGCTGGGGCGACTGGATCGCCGCCGGCAAACCTGACGCGAACCAGCTGAAGATGATGCTCCAGCGCCGAATCCGCCCGCGCGGCAAAGTCCGCGACTTGGCGCGCATGCGCAAGGTCTTCAACTAGCCTTTCCCCGGCGACATAGCAATCTTGCTATACATAGCAAGATTGCTATGTCAGATCCTGACGATCGAGAGCTGTTCGGCCTGATCGCCGAACGCGTCGCGGAGCGGCGAGTCGCCTGGGGAATTTCCCAGCGCGAACTGGCAGAGCTCTGCGCGACGACCCAATCGGCGATCGCCCGGGTGGAGCGAGGCAAGAGGCCGCCGCGCATCGACACCTTGGCGCGCATCGCCGCGGCACTCGATTGCGAGCTCGTCGTCGAGCTTCGCCCCAGGACGAATCCGCCCTCCGAAGGCGGGAAAGGAGAGACGGATGAGCAAGAGCAAAGGTCGGTTTCGGCCGGCGGGCAACCGCGTCGGCGACGGCGAGGTCGAGACGTCCACCGCTGAGAAGGTCCTCGCCTTCGTCCTGGCAATCTTCATTGCGATCGGGGCGTTCTGGGCCTACGACAAGCTCGACGGGGTCGCCGAGCCGGAGATCAGCCTCCACCAGCCCAACGCGGCCCTCCTCGATCGTAGGGAGATGGCGGCAATTGACCGCCACAGGCAGGCGACGGGGGTGGCGAGAGACGCACGGCGTGAGCGCAGCGCCGCGACCCGGCAGCTGGAGATCCGCCGCGAGGCCTACCGCACGGCGCTCGACGCCGGCGAACCCTCGACCGCGCTGCGGGCCGAATACGAGTTGGCTCAAGCCAGGTTTGTCTCGGCCTCCCGAGGGCTGAAGACCGCGACCGCCATCGAGGCCCGGACCGAGCCGCCGGCGGCCGAGGCGGAAGCGCAAGCCATCGAGCGGCGGGAAGATGTCGGCGCCGAAAGGGACGACGAAGAGACCAAGCACGACCGGATCGTCTTCCTCCTCCGCCTGGCCCTGCTGATCGGAATGCTGGCGGCCTCCTACCGCCTGCTGCTCCGCCTGCGGTCGCGGAACTCGCGCTACCTCCCAGCTGCCCTGGCCCTGATCGGGGCAACCGCGGTCCTCGCGATCACCATGGCCGGTGACTACACCGGCAGCTTTATCGAGTTCGACGAGGTCGGACCGCTGGCGATCTCGATCGCGGGGATCGCCCTGACGCTGGTCGCCTTCGTCGCCCTGCAGCGCTTCCTCGCCAAGCGCGTGCCAGCGCGGCGGGTGCGGCGGGGAGAGTGCTCGTTCTGCGGCTTCCCCCTGCGCGGCACCCCTCACTGCAAGGGATGCGGGCGGGCGGCGATTGCCAGCTGCTCGGGCTGCCAACGGGACCGCCGCGTCGGCACGCCTCGGTGTGGCTACTGCGGCAACCCGTAGGGAGCAGCTAGGAGATCCGCGGTCGGGCGTCCGCCCAGGGCCGCTCGGCCTCGATCTGCGCCGCCAGCGAGAGCAGCGTCGCCTCGTCGCCGCGGCGGCCGATGACTTGGATCGAGAGCGGCATCCCGTCGGGGGAGAAGCCCGCCGGCACCGCCATCGCCGGGTTGCCGAGGTGGTTCCAGGGGACGCAGTAGGGATAGAAGCGGCCCATCCCGAGCACGGTCTGCAGGGCGCCCTTGCCCTCCCAGCGCCGGATCGGCAGCGCCGTGCCGCCCATCACCGGCATCACCAGCACGTCGCAGTGGTCGAAGATCGCGTTGACGCGGGCGATTTCAGCCGGCCGTCGGGACATCGCCTTCTGGTAGAGCGGCTCGGGCAGGACCTTGCCGAGGCGGCCGAAGCCGCGGGTGCGGCTTTCCAGCCGCTCGGGATGGGGGACTTCCTCGACCGTCTCGGCCACGCCCTTGAGGAAGCGGGCCGAGATCGTGTCGCCGATGCCGCCCCAGTCCGGGTCGCGAGGAGTGACCTCGTGGCCCAGTCCCCGCAGGAGCTCCGCCGCGTCGGCGACGGTCTGCTTCGCTTCTGCGGAGACGGTCGGCGGCATCATCGCCCGCGGGGCCAGCGTCGAGTAGGCAACCCGCAGCTTGCCGGGCGGCGTCTGCGCCGACTCGACGAAGGAGCGGTCCGGGGGCGGAGGCGCTTCCGCCTCGGCCGAGCCGCCGGAGACGACGTCGAGCCAGAGCGCGGTGTCGAGGACCGAGCGGCTGAGGCAGCCGAGCACGGCCATCCCCCGCCAGCCTTCGGTCAGGGGCGCCAGCGACACCCGACCGCGGCTCGGCTTCAACCCGAACAGCCCGCATGAAGCGGCGGGGATGCGGATCGAGCCGGCGCCGTCGCCGGCGGAGGCGATCGGGACCAGCCCGGCCGCCACCGCTGAACCCGAGCCCCCGCTCGAGCCACCCGGGGTGTGCTGAGGGTTCCAGGGATTGCGGGTGACGCCGTAGGTCGCCGACTCAGTGAAGCCGCAGATCGCCATCTCCGGCAGCAGCGTCAAGCCGACGATGATCGCCCCTGCCTCGCGCAGGCGTCGCACCATCTCCGAATCGGCCTTGGCCGGCTCGGTGAAGCCATCGGTCCCGTGGGTGTTGATCTCCCCGGCGACGTCGACTTCGTCCTTGATTGCCACCGGCACGCCCAGCAGCGGCCGCTCCTCCCCCGCTCGAACCCGCGCCTCCGCCTGCTCGGCTTCGAGCATCGCCCGCTCGGCAAAGACCTTGCGAAATGCGTTCAGCTCCGGGTCAAGCCGCTGAATCCGGTCCAGATAGAACCCGACCAACTCAGTCGCCGAAACCTCGCCCTTACGCACTATCTCGGCTTGCCGAGCGGCACCAGCAAAAGCAAGCTCGTCTCCACTCAAAGTCACCCGCGCATCCTACGTGGGTGGGAGGGGTGGGTGTCCCTCTCGCGCCCGGCGTCCTGTTCCTCGCACAGACCACTCAGCGAGAGACAGCCGACTTAGAGGCGAGGAACCCAGGAAGCGAGAGGGACACCCACCCCTCCCCCAACCGCTACGCCTTCGCCGGCTCCGGCTCCTCGCTGCCGTGCTCGAAACTCAGGTCGGGAAGGGCGCGGTCGAGCCAGCTCGGCATCCACCAGTTCCAGCGGCCCATCAGCTTCATCGCCGCCGGGACGAGGATGAGGCGGACGAGAGTGGCGTCGAGGGCGATCGCGATGGCCGAGCCGAGGCCGAGCTCCTTGATCGAGGGCACGCCGGTGAGGACGAAGACGGCGAAGACCGCGGTCATGATCAGCGCCGCCGAGGAGATCGTGCGGGCGCTCGTGGAGAGGCCCTCGGCGACGGCGCGCTCGTTGTCGCCGTGGAGCATGTAGCGCTCGCGGATCCGCGACATCAGGAACACCTCGTAGTCCATCGAGAGGCCGAAGACGATGGCGAAGATCAGCGGGATGTTGATCGTGTCCAGCGCCCCCTGGCTTTCGAAGCCAAGGAAGCCGTCGAGCCAGCCCCACTGGAAGATCGCGACGAGGACGCCGAAGGCCGCCCCGATCGAGAGCAGGTTCATCAGCACCGCCTTCAGCGGCAAGATCAGCGAGCGCAGCATCACCATCAGCACGAGGAAGCTGAGGGAGAGGACGAAGAGGATGATCTTCCACATCGAGCCGCCGATCTGGCCGCGGACGTCGTGGCTGCGGGCGGTCTCGCCGCCGACGTTGACTTCAGCGCTCTGTGCCAGCACCGAGCCGGGGACGACCGTGTTCCGCAGGCGATCGACCAGCGCCGCCGCCGCGTCGGACTCGCTCGGCGCTTTCGGCGTCGCCTGGATCAGGACGTCGTTGCCGGCGAAAGCGGGCGCCGCCACCGCAGCGATGCCCTGCGTGCCCTCGAGTTCGCGCACGAAGCCGGCAACCGCCACCTTGCCCTCGGCGCCCGGCCGCCCCTCGAAGCTGGCGACGATCTGCACCGGGTCGGTGCCGCCGCCGAGCTGGTCGGAGGCGAGTTCGCTGCCGACCCGGACGTCGCTGTCCTTGGGGAACTGGGCCAGCGCTTCAGTCCCCGTGTCCAGTGAGAGCAGCGGGCTCGCCAAGAAGAGGAGCACTGCGGATACGCCGATCACCGCCGTCCACGGCCGCGCCATCACCCGCGTGGTCCAGGCGCGCCAGAAGCGGTTGTGCTCGGCCGCCAACTGCTCGGCGGTGTGGCGGCGGTAGAAGCGGCGGCGGAAGAAGGCCTCGACCTTGCCGACGACACCGCCTGGCAGCACCCGGTCGCCGAGCATCGCGATCAGCGCCGGCAGCAGGGTGATCGCGGTGAGGATCGAGACCGCGACGACGGTCATCGCCCCCAGCGCCATCGAGCGCAGCGCCTGGTTGTCGACCATCCACAGTCCCGCCAGGGAGATGATCACCGCCAGCCCGGAGAAGCTGACCGCGAGGCCGGAGGTCGAGAGCGCCCGCGCCCGCGCCTCGCTTTTGTCCAGGCCGGCTTCGCGCTCCTCGCGATAACGGGCGAGGATGAAGAGCGAGTAGTCGACGGCGACGCCGATCCCGATCATCGAGGCCATGTTGGTGACGAAGACCGAGGTCGTCATCTGCAGCGAGATGAAGTAGATGAGGGCCCCGGTCACCAGCACGCTGACGAAGCCGAGCGCCAGCGGCAGCGCCGCCGCCGCCAGCGAGCCGAAGACGACGAGGAGGATGATCGCGACGATCGGGAAACCGCTCGACTCGGCCTTCGACAGGTCTTCCTTGGAGATTTCCTGCATCCCGGCCCAGATCGTCGGCTGCCCGACCAGGTAGGGAGTGACGCCGGCGTTCGCGTCGCCGGGGTTGAGGTCTTCGCGCAGGGTCGCCGCCGGGTCGATCAGCTCATCCGAGGAGAGGTCGCTGCGCAGCGGCACCACCACCACGTCCTGCTGCTGCAGCTGGCGCCGCGCCCCCGCTGCCACCGCCGGGGGAAGGGTGATGTCGTCAAGCGTCGCCACCTGAGCCCGCACCCGCGCCACCGCCCGGTCGCGCTCCCCCGCGGTCGCCCCCGGCGCCGCCTTCAGCACCACCGAGATCCCGTCGGCCTGCGAGCCGAAGTCTTCCTGCAGCGATTCACTCACCTTCATCGACTGGCTGCCAGGTACGTCGAAGCCACCACCGGTGAGGTGATCGGTCTGTTTGGAGGCAAACGGCAGCGCCAGAACGACGATCAAGACCCAAGCGGCAAGAACCCACCGGCGCCGCCTCCCCAGGAACTGCGCAAGTCGATTCATCGCATCTCTCATGCCGGGCCTCCTCTTCAGCTGCTCATTTCTCCCGAGCAGCCTCCCGCGCCGGTACGCGCGGGGTCTGTGAGCCGCATCACTGCGTGCGGGCCATCACGCCCGGTGGGGCAGCCGCTACTCGGAGGCGAGCAGGTAGCGCGCCGAGGCGGCGCCGACGGCGAAGGCGCCGTTGCTGTCGCGGGTGGGATCTGAGAGCGCCTGCAGGGCGAAGCCGTCGCCCAGGGCGAAGAGATAGGAGACGACGTCCTCGGCGGCGAAGCGCAGGCTCAGCACGCCCTCCTCGTCCTTGCTGCGAAGGACGTCGGCGACATGGGAGCGGGTCTTCTCGAAGAGCTGGCCGACCTCTTTCTGGATATCCGGGTTGCGGCGGCCGGCGCTGAAGAGCTCGTAGAGGAGGAGGAAGAAGCCCGGTTCGTTCTCGATCATGTCGGTGAGGCTGGCGACGAGCGCTTCGAGCACGTCGTCGACCGACTTCGCCGGCGCTAGCCGCTGGTCGAGCCGATCGGTCCGCAGCTCGGTGTCGCGGCGGACCACCTCGACCAGGAGCTGCTCCTTGGTCCCGAAGTAGTAGTGAAGGAGGCCGCGGCTGACGCCCGCCTCGCGGGCGACGTGCTCGAAGGTCGAGCCCGCCGCCCCCCGGCGTGCCACGGAGTCGCGCATCGCATCAACGATGCGTTGCGCCTTGTCGCCGCTGAGCTCGCGCCCGTTGGTCTTGGTCGCCGCCTCCATCCGGGTCTGATTCAGGACCCGTTGATGCTGGTGGTCGAGGTGTACTCGAACTCCTCTTCGGCCCCGAAGAGGGCATCGAGCACGGCCTTGCGGGCGCCGTCGCTGACGGCGAGCGCAATCGCAGCGCCGACGATCGCGATCAAAAGCAGCCGACCGATACCGCCCTTGCGCTTCTTCGGCTCGCGCAGTCGCTCGGAGGCCTCCTGCAGGTTCTCCGCGGCCTTGCGCAGATCCTTCTGCACCTTCTTGTCGCTGGTCACGGCCTTAACCGTGCTCTTGCCGTTGCCGGTCGCCCGGCCGTAGGCGCGCTTCGAGGCTTCGAAGGCGTCCTTGAGGCTTTCACGCAGATCTTCGTCTTCAATCAAGCGCTGCACGTAGGGGTTTTCACGGGCAGTCTCATAAATGTCGCCGGCACGCGCCGCCTTCGTCTTGCTCATACCTCTCTCCTCGTGGGATTCCGTGGCAGTTCCAGGATAACCCTACCCCGGTTAGCCGGGTCCAACGCCGTCCAGCAGGACGCCGTTGTTGCGCCAGTGAAGCTTCGCTTTGCGCAGTTCCCGCAACTGCAGGGGCGCCAGGCCCGGACCGGCGAGGCGGTAGCGGCGGATGAAGAGGCGGCCGGCGTCTTCGTGGGCGACTTCGCGGAAGCCGGGACCGAGCAGGCGGCGGGGCGGAGGCGGCGCGGGACCGTCGGAGACGAAGTCGATTTCGCGCACCAGCCAGTTGTAGCCTTCCACCGGTTTCAGCTGGATCGCGCCGGTCGAGAGATAGAAGCGGAGCGGTGCCTCGCCCAGCACCCAGAGAACCGTCGCCCGCGGCGCCTCCGGCTCGCCGAGGCGGTCGGCGACGACGTTCCAGTCGGGCCGCTGCAACTCCGGTTCGAAGTTGACCCAGACGCAGAAGGCGAGTGAGTAGGCGAGCAGGACGGCGGCGATGAGGGTGCCGAGCCGGCGCACCCGCTCCGCTGTCAGGCCGATCGCGACGACGACGAGGAGCGGGACCAAGGCCGGCAACAGGTTGCGGGCGAGGACGAAGTCCTTGCTGGTCGAGCCGATCGCCAGCAGCAGCGGGATGCCGAGCGTGACCCCGCCGACCGCCAGCGGCACCGCCGCGGCGCGCTTCTCCTCGCGGCTGCCCCGCCAAGCCAAGAGGCCGAAGGCGATGAGGACGAGTGCCAGCGGCAGAAAGGCGAGCGATGGCCGCTCGGGGCCGCCGATGATGTCGCCGGTCTCGCCGGTGAGGAAGGTCGCCGCCGTTTCCCAGACTCGGTGGCCGAGGCTGAATTTGCCGATCCATTCGGCGTGTCCGTAGGACATCTGATGGATCACCAGGGGCGCCAGCAGGACTGCCGTCAACCCGACGATCCAGAGGCCGGCGAAGGTCGCCCGACCGCGTCGGCGCAGCAGCAGGACCACCTCGACGGCGAGCGGGAAGACGGCGAAGTAGTGAGTGGCGAGGGCGAGGGCGGAGAAGACCCCCCAGGCAACGAAGTTGCGCTTTTCGTCGCGCCGCTCGCCGCCCCGCAGCGCCCGCACGCAGTAGAGCAACGAGGCCGCGCAGAAAAGCGCCAGGAGCGCGTAGGCGCGCGCCTCCTGCGAGTACCAGAGCAGCATCGGGTTGACCGAGACCAGCGCGGCGGCGAGCAGGCCGGTGCGGCGGTCGCGCAGCTCGCGGCCAATCAAGTAGGCGACCGGGATCGTGAGGACGCCGGCCAGCGCCGAGAGCGAGCGCAGCCCCCACGGCCCCGTTCCCATCACCTGCGTCCAGACCCAGGCGAGCGCGTAGTAGAGCGGCGGCGCCGACTCGGAGAAGCCGACCGCGTCCATCGCATGGCCGAAGCCCACCCGCAGCACCCGGCTGGCGGTGACGATCTCGTCGTGGTGGTAGGCCTGCAGGCCGAGGGTGGCGAAGCGCAGGGCGGCGCCGAGCAGGGTCAGCCCGACGACAATCCAGAAGGCGCGGGAGCGGTTTCGCACTAAGAGAGGGCGGCGTCGAGGGCCTGGGAGACCTCGTCGACGTAGACGAACTCGAGGCTGCCGCGCTCATGCTCGGGGATCTCCGCCACGTCGGCCTCGTTGCGCGAGGGGACGATCACCTTCTTGATCCCCGCCCGCTGCGCCGCCAGCGACTTCTCCTTGAGGCCACCGATCGGCAACACCTGGCCGGTCAACGTCACCTCGCCGGTCATCGCCACGTTGTTGCGGACCGGACGGCCGCTGACCAGCGAGGAGAGGGCGACGGTCATCGCCACCCCGGCCGAGGGCCCGTCCTTCGGCACGGCGCCGGCGGGGACGTGAATGTGAACGTCGTGCTGGGCGAACCAGTCGCCCTCGACTTTCGGCGCGATCGCTCCGCAGTGGCCGCGCACGTAGGAGAGCGCCGCCTGCGCCGACTCTTTCATCACCTCGCCGAGCTGGCCGGTGATCGTCAGCTTCCCCGAGCCGGGCATCGCAGTCCCCTCGATGAAGAGGACGTCGCCGCCGGCCGGGGTCCAGGCGAGGCCGGTGGCGACGCCGGGGTCTTTGGTGCGCCGGCGCTGCTCGGCGAAGACGCGGCGGCGCCCCAGTAGCTCACGCGCTTTTTTGCCCGAGATCCGGACCTTGCCCTTCGCCTTCCCCTCGGCGACTTTGCGGGCGACTTTGCGGCAGACGGTGCCGATCTGGCGCTCGAGGTTGCGGACGCCGGCCTCGCGCGTGTACTCCTCGATGATCGCGGTCAGCGCCGCGTCGGCGAACTCGATCTGCGAGGGCTTGAGACCGTTGGCCTCGATCTGGCGCCCCACCAAGTAGCGGCGGGCGATCTGGCGCTTCTCCTCCAGCGTGTAGCCGGCCAGCTCGATCGTCTCCATGCGGTCGAGCAGCGGTCCCGGGATCGTGTCGAGCACGTTCGCGGTAGCGATGAAGACGACGTCGGAGAGGTCGAACTCGAGGTCGAGGTAGTGGTCGCGGAAGCTGTCGTTTTGGGCCGGGTCGAGGACCTCGAGCATCGCCGAGGCGGGGTCGCCGCGGAAGTCGGCGCCCATCTTGTCGATCTCGTCGATCATGAAGACGGGGTTGCGGGAGCCGGCGTCGCGGAGGGCGCGGATGATCGTCCCTGGCATCGCGCCGATGTAGGTCCGGCGGTGGCCGCGAATCTCGGCCTCGTCACGGACGCCGCCGACCGAGATCCGCTCGAACTCGCGCCCCAGCGCCCTGGCGATCGATTTGCCGAGACTGGTCTTGCCGACCCCGGGCGGGCCGACGAAGCAAAGAATCGGCCCCGGCGATTCCGGATTGAGCTTGCGTACCGCCAGGTACTCGAGGATCCGGTCCTTGATCGCCTCCAGGTCGTAGTGGTCGGCGTCGAGGACCTTGCGCGCGTGGGCGAGGTCGAGGTTGTCGGTCGTCTCCTTCGACCAGGGCAGCTCGGTGAGCCACTCCAGGTAAGTGCGGATGACGCCGTGCTCGGCTGCGGCGGGCGGCAGTTTCTCCAGCCGCGAGAGCTCGCGCTCGGCGGCTTTCAGCGCCTGCTCGGACAGCTCAGCCGCCTCGATTTTCTCGCGCAGTTCGTTGACTTCGGCCTGCTGCTCGTCCCCTTCTCCCAGCTCTTCCTGAATCGCTTTCATCTGCTGGCGGAGGAAGAACTCGCGCTGGCCCTCCTCGATCTCCGACTGCACCTGGGTCTGGATCTGGGTGCCGAGCTGGACCACCTCGAGCTCGCGGGCGAGGGTGCGCGAGAGGTGGCGAAGCCGCTTGGCGACATCGACCTCTTCGAGCAGTTTCTGCTTCTCCTCGACGCCGATCCGCAGCGCTCCCGCGATCAGGTGGCTGAGCGTCGAGGGATCGTCGATGTTGGCGACCGCCATCTGCAGCTCCTCCGGCAGGTAGGGGATCTGCTCGACGATTTCCATGAAGGTGCGCTGGACGTTGCGACTCAGCGCCTCGAGCTCGGCGCTCGGCTCGACCACGTCGGGCATCTCGCTGATGCGGGCGACCATGTAGGGCTCCTCGGCGACGTAGGAGCCGAGCTTCACCCGCTGCATCCCCTGGACGAGAATGCGCAGGCTGCCGTCGGGGACCTTGACCATGCGGGCGACGGCGCCGACGACGCCGACGTCGTAGAGGTCCTCGGGGCCGGGCACCTCGTTCTCCGGGTCCTTGGAGGCGACCATGGCCAGCATCCGGTTGGTGCCGAGGACGTCGTCGACGAGTTGGATCGAGCGCTCTTGGCCGACCGCGAGCGGCGCCAGCGTCTCGGGGAAGGCGACGGTGTCGCGCAGTGGCAGGACCGGCAGCGCTTCGGGCAGCGGCGCGCCGAGGCGGAGCGCGTCCTCCGCCTCTAGCGGGGCATCAACCACTTCGAGGACGGGCGCGCCCTCCATCAGCCGCGGTCGATCGGGACGCGTCGGGTGGTGTCGTCGGGGTCGCGCAGGGGCAGGTCGATGCGGAGGATCCCCTCCTCGTAGGTGGCGCTGGCGCGGTCGGCGTCGACCTCGACCTGCAGCTCGACGACGCGGCGGAACTGGCCGGAGGGGATCTCGATCTGCTGGTAGACGCGACCCTCGCTCTCCTGCACCTGCCGCTCGCCGGTGATCGCCAGGTGGCGGCCGCTGACCTCGATCCCGACCTGGCTCAGCTCGACGCCGGCGAGGTCAACCTTGACAATCGCCCGCTGCGGATCGCCGCAGTAGTAAACGTCGACGTTGGGCGAGAAGCCGCTGGAGCGACGGGCGATGTAGCGCGTGCGGCTCCAGGTGTCACCCATCACCTGGTCCATCTCACGGCGCATGCGGGCAAAGTCTGCGAACAGATCGCGTTGGGGCATCGCCCGAAAAATACCCCGCTTGGGCCCTGCTCGGGCTTGATCTGATCAGGCGGGGCGGGAAGCCCAGCGCGGCGCCCGCATCAGGAGGACCGGCTGGCGTGGTGGGACGAGGCCCTCTGGTCGGTTCGGGCGGAAGGTCGTGCAGGCCTCGTTCAGCTCCAAGGCGCAGAGGAGGTTTTTGCGGAAATAGCAGTCCTCACACGTCGGGGGCTTCGGCTTGCGCGGCACGGCGGGCATGTTTGCACCGTCCCGGGGTATGCGCAGGAGCCGTTTCCGCAAATCGCCACGACTTTGAAACAGCTTCGTCACAGCTTCTGCGCGCTTTGCGGGAGCACCGGCTGCCGGCGCTAACATGCGTCCGGATGGAGGGTCATTCCCGCACGGAGAAGCTGTCCGCTTCTCCCCCGCTTTTCAAAAGCGAATTCCTCAACTTCTTCTCCCGCGTTCACCCGGCGATCCCGGCTGCGATCTTCGTGCCGGTGATCGTGGCAATGGAGTGGATCGGGGTCGATCGCGGCTACGCGATCTGGCAGCTGGCGCTGCTCACCCTCGCCGGGGTCGGCGTCTGGACGCTGACCGAGTACTGGCTGCACCGGCTCGTCTTCCACTGGGAGCCGGACAACGCCTTCGGCCGCCGCATGCACTTCATCATCCACGGGATCCACCACGACCACCCCAACGACAAGATGCGGCTGGTCATGCCCCCCTCGGTCTCGATCCCGCTGGCGGCCCTCTTCTTCCTCGCCTTCCTGCTGATTCTCGGCGACGCCGCCTTCCCCGTCTTCGGCGGCTTCATCGCCGGCTACCTCGCCTACGACTACACCCACTACTACGTCCACCACTTCGTCCCCAAGACGAGCTTCGGCAAGCGGCTGCGCGAACACCACATGCGCCACCACTTCCAGGACCACCGCTACGGCTACGGCGTCTCCTCCCCAATCTGGGACCACGCCTTCCGGACGTATCCGAAGAAGCGCAGCAAGTACCGGGACTGAGTCGCTGCGGGGGTCCGGTCACCCTCCCCGCTCAACTTCTTTCGGTGGAGCCGCAGCGCTCTGCCGCGGGCGTGGGCGCCGAAAAAGTACAAGCCGCGGGGAGGGTGACCGGACCCCTCCACGAGCCGCTCCCGTAGGGAGCGAGAGGGACACCCACCCCTCCCTACCGACCAGCTCTGAGCGCGATCTCCAGCTCAAAGCGGGCGTCGGGATCGTCTAGGTCGTCACCGAAAAGCTCGCGGAGGCGGGTGATGCGGTAGCGGGCGGTTTGGGGGTGGACATGGAGCTCGGCGGCCATCGCGACCGCGTTGCCTTGGTGGCGGACGTAGGCGAGGGCGGTCTCGTGCATCCGCTCCCGCGCTCGTGCGGTCAGGTCCTCGAGCGGGGCCAGGTGGCGGGCGGCGATCAGGGAGGTGATGGTGGGATTGCTCGCGAGGAGGAGATCGGCGAGATGGTCTTCGGCGCGAAGCAGGCCGGAGCCGGTGACGACACCGGTGGCGGATGCGCTCAGCAGCGAGGTGGCGAGGGCCCAGGAGCGCCCAGCCTCGCTGGGCTCCGTCGTCGGGCCCAGCGCCAACGTCGCTTTCGCCGCCAGGCGCTCGATCTCTTCATGGCGGCCGGGGCCCGCGGGGTCGGGGACGATGACGCAGCCGGTGCCGTCGACGACCGTCACCAGCGCGTCCACCGGGGTGCGTCCGGCGATCACACCCAGGTCGCCGTCGGAGCAGGCAACGGCCGCCAGCCGTCGCGGGAGCTTCCACTCGGCGGCAGCTGCGGTGGCCGCGACATCAGTCGCTGCGGCAGGGGGTTGACGGAGGAGCAGGGTCACCAGCTCATGCCGCCGCTGCCGTCGCAGGTCCTCGACCGCGGTCTGCGCTTCGGCGTAGCCCTCTACCGAGTCGGCGGAGAGCTCGTCGATGTAGGCGAAGATCGCGTCCGCCATCAAGGTCAGCGGCTCTGGATCCAGGTTCGCCCTCTGACCGGCTTCGGCGATCCGCCGCCAGGCGATCCGAGCGCCGATGCGGTAGGCGGCTTGCAGCGAGTCGAGGGTTCGACCCACCCGCTGCTCACCGCGGCCGAGTTCGACGTAGACCTCGCGGCCCGGCTCGCGGCCCGCGTCCGGCTCGCGGATCAGGGCCACGAACTGCAGCAGCGCCTGGTTGACCCCGAGCCGGATGCCGCGGCCGAAGCGACCCTCCAGCGGCCGTTCGTACTCCGGCACCTCGCGCGCGATGGTGGCGAGGATTTCCTCGGTGATCGCCGGCAGCTCGGGCTCGATCAGGTCCGCGACCTCAAAGGGAAGACCACGCCAGGGCTCGGAATCAAGGCTGTTTTCGAATCTTTTACTCATCTAAGTGACAATTTTAGCCTTAAGGTCTTGGCCAAAGCAAGAGCTTTTATCTGCCAAGGCAGAGAAATATCTTCTTATGGGCGAGATGAGCCGCACCGAGAAGGTCGTCAACCTCGGCGCCGTCGTCGTTCCCTTCGCGGCGACGCTGGTCGCGATCGTCCTCCTCTGGAACAGCTGGGTAAGCGCAGTAGACCTAGCTATCGCGGCAGTGATGTACCTGTTGACGGCGACCGGGATCACCGTCGGCTTCCATCGTCTCCTCACCCACCGTTCCTTCCAGACCTCGAAGCCACTTGAGTACTTGTTCGCTGTTTTGGGCTCGATGGCGGTGCAAGGGCCCGTGATCGCCTGGGTCGCTGACCATCGCAAGCACCATGCCCACACCGACGAAGAGGGGGACCCGCACAGTCCCCATGTCAGCCCCGAGGGCGGGGTGAAGGGGGTCCTCTCCGGACTGTGGCATGCCCACTCCGGCTGGCTGATGTCTTCACAAGGCCGTGCAGACTGGAAGCGGTACGCCGCTGACCTTTACGAAGACAGGGGGATGAGAACGATCAGCCGACAGTTTCCGCTCTTGGTACTGGCGACGCTGTTGATCCCGGCCTTGGCTGGATATCTGGCCAGCGGCACCCTGGTGGGTGCACTCACGGGTCTGCTGTGGGGCGGCCTGGTTCGCATCTTCTTCGTCCACCACGTCACCTGGAGCGTCAACTCCGTTTGTCACTTCTTCGGCAGCCGACGCTTTGACACGGACGATCATTCGACCAATGTCTTTTGGTTGGCCATTCCTTCACTCGGTGAGTCGTGGCACCACAATCACCATGCTTTCCCCCGTTCGGCGGTGCACGGACTGAAACGGTGGGAGCCCGACCCTTCCGGCCTGATCATCGCCTCGATGGAGAAATTGGGCCTGGCGCGCAACGTAATCCGCATTTCTCCAGAGCGCCAAGCTGAACGCGCCTCTTAGACACACAACCTCTGTTTGTCCATTGGCCACCAGGCTGGCGTAGCCAGGTATTTGAAATATCTCGTTGACTTAGCGCCCCCAACTGTCACAGTAGGTGTGACTCTGGCAGACTCCCCCCTCAGGGTTTGTCTAACAACTTTGGATGGAAAGGAACTAGATGTCCCCCGCTAACGTTTTCGACGAGGCCCGCGACGCCCTTGAGAGGTCGGTCCGCGAGCTTCGCGAGCAGCTGAGCCAGGCCGAGGAAGCCCTCGAGAAGCTCGGTGGCAAAGTTACCCGTCGTGGCCCCGCTCCCGGTCGTCGTGGCCCCGGTCGTCCCAAAGGCAGCACCAATAAAGCCACCGGTGGTACCACCGCTCCGCGTCGCCGGCGTAGACGCCGCGGCGGCACCCGCGCCGACCAGGCGGTGAAACTGATCGAGGGGCAGCCAGGCATCAGCGCCTCGGACGTTGCCAAGGCGATGAAAATCAAGCCGAACTACCTCTACCGCGTTCTCGGCGACCTGGAGAAAGAGGGTCGCGTGAAAAAGGACGGTCGCCAGTACTACCCGGGCTAAGCGGTACCTACCGTTACTCGTTTTCATGCAAAGAGGCCGGCGTAACGCCGGCCTCTTTTCTTTAGGTTCAGGTGCTGCGCTCTAGATCAACCCGAGCTGGCTAACCGCGTCGCGCTCCTCCTGCAGCTCCATCGCGCTGCGGTCGATGCGCTCGCGGGAGAAGTCCGGGACGTCGAGGCCCTGGACGATGCTCCACTCGCCACCGCTGCAGCTACACGGCATGCCGCAAACGATCCCCTCGCCGATCCCGTAGGAGCCGTCGGCGGGAACGCCCATCGAAACCCAGTCACCGTCAGGGGTGCCGAGCACCCAGTCATGGACGTGGTCGATCGCAGCATTGGCAGCCGAGGCGGCGCTGGAGGCGCCACGGGCGTCGATGATCTCAGCGCCGCGTTTCGCCACCCGCGGGATGTACTCGTCGGCGATCCAGGCTTCGTCGTCGACGGCGTCCCAGGCACTGCCACCGTCAACCTTGGCGTTAACCAGGTCGGGGTACTGGGTGGCCGAGTGGTTGCCCCAGCTCGTCATGTTCGTCACAGACGTAACCGGCTTGCCGAGCTTGTTAGCGACCTGCGAAATCGCTCGGTTGTGGTCGAGTCGCATCATCGCGGTGAAGCGATCGCGCGGCACGTCCGGCGCGTTCGACATCGCGATCAGGCAGTTGGTGTTGGCCGGGTTGCCGACCACCAGCACCTTGACGTCGTCCGCCGCGCCGGCGTTGATCGCTTCGCCCTGGGGCTTGAAGATGCCGCCGTTGGCCTCGAGCAGGTCGGAGCGTTCCATGCCCGGCCCGCGCGGCCGGGCGCCGACCAGGAGGCCGACGTTGCAGCCCTCGAAAGCCTGGTTCGGGTCGTCGGTGATGTCGATCCGATGCAGTAGTGGGAAGGCACAGTCGTCGAGCTCCATCGCCGTGCCCTCGGCGGCTTTGATCGCCGGTGGAATCTCCAGCAGGCTCAACTCGACTGGCGTGTCGGGCCCGAGCATCTGCCCACTTGCGATACGGAACAGGAGCGCGTAACCGATCTGGCCGGCAGCGCCCGTAACGGTGACCTTGACGGGGGTGCTCACTAAATCGTCTCCTCGGAGTTGGGTTTCGAAGATCGCTAGGCCATCGCACGCTGGAGGTTCTCGTCGATCGAGGCGAGGAACTCCTGCGTGGTCTGGTACTCCTGGCCGCTACCTACCAGCAGCGCCAGGTCTTTAGTCATCTTGCCGCTTTCGACCGTCTCGACACAGACCCGCTCGAGCGTCTCGGCGAACTGAGAGACCTCGGGCGTGTCGTCCATCCGGCCGCGGGCGCTGAGGCCGCGGGTCCAGGCGAAAATCGAGGCGATCGGGTTGGTGGAAGTCGGTTTGCCCTGCTGGTGCTGACGGAAGTGGCGGGTGACGGTGCCATGTGCGGCCTCGGCCTCGACGGTCTTGCCGTCGGCGCTCATCAACACGCTCGTCATCAGCCCCAGCGAGCCGAAGCCCTGGGCGACGGTGTCGGACTGGACGTCGCCGTCGTAGTTTTTGCAGGCCCACACGTAACCGCCCTCCCACTTCAGGGCGGCGGCGACCATGTCGTCGATCAGGCGGTGTTCGTAGGTGAGCCCAGCGGCCTCGAACTCGTCCTTGAACTCGGCCTCGTAGACCTCAGCGAAAAGGTCCTTGAAGCGGCCGTCGTAGCGCTTGAGGATCGTGTTCTTGGTCGACATGTAGACCGGGAAGCCGCGGTCGAGGCCGTAGCGCATCGAGGCGCGGGCGAACTCGCGGATCGACTCATCGAGGTTGTACATCGCCATCGCGATGCCGCCGCCGGGGAAGTCGTAGACGTCGAGCTCGACCGGCTCGGAGCCGTCCTTGGGCGTGTAGGTGAGGGTCAGGGTGCCCTCGCCGGGCACGACCAAGTCGGTGGCGCGGTACTGGTCGCCGAAAGCGTGGCGGCCGATCACGATCGGCTTCGTCCATCCCGGCACCAGCCGCGGGATGTTCGAGATCACGATCGGCTCGCGGAAGATGACGCCGCCGAGGATGTTGCGGATCGTTCCGTTTGGCGAGCGGTACATCTCCTTTAGCCCGAACTCCTCGACCCGCGCCTCGTCGGGGGTGATCGTCGCGCACTTGACCCCGACCCCGTGGCGCTTGATCGCTTCGGCCGCTTCGACAGTGATCCGGTCCTCGCTCGCGTCGCGACTCTCGATCCCGAGGTCGTAGTACTCGAGCTCGAGGTCGAGGTAGGGAAGGATCAGCTGCTCTTTGATGAACGACCAGATGATCCGGGTCATCTCGTCGCCGTCGAGCTCGACGATCGGGTTCTGAACCTTGATCTTGGAGTCCGGGGCCACCGGGGAGCGATGCTATCTGCCTGACGATCTGCCCGTGCCTTGGCTGAGCGGCCAAGGTCGTGCCAGAATCAGTGCCCGATGGCAACCGTCGAACGCCCCACCTTCGGCACCCACGAAGTGGCAAACCAGCCGCCGCCGCTGAGCGACTACAACGTCTACGCGGCCGACCGGGTCCTGGTCGAGGCCGTGCAGCGGGAGGGCGCCGACTGGGCCGAGGCGCGGATCTCCGCCGCGGGAGAGTTCGCTGGTAGCGCGCATGCGCAGATGCTGGGGGCACAAGCGAACGAGAACCTGCCGAAGCTGAAGACCCACGACCGCTACGGCCACCGCATCGACACCGTCGACTTCCACCCCGCCTGGCACGAGCTGATGGCGGTCGGGGTCGAGCACGAGCTCCACTGCTCGCCCTGGAAGGACCCGCGGCCCGGTGCCCACGTCGCCCGCGGCGCCGCCTTCATGTGCTTCTCGCAGGCCGAGGCCGGGGTTGGCTGCCCGATCTCGATGACTTACTCGGTGATCCCGGCCCTGCGCACGCAGCCTGAGCTGGCGGCCGAGTGGGAGCCGCGCTTCCTCTCCTCGCAGTACGACCCGGAGAACGCGCCGGCGCCGCAGAAGGCGGGCGCGCTGGCCGGAATGGGGATGACCGAGAAGCAGGGCGGCACCGACGTCCGCGCCAACACCACCGTCGCACGCCCGGTCAACGGCGGCGGCCCCGGCGCCGAGTACGAGCTGACCGGCCACAAGTGGTTCATGTCGGCGCCCCAGTGCGACGCCTTCCTCGTCCTCGCCCAGGCCGACGGCGGCATCTCCTGCTTCCTCTTCCCACGCTGGACGCCGGACGGCGAGCGCAACCGCTTCCGCCTGCAGCGGCTGAAGGACAAGCTCGGCAACCGCTCCAACGCCTCCAGCGAGGTCGAGTTCGACGCCGCCTCCGCCTGGCTCGTCGGCGAGGAGGGTGCGGGCGTAAGGACGATCATCGAGATGGTCAACCACACCCGCCTCGACTGCGTCCTCGGCGGTGCCACCGGAATGCGGGTCGGGGTCGCGCAAGCGATCAACCACGCCTCCCACCGCTCGGTCTTCGGGCGCGAGCTGGTCGAGCAGCCGCTGATGCGTAACGTCCTCGCCGACCTCGCGATCGAGTCGGAGGCGGCGACGATCGGGGCGCTGCGCCTCGCCCGCGCCTACGACGAAGCGCTCGCCGGCGACGAGGAGGCACAGAACTTCAAGCGGATCGCCAACGCCGTCCTCAAGTACTGGGTCTGCAAGCGCGCCGTAATCCACGCCGGTGAGGCGCTCGAGTGCCTCGGCGGCAACGGCTACGTCGAGGAGTCGGGGATGCCCCGCCTCTTCCGCGAGAGCCCGCTGAACTCGATCTGGGAGGGCTCGGGCAACGTCCAGTGCCTCGACGTCCTGCGGGCGATGGTGAAGAGCCCGGCTGCGCTTGAGGCTTTCTTCGCCGAGGTGCAGGAGGGCGCCGTCGCCGAGCCCCGCCTCGCCGCCTTCGCCACCGAGCTGCGAGACGAACTACCCGGCGACCTGGAGACGATCGAGGCCCGCGCCCGCCGCGTGGTCGAGAGGATGGCCCTCGCCCTCCAAGCCTCCCTCCTAGTCCGCCACGGCGACGAAGCAGTAGCCGACGCCTTCTGCGCCTCCCGCCTCTCCGGCGACTGGGGCCAAGCCTTCGGCACCCTCCCCGCCGGCACCGACTTCGCCCGCATCATCGAGCGCCACCGGCCGGTCGCCTGAAGCGAACGGTCAGCGAGCGGTTGCGTCTCTTAGCGCCCGACCGACCTGCTCGATCGTGACTACGCCGCTGAGGCGGCCTTCGGCGTCGACGGCCATCAGGGCGCCGAGGCGGCGAAGGTTCTGGTTGGCAAGCAGGGAGTCGAGGGGGGTGTCGTCGCGGACGAAGAGGCCGATGTCGTGGTCGACGAGGTCGGAGACGTGGGAGCTGGCGCGGGAGATCTCGGGAACCTCGTCGGCTTTGTCGCGTTCGACCAGGCCGAGGAAGCGGTGGGCGGCGTCGACGACCGGGAACCAGGGCCAGCGGTAGCGAAGGAAGTATTCGTCGAGGGCGCGTTCGACGCTGAGGTCGCCGGGGATCGTCACCGGCTCCCGGTCCATCACGTCGGCGACCCGGACGTCGCCGATGCGGCTGCTGATCGCGGTCTGCATCGCGGCGCCACGGGCAGAGCCGTTGATCACCATCCCGACCAGCGCCAGCCAGATCCCGGTGAAGGCATAGCCGCTAACCGCGAGGAGGATGCCGCCGCCGATGAAGGCGTAGCCGAAGAGGCGCCCGAGGCTGGCGGCGAAGCGGGTCGCCTTGGTGCGGTCGCCGGAGCGCCGCCAGGCGATCGCGCGGGCGACGCGGCCGCCGTCCATCGGGTAGGCCGGCAGCAGGTTGAAGACAAGGACGAGGGCGTTGATCGTCACCAGCCAGGCGACCAGGGCCATCAAGCCGGAAGCGTTCGACCTCGTTTCCTGCAGAGCCGCCTCGCGGAACTCGGTCCAGCCGACGGCTCCGACTCCCACTAGCGCCAGCACGACGACGATCGCCAGCGTCACCGCCGGCCCCGCCAGCGCCACCTTCAATTCGGTGCCCGGCGAGTCGGCTTCGCGATCCATCCGCGCCATCCCGCCGAAGATCCAGAGTTGGATGCCGGAGATGCCGATGCCGTTGCGCATCGCCGCCACCGCGTGACCAAACTCGTGCAGGAGGATCGAGCCGAAGAAGCCGACGGCGCTGAGGACGCCGAAGAGGAACGGGGTAGTGCCACCCTCCCCGAGCAGCTTTTCGAAGAAGTTGGTCATGTAGAGGATGACCAGGAAGAGAACGATGAACCAGGACCAGTCGACGCTGACTCTGATCCCGCGGATGTGGAAGAGGGTGATTGACCCACCACCGAGCATGGGGCAATGGTAAGCGGCTAGCGTCTTTGCCCGTGTCCGGTGAAGCGAATTGGCTGCGGGAGCGGCTCGAGGAACTGGAGCGGATCGAACGGCCGTCCGCCTCCGACGGCGAGCGCCGGGCCGCCGAGTGGCTGGTGGCGCGCTTCGCCGAGCTGGGAGCAGAGGCGCGAATCGAGGCCGAGCCCGCCCACGGCACCTACTGGTGGCCGCTAGGGATCGGTGCCGCGATCGGCGTCCTCGGGGCGGTCGCGGCGCTGCGAGGGCGGCGCCTATTGGGCGCGCTGCTCGGGGCGACGGGCGCGGGCGCCATCGCCGACGACTTCCCGCCCGGCAAGCGGCGTCTGCGTCGCTTCCTCCCCACGCGCACCACCTACAACGTCATCTGCGAACTCGGCGACCCCGACGCCGAGCGCACGGTGGTCATCAGCGCCCACCACGACGCCGCTCACTCTGGCCTTGTCTTCCACCCGGCCCTGCCCGAGATCGCCGACCGGCTGGGACTGCTGGATCGCACCGACACCAGCCCGCCGCTGATGGCGCCGGTGGTCGGCGGACCCGCGGCGGCGGCGCTGGGAGCCGTCACCGGGCGCAGGTGGCTGAGCAAGCTCGGCTTGGCCCTCGGCCTCGGCACGATCGCCGCGATGACCGACATCGGCCGGCGCAAGTCGGTCCCGGCAGCCAACGACAACGGGACCGCTGTCGTCGCCCTGCTCGCGCACGCCCGTCTCTTCCTCTCCGAGCCACCCGCCGGAATCCGCGTGATCCTGCTCTCGGCCGGCTCAGAGGAGAGCTTTAGCGAGGGGATCAAAGCCTTCGGCGAGAGGCACTTCGACGCGCTGCCGAAAGACAGCACCTTCTTCCTCTGCCTGGAGACGCTCGGCGCCACCCACCTGCTGGCGCTGCAGGGCGAGGGCTTCCTGAAGATGCGCGACTACCCACCCCGCGCGCTCGCCTTCATCGAAGGGGTCGCGGAAGACCTGGACATCTGGCTCTACCCCAACCTCCGCACCTACAACGGCACCGACGCCCTCGAGCCCCGGGTCGCCGGCTACGAAACCGTCGCCCTCTGCAGCTGCACCGACCAGAAGCAACCAGGCCGCTACCACTGGCCCAACGACATCGCCGAGAACGTGAACTTCGAAACCCTGGAGAAAGCAATCGTTCTCTCCCAGGAGGCCGTCCGCCGCCTGGGGGACCAGTGGCTGTAGCGCGAGGCAACGTGACGGATTACAAAGTGACGAATCCCGACTACGCCCTCGGCTTTCTGCGGTATAGCATCCGCGCCCGTGCCATCCCATGACGTTCTCGTAATCGGGGCCGGGCTTGCCGGCCAAAGAGCAGCACTAGCCGCCGCTGAGGAAGGCGTGTCGGTCGGGATCATCAGCAAGGTCCACCCGGTCCGCGCCCACTCCAACGCCGCCCAGGGCGGCATCAATGCCGCGCTCAACCCCGGCGACTCCTGGGAGTCCCACGCCTTCGACACGATCAAGGGCTCCGACTACCTCGGCGACCAGGACGCGGTCGAAATCATGACCCGCGAGGCGCCAGAGGAAATCCTCCACCTCGAGCACCTCGGCGTCACCTTCCACCGCAACGAGGAGGGCAAGCTCGGCACCCGGGCCTTCGGCGGCGCCTCCGCCGCCCGCACCTACTACGTCGCCGACATCACCGGCCAGGCGATCATGCACGTGCTCTACGAGCAGCTGATGAAGTACTCCGAGCAGATCGCCCGCTACGAGGAGTGGTTCTGCAGCTCGCTGGCGATCGACGAGAACGGCGAGTGCTGCGGCGTCGTCACCCGCAACGTGGCCGACGGCACGATGGAGCTGTTCCAGGCGAAGTCGGTGATCCTCGCCACTGGCGGCAACGGCCAGGTCTGGCGGCCGACCACCAACGCCCTGATCTGCACCGGCGACGGCATCGCGATGGCCTACCGGGCCGGAGCGAAGCTGATGGACATGGAGATGATCCAGTACCACCCGACGACGCTGGCGGGCAAGGGCTTCCTGATCACCGAGGGCGCCCGCGGCGAGGGCGCGCATCTCCTCAACGCCAAGGGCGAACGCTTTATGGAGAAGTACGCGCCGAACAAGATGGAGCTCGCCTCGCGCGACGTCGTCTCCCGGGCCGAGCAGACCGAGATCAACGAGGGCCGCGGCTTCCCCGACGGGACCGTCGCCCTCGACATCACGGTGGTGCCGAAAAAGCGCGTGCACGAGGCGCTGCGCGAGATCGTCCTCGTCGGCCGCGACTTCGCCGGCGTCGACATCACCCGCGAACCGATCCACATCAAGCCCGGCAACCAC
>Ga0207640_10000127_pt1 | contig 58175 bp, 68 predicted proteins | sample KBSCornC42_FD_184300 | JGI IMG/M metagenome (GOLD analysis project Ga0207640, IMG submission 184300) | Corn rhizosphere microbial communities from Kellogg Biological Station, Michigan, USA - KBS Corn C4-2 (SPAdes) (version 2) | ecosystem: Host-associated > Plants > Roots > Rhizosphere > Soil ... | reverse complement strand
CTCGACGCCGACATCGCCTACGCGATGATGGGCCTGAACGCGGTGAAGGGCGTTGAGATTGGCGCCGGTTTCCACGCAGTCAGCCAGCGCGGCTCCGAGCATGGCGATGAGCTGACGCCGGAAGGCTTCGTCGGCAACAACGCCGGCGGGATCCTGGGTGGGATTTCGACAGGGCAGGACATCTCCGTGTCGCTGGCGATCAAGCCGACCTCGAGCATTCGCACGCCGCGCCGTTCGATCGACAAGGCGGGTGATCCGGCTGTGGTCGAGACGTTCGGCCGCCATGACCCGTGCGTCGGCATTCGTGCTACGCCAATCGCCGAGGCGCTGTTGGCACTCGTGCTGATCGATCACGCGCTGCGCCATCGCGCGCAATGCGGCGATGTGTCGGTGCAGACGCCGGCCATCGCGGCAAAAGCTTCCTGAATCGATTCGCTCAGGCAACAAAAAAGACGGCTTCAAGCCGTCTTTTTTGTTGGGTGCTCGCCCGGTACTTACATGCCGACGTAGTTCGGCCCGCCGCCGCCTTCCGGCGTGACCCACACGATGTTCTGTGTCGGGTCTTTGATATCGCAGGTCTTGCAGTGCACGCAGTTCTGCGCGTTGATCTGCAGGCGCTCGGTGCCCTCGTCGTTCTTGACGAACTCATACACGCCTGCCGGGCAATAGCGCTGCTCGGGGCCGGCAAACTGCGTCAGGTTGATGCGCGTCGGAACGGTCGGGTCTTTCAGCGTCAGGTGAGCCGGCTGGTTCTCTTCGTGGTTCGTGTTCGAGATGAACACCGACGACAGCCGATCGAACGTGATCTTGCCGTCCGGCTTCGGATACTCGATCTTCGGGCACTCCGATGCCGGCTTGAGCGACTGATTGTCCGATTTCGTGCCGTGCAGCGTCCAAGGCGGGTTGCTGACGCCAATCTTTGGCAGCAGCCACTGTTCGATGCCGGTCATGATCTTCCCCAGCGTCGGGCTCTTCTTGAACCACAGCTTGAAGTTGCGCGACTGATCCAGTTCTTCCTTCAGCCAGCTCTGTTCGAAGGCTGCGGGGTAGGCAGACAGCTCGTCAGCGGAACGGCCGGCCGTCACGGCTTCGAACACGGCTTCACCGCACATCATGCCGCTCTTGATGGCCGCGTGGCTGCCCTTGATGCGTGCCGCGTTCAGGTAACCGGCGTCGCAACCGACCAGCGCGCCACCGGGGAACACGGTTTTCGGTAGTGCTTGCGGCGTGCCGTTGTTGATGGCGCGGGCTCCGTAGCCGATGCGCTTGCCGCCCTCGATGTGTGCGCGGATGGCCGGGTGGGCCTTCCAGCGCTGCATTTCTTCGAATGGGCTCATCCACGGGTTCTTGTAGTCCAGCCCGATCACGAAGCCGAGCGTGACCTTGTTGTCTTCCAGGTGATACAGGAAGCCGCCGCCGAAGGTGTCGTCTTCCATCGGCCAGCCGGCAGTGTGCACAACGAGGCCAGGTTTGGCCTTTGCCGGGTCGATTTCCCAGAGTTCCTTGATGCCGATGGCGAAGGTCTGCGGGTCCTTGCCGGCGTTGAGCTTGAATTTTTCCAGCAGCTGTCGGCCGAGATGGCCGCGCGCGCCTTCCGCGAAGATGGTGTATTTGCCGAGCAACTCCATGCCGAGCTGGAAGTTCTCTGTTGGCTCGCCGTCTTTGCCGATGCCCATGTTGCCCGTTGCGACACCGCGCACCGCACCCTTGTCGTCGTACAGGACTTCGGCAGCGGCAAAACCCGGGAAGATCTCCACGCCCATGGCTTCGGCCTGCGTGGCCATCCACTTGACAACGTTCGACAGTGAGACAACGTAGCAGCCGTCGTTGTGGAAGTTACGCGGCACGAGCCAGTCGGGCGTACGCTTGGCGTCGGTCTCGCTCAGGAAGAGCACGTCGTCGCCGGTGACTGCCTGGTTGAGCGGTGCGCCGTCGGCCTTCCAGTTCGGCAGGAGTTCGTTGATGGCGCGCGGGTCCATCACCGCGCCCGAAAGAATGTGTGCACCCGGCTCGGAACCCTTCTCCAGCACGACGACGGACACGTCCTTGCCCGTCTCGGCAGCCAGTTGCTTGATGCGAATCGCTGTCGCCAGGCCGGCGGGGCCGCCGCCGACGACAACGACGTCATACTCCATGGACTCTCGCGGGCCGTATTGTTCGAGGAGCTGTTGCTGGTTCATAAGTGTCTCTTCGCTTGTAGGGCGTTTGCTTATTGGTATGACGGATTGCTGCATTAGAATTTTCCGCATTGTCCGGGACACGCCTGAATGCGGCAAGGGAAATTTCTGAACGATCGTTCGATTTTTTGCTAAGCTGCGCCCAAATCACATGCCGGTGTTGCTTCGGAGCAGCCCGGCGCATGTCAAACCAACACACGGGGAACACGCATCATGGGTCTGTCGATCAATCTGGAAGGCAAGGTCGCGCTGATCACGGGCGCGTCGAGCGGCCTGGGCGCGCGTTTCGCGCACACGCTGGCGGCGGCCGGCGCAAAGGTCGTGCTGGCTTCGCGCCGCGTCGAGCGACTGAAAGAACTGCGCGCCGACATCGAATCGAAGGGCGGCAGCGCCCATGTCATCCGGCTGGACGTGACTGACCCGGACAGCATCCGATCGGCCATCGCCCACGCTGAAACCGAAGCCGGCACGATCGACATCCTGGTCAACAATTCGGGCGTTTCAACCACGCAGCGCATGGTGGACGTCACGCCGGACGACTTCGATTTCGTATTCGACACCAACACGCGCGGCGCCTTCTTTGTGGCGCAGGAAACGGCCAAGCGCATGATTGCGCGGGCCAAGGGCGCTGAGAAGAACGGCTCGCCGCTGCCGCAGTCGCGCATCGTCAACATTGCATCCGTGGCGGGTTTGAAGGTGCTGTCGCAGATCGGCGTGTATTGCATGAGCAAGGCGGCCGTGGTGCACATGACCAAGGCCATGGCGCTGGAGTGGGGGCGTTATGGCATCAATACCAACGCGATCTGCCCGGGGTATATCGATACCGAAATCAATCATCACCACTGGGAAACCGAGCCTGGCCAGAAGCTCGTGCAGATGCTGCCGCGCAAGCGCGTCGGCAAACCGGAAGACCTGGATGGGCTGATTCTGCTGCTGGCGTCGGATCAGTCGGACTTCATCAACGGTGCCGTTATCAACGCCGACGACGGCATGGTGTAAGGCGCTGGGGCTTAGTGCCCCATCAGCCGCTGCACAAGTTCGAGCGAGGTGTTGGCGGCGTACTTCTTCATCAACCGCGCGCGGTAGATTTCCACCGTGCGCGGGCTGATCTCCAACTGCTTGCCGATTTGCTTGCTGGTCTTACCCTCGACCAGTTGCGCAGCGATGTCGCGTTCGCGCGGCGTGAGCGCTGCGGTAACGGGGCGATGTGCTGACAGATCTTCAAACGTCCAGATGCCTTCGCCCAGCGGTTTGGCGCGGTCTAGCGCCCGGCCCGTGACGTGGCACCAGAACAGTTCGCCATTGGCGCGCTTCATGATGCGTTCGTCGGAATAGCTGCCGCGTGCGTTCATGACGGGGATGATGCGCGCGCCGGTGCGCTCGTATTCGTCGTGCGTCGGATAGAGCAGCTCGAACGACTGCCCGATCATCGTCGTGCGCGCGTGGCCGAAGATGCGGGCGGCTTCGTCGTTGACGTCGAGCATCACCCGCTCGCGGGACATCACCATGCCGACAGGGGCAAGCTGGAACGCAGTTTGGTAGTCGAGGGCGGGCATATGTATTCGTACGTATTGCTGCGTCGCGCGACGCTTGCGTATTCTCGCCAGATTGTATCGTTACTATTTTCCGGCGCTGCATCGCACAAACCCCAACTGTGTGATCGGTCAAAACCCTGCCGGATTTGTTGGACCACCAAGGAAGGAGCACGCATGAACAAAATCTTCGCCAACGCGAGCGAGGCGCTCGCGGGCGTCGTCAAGGACGGCCAGACCATTGCCGTGGGCGGCTTCGGCCTGTGCGGCATTCCGGAAGCGCTGATTGCCGCACTGCGCGACTCGGGCGTCAAGGGCCTGACATGCATCTCCAACAACGCGGGCGTTGACGGCTTTGGCCTGGGCCTGCTGCTGGAAACGCGCCAGATCAAGAAAATGATTTCGTCCTATGTGGGCGAGAACAAGGAGTTTGAGCGCCAGTACCTGGCTGGCGAGCTCGAGCTGGAATTCACGCCGCAAGGCACGCTGGCCGAAAAGCTACGCGCCGGCGGAGCCGGCATCCCGGCATTCTTCACCAAGACCGGCGTCGGTACGCTGGTAGCCGAGGGCAAGGAGCTGCGCGAGTTTGACGGCGAGACGTACGTCATGGAGCGCTCGCTGGTGCCCGATGTGGCGCTGGTGAAGGCGCAGGTGGCCGACAAGTCCGGCAACCTGCGTTTCAACCTGACCGCACGCAACTTCAATCCGGCTGCGGCCACCGCCGGCAAGATCTGCATCGTTGAAGTCGAAGAGATTGTTGAAGTGGGCGATTTGGCACCGGACGACATTCATCTGCCTGGCATTTACGTGCACCGCATCGTGCTTAATGCCACGCCCGAGAAGCGCATCGAAAAGCGCACCATCCGAGCAGCCAACTAAGGAGACCGACATGGCCTGGACACAAGACCAAATGGCGGCGCGCGCTGCCCAGGAGTTGCAAGACGGTTTCTACGTCAACCTCGGCATCGGCATCCCGACGCTGGTAGCCAACCACACCGGCGACAAGGAAGTCTGGCTGCAAAGCGAAAATGGCATGCTCGGTATCGGCCCGTTCCCCACGGAAGACGAAGTTGACGCCGACCTGATCAACGCGGGCAAGCAGACCGTGACCACGCTGCCCGGCAGCGCCATCTTCGGCAGCGACCAGAGCTTTGCGATGATTCGCGGCGGCAAGATCAACCTGTCGATTCTCGGCGCGATGCAGGTGAGCGAGACGGGCGACCTCGCCAACTGGATGATCCCCGGCAAGATGGTCAAGGGTATGGGCGGTGCGATGGACCTCGTGGCCGGCGTCAAGCGCGTGATCGTGCTGATGGAACATACCGCCAAGAAGAAGGATGGCACCGAAGACCTGAAGCTGCTGCCCAAGTGCACGCTGCCGCTGACGGGCGTGGGCGTGGTTGATCGCATCATTACGGACCTCGGCGTGATCGACGTGACCGAGCAGGGCCTGAAGTTGGTTGAAACCGCGCCGGGCGTTTCGCGTGAAGAGATCCAAGCCAAGACTGGCGTCAACCTGCTGTAATCGCTGACCTTCGGAGACACGCATGCTGCAAGGAAAAACTGCCCTCGTTACGGGCTCGACCAGCGGGATCGGTCTGGGTATCGCCTGTTCGCTGGCCGCGCAGGGCGCCAACATCATCATGAACGGCTTTGGCGATGTGGAAGCGCCCAAGGCGCAGATCGCGGCGGCAGGCAAGAACGCCATCCGTATCGGATACCACGGCGCCGACATGAGCAAGGCGGCCGAGATCGAAGCGATGTTCGCCTACGCCGATGCAGAATTCGGCGGCGTGGACATCCTCGTCAACAATGCCGGCATCCAGTACGTGGCCAACGTGGAGGATTTCCCGACCGAGCGCTGGGATGCCATCATCGCCATCAACCTCACCTCGGCTTTCCACACGACGCGGCTTGCCGTGCCGGGCATGAAGCGCAAGAACTGGGGCCGCATCATCAATATCGCTTCGGCGCATGGGTTGGTGGCATCGGCGCAGAAATCGGCGTATGTGGCGGCCAAGCACGGCATCGTCGGGTTCACCAAATCGGTGGCGCTGGAGACGGCACAGACGGGCATCACGTCCAACGCGATCTGTCCGGGCTGGGTGCTGACGCCGCTCGTGCAGAAGCAGATCGATGCGCGCGCCGAGAAGGACGGCCTGTCCGCGCTCGAGGCCAAGAAGGATCTGCTGATGGAAAAGCAGCCGTCGGGCGAGTTCGTTACGCCCGATCAGCTCGGTGCGCTGGCGGTGTTCCTGTGCAGCGATGCGGCCGAGCAGGTGCGCGGCGTGGCGTGGAACATGGATGGTGGCTGGGTCGCGCAGTAAGCCGATCTGCTTCAAAAAAAGCCTCGCTCCGGCGGGGCTTTTTTGTTTTTGATGGACAGCGCATGCCTGCTGCGCCGCCGCATGTTCGCGGGCCCGCGTACAATCAGGCTTCGCTGTCTCCGTCATTCACGTGTGGGAGTTGTTCATGCCAGTTTCGCCGCGCCTTGCCTTCGTGCAATGCCTGAGCCCGTCCGGCTTGCATCGGATGGCGTATCACGAGTGGGGCGACGCACAGAATCCGCGTGTGCTGGTTTGCGTGCATGGCCTCTCGCGTACGGGGCGCGATTTCGACGTACTGGCGCAGGCGCTGTGCAATGACTATCGCGTCATCTGTCCCGATGTGGTGGGCCGCGGGCGCTCCGATTGGCTGGCCGATCCGAAGGGCTATGTGCTACCGCAATACGCGTCCGACATGGTCACGCTGCTCGCGCGCGTAAATGCGGAATCCGTCGATTGGTTCGGGACCTCGATGGGCGGTCTGATCGGCATCGGTTTGGCAGGCTTGCCGAAATCGCCGATTCGCAAGCTGCTGCTCAACGATGTGGGCCCGCGTGTGACGGAATCGTCGTTGACGCGCATCGGTGCTTACCTCGGCCTGAACGTACGCTTCAAGACCTTCGATGAAGGGCTGGCGTACCTCAAGACGATCAGCGCTTCGTTCGGCCCCCACACGCCGGAGCAATGGCGTGAGTTGAATACCGCGATTCTGAAACCGCAGGGCGGCGAGTGGATTCTGCATTACGATCCGCGCCTGGCCGAGCCATTCAAGAACACCACGCCGGAAATGATCGCCGCTGGCGAAGCCACGCTGTGGAAACTGTTCGAGGCGATTCCCGGCGAGGTGCTGGTGGTGCGCGGCGCGCATTCCGATTTGCTGACGCGCGAGACAGTCGAAGCCATGATGCAGCGCGGCCAGCATGTGAACACGGTGGAAATTCCCGATGTGGGCCATGCGCCGACCTTCATCCAGCCGGATCAGGTGGCGATCGCCCGCAAATTCTTTCTCGGTCAATGACCGGTTGCTTGACCTCATTCGATTTGCAGATGAGCACTGAACTGAAGCGTTACAACGTCGAACATCGCTATTCCGATGCAGCCGTCTACAACGGCGTCGTCTATGTGGCTGGCCAGGTGCCTGAGACCACGCTCGACGCCGGCATTGCCGAGCAGACCGCAGAAGTGCTCGCCATCATCGACCGCGTGCTCGCCGCCAACGCCAGCGACAAGACACGCATCCTGATGTGCCAGATCTTCCTGAAAGACATCGGCGAGATTGGCGAGATGAACAAGGTGTGGGACCAGTGGGTTGCCGCCGACTCAAAGAACTCGCCGCCGCGCGCCACCGTTGAGGCTGCGCTGGCCAATCCGAAGTACCGCATCGAAATCGTCGTGACGGCCGCACAGAAGAACTGAGCCCGTCGCGCAACAGGCCAGACGCAAGCAGGACGCATCATGGAGAACAAGACCGAACGGCCGGCCGAGGGGCCCGGATCGGCGGCAGAGCAGGTCGCACGTGCGATCGAATATCTTGCGGCCAATGCCGCGGACAGCGCCACGCTGACCGGCGAGCCGCTGGAGTCGCACGCGCGCGGCACGATCGCCATCCTTGAAGGGCTGCGCGTCGATACGCCGTCGTTGCAGGCGGCCGCGCTGTTTCTGTTGCCCACGCTGGCAATGGACAACGAAAAGGCGCTCGAGCCCGCGTTCGGTGGCGAGGTTGTCAAGCTCGTACACGACGTGCGGCAACTGCTGCGCATTGGCGCGATTGCCGGTCTCGCCAGCCCGACCGATGCTGGCATCACGCGCAAGAACGAAGCTGAAGCGCGCCGTGCGCAAGTCGAGGCATTGCGCAAGATGTTGCTCGCGTTCGCGCAAGACATTCGCGTGGTGCTGATCCGGCTGGCGTCGCGGCTGCAATCACTGCGCTGGCTTGCGCAGACGAAACGTCCGGCGCCGGACGGCATGGCGCGCGAAACGCTGGATATCTACGCACCGCTGGCTAACCGCCTGGGCATCTGGCAGCTCAAGTGGGAGCTTGAGGATCTGGGCTTTCGCTTTGAGGATCCCGACACTTACAAGCGCATTGCCCGCCTGCTGGATGAAAAGCGCATCGAGCGCGAGAAGTTCATCGGCCAGGCCATCGCGCAACTGCAAAAGACGTTGCACGACGCCGGCATTCAGGCGGAGGTAAGCGGCCGGCCCAAGCACATCTACAGCATCTGGAAAAAGATGCGCGGCAAGGAACTCGACTTTGCCGATCTGTACGACGTGCGAGCCTTCCGCGTCATCGTCGACGACATCAAGGATTGCTATACGGTGCTCGGTTTCGTGCACCACATGTGGCAGCCGATCCCGAAGGAGTTTGACGACTACATCTCGCGTCCGAAGGCCAACGGCTACATGTCGCTGCATACGGTGGTGATCGGAGACGACGGCCGCGCGCTGGAGGTGCAGATCCGTACGCGGGAGATGCACCACTTCGCCGAGTACGGCGTGGCCGCGCACTGGCGCTACAAGGAGGCGGGCAACAAGGGCTATGCCGGCCAGTTCTCCGCCAGCGAGCGCTACGACGAGAAAATCGCCTGGCTTCGCCAGCTGCTCGCCTGGAAGGACGACGCCGAGCACATCGTCGCGCACGAGGATTCCCCGTGGGAGCAACTCAAGCACACCGAGCTGGATGATCACATTTACGTGCTGACACCGCAGGCGCGCGTGATCGCGTTGCCGCAAGGTGCAACGCCGGTCGACTTCGCCTACTACCTGCACAGTGATCTCGGCCACCGCTGCCGCGGCGCGCGCGTCGACGGCACGATGGTGCCGCTGAATACGCCGCTCAAGAACGGCCAGACCGTCGAGATCGTCACCGTCAAGCAGGGCGGGCCGTCGCGCGATTGGCTGAACACCGAGCTGCACTATCTCGTCAGCCCGCGTGCCCGCACGAAAGTGCGCGCGTGGTTCAACGCGATGGAGCTGGAAGAGACGCTTGCGCAGGGCCGTGCGCTCATCGACAAGACGCTGCAGCGCGAAGGCAAGACCGCCGTCAACCTGGAAGAGCTGGCCGCCAAGCTCGGCTACAAGACGCCGGACGATCTCTATGCTGTGGTCGCCAAGGACGAGCTGAGCCTGCGTCGCATCGAGGCTGTTTTGCGCTCGGATGGGGCGCCGCCCCCCGCCCCCGTCGACGACGAAGCGGCCATTACCAAGAAGAGCCGCGCCACCAGCGTGGCTCGCGGCGCCAAGAGCGGCGTATTGGTGGTGGGCGTCGATTCGCTCCTCACGCAGATGTCGCGTTGCTGCAAGCCTGCGCCGCCCGACCCGATCGTGGGCTTTGTCACGCGCGGGCGTGGCGTATCGATTCACCGGCAGAGCTGTGCGACGTTCCAGCAGCTTGCCGCGCGCGCGCCCGGCCGCGTGATCCAGACGGAATGGGGACAACGCAGCGATTCGGTCTACCCGATCGACATCCAGGTCGAGGCACTGGACCGGCAGGGCTTGTTGCGCGACATCTCGGAAATCCTCTCGCGCGAGAAGATCAACGTGACCGGGGTGCGCACGCTGTCGAGCAAGGGCGTCGCAAAAATGCAGTTCACCGCGGAAGTGTCAGAGGCGACACAACTGCAGCGCGCGCTGACGTTGATCGAAGAAGTGCAGGGGGTATTGACAGCCCGAAGGAAGTGACGGTATAGTTTCGCTCTTCGGCAGGCTCGTAGCTCAGCTGGTTAGAGCACCACCTTGACATGGTGGGGGTCGTTGGTTCGAGTCCAATCGAGCCTACCAACGCATTTAGCAGGACGCGTCGGGTAGGGTGTCCAAGCCGTCATCCTCGCAATTCCCGGGTTTGTCCCGTACAACTGAACACAAGGCGAAATATGATTCAGGCACCGCGAACTACAACCGCTTCGGAGCGACAGTAGTCAAGGTGCGTTTTTCGCCCTTTGCGGTCTGCCCAAGCGGTGGATGGCGCAAATGAAAACGCGGCCTTGGCCGCGTTTTTTTTTTCGTCCGCAGTTTCGTGTCACGCGTGGCGATCAAGCTGAAAGCGCTTCGAAGCATTCGATTCGACAACCTGCTGCGCTGATTTGGCGTGGCGCACGACAGAATAACGACCGCTGTGCATCTCTGAAACCTGAAATGCGCAACGGTGACTCCACAGGAGCAAGCATGATCGCAATCACGTTGCCGGATGGTTCCCGGCGTGAGTTTCCCGGCCCGGTGACGGTGGCCGAAGTGGCACAGAGCATCGGAGCTGGGCTGGCCAAGGCCGCGCTGGCTGGCCGCGTGGACGGCCAGATGGTCGACACGAGCTACACGATTGACCGCGATGCGAAGCTCGCCATCATCACAGACAAGGACGCCGACGGCGTCGACGTGATCCGTCACTCTACGGCCCACTTGCTGGCTTACGCAGTCAAGGAGTTGTATCCGGACGCGCAGGTCACCATCGGTCCGGTCATCGAGAACGGCTTCTACTACGACTTCGCCTACAAGCGTCCCTTCACGCCCGAAGATCTCGTCGCCATCGAAAAGAAGATGGGTGAACTTGCCAAGAAAGACGAGACGGTTACGCGTGAAGTGCTGAGCCGCGACGAGGCGGTCAAGCTGTTCCAGGGCATGGGCGAAAAGTACAAGGCCGAGATCATTGCCTCCATTCCTGAGGATCAGGAAATTGGTCTGTACCGCGAAGGCAATTTCGTTGATCTCTGCCGCGGCCCGCACGTGCCGTCCACGGGCAAACTCAAGGTCTTCAAGCTGATGAAGGTGGCTGGTGCCTACTGGCGCGGCGACCACAACAACGAGATGCTCCAGCGCATCTATGGCACGGCCTGGGCCAAGAAGGAGGACCAGGAAGCCTACCTGCACATGCTGGAGGAGGCCGAAAAGCGCGACCACCGCAAGCTCGGCCGCGAGCTGGACCTCTTCCATATCGACGAGTACTCGCCTGGCACGGTGTTCTGGCACCCGAAGGGCTGGACGCTGTGGCAGGAGATCGAGCAGTACATGCGCCGCGTGTACCGCGAGAACGGCTACCAGGAAGTAAAGGGGCCGCAGATTCTCGACAAGTCGTTGTGGGAGAAGACCGGCCACTGGGACAAGTACCGCGAGAACATGTTCATCACGGAATCGGAGAAGCGCGAATACGCGCTCAAGCCGATGAACTGCCCGGGCCACATCCTCATCTACAAACAGGGGATCAAGAGCTATCGCGATCTGCCGCTGCGCTTCGGCGAATTCGGTGCCTGCCACCGCAACGAGCCTTCGGGTGGCCTGCACGGCATCATGCGCGTACGCGGCTTCACGCAGGACGATGGTCACATCTTCTGTACGGAAGACATGATCCAGGCCGAGGTGACCGCATTTACGACGCTGCTGCAGAAGGTCTACAAAGATTTCGGCTTTACCGAGATTCTTTACAAGCTATCGACGCGGCCGGACAAGCGCATCGGCACCGAAGAAAGCTGGGATCGCGCCGAAGCCGCATTGGCCGAAGGTTTGCGTGCCTCGGGTTGCGAGTTCGAGTATCTGCCAGGCGAGGGTGCGTTCTACGGTCCGAAGATCGAATATGTGCTTAAGGATGCGCTTGGCCGTCAATGGCAATGCGGCACGATTCAGGTCGACCCGAACCTGCCTGAACGCTTGGATGCCGAGTTTGTTGGCGAAGATGGTGCGCGCCATCGCCCCATCATGCTGCACCGGGCCATTGTCGGCAGCCTAGAGCGCTTTATCGGTATCTTGATCGAGCAATATGCCGGAGCGCTGCCGACGTGGCTTTCACCAGTGCAGGTTGCGGTGCTCAGCATCACCGATTCGCACGCCGAATACGCACAATCCGTTGCGCAATCCCTGCAAAAACAAGGATTTAGGGCGATCGTCGATTTGCGGAATGAGAAGATTGGGTATAAAATCCGCGAGCATTCCGTGCAGAAGGTCCCATACCAGGTTGTGGTTGGCGACAAAGAGCGGGATGAAAATCAGGTGGCCGTGCGTGCCCGTGGCAACGTCGATCTAGGCTCCATGCCGGTGTCGGCGTTCGTTGAGCGACTGCAGAACGATCTCGCCAACAAGTCATGAGCTGGGCACGGCCTGTTTTTTTGATTCTTCGAGGACATCAACATCGCTACTGACAAATCTTCTCACCGCCTCAACCGCGAGATCACCGCGCCGGAAGTCCGGCTAACCGGGGTTGATAATGAGGCGCTCGGCATCGTCAAACTGTTCGACGCGCTGCGTCTGGCAGAAGAGAAGGACGTCGACTTGGTCGAGATCGCGCCGACTGCAACGCCGCCAGTCTGCCGCCTGATGGACTATGGCAAGTTTAGGTATTCGGAGCAGAAGAAGGCTCACGAGGCCAAGCTGAAGCAGAAGGTCATCCAGGTGAAGGAAGTCAAATTCCGCCCTGGTACCGACGACAACGACTACGGCGTCAAGCTGCGCAACGCAACGCGCTTCCTTGAGGATGGCGACCGGGTAAAGGTTACCTTGCGCTTCCGCGGCCGCGAAATGGCTCACCAGGAACTCGGCATGCGTGTGCTGGAGCGTATCAAGTCTGACCTGGAGGAATTCGGTCAGGTTGAGCAGATGCCGAAGATGGAAGGTCGCCAGGCGGTGATGATGTTGGCGCCCAAGAAGAAAAAGTAATGCAGTGGCGGTCGGGCGATTCCGACCGCGCTGAGTAGGTTCCAGACGGAAACGTCGGAAAACGCGGCAGGTGTCAAAACCCGCCGCGATACAACAAGTGAGCCCGGGTCTTGCAAGTGTCGGCGCCAGCCGTCCACCTGGCTTCATGTCAAAAGCGGAGTTGTTCCATGCCGAAGATGAAGACGAAGAAAAGCGCCTCCAAGCGCTTTACTGCCCGTCCTGGTGGCACGATCAAACGTGGCCAAGCCTTCAAGCGTCACATCCTGACCAAGAAGACCACCAAGAACAAGCGTCACCTGCGCGGTACCGAGGGCGTCCATGAGACGAACCTGAAGTCCGTTCGCGCAATGATGCCGTACGCCTAACCCTAACTAACTACGAAAGGAGCATTTCATGCCTCGAGTAAAACGTGGGGTCACAGCGCGGGCCCGTCATAAGAAGGTTATCAGCGCAGCCAAGGGTTACCGCGGCCGCCGCAATAACGTCTATCGCATCGCCAAGCAGGCGGTCATGCGTGCTGGTCAGTACGCCTACCGCGATCGTCGCAACAAGAAGCGCGTGTTCCGTGCGCTCTGGATTGCACGTATCAACGCTGGCGCACGCGAGCATGGTCTGACCTACAGCAAGTTCATGAACGGCCTGAAGAAGGCGTCCATCGAGCTGGACCGCAAGGTGCTGTCGGACATGGCCATTCACGACAAGGTGGCTTTTGCTGCCATCGTGAACCAGGTGAAAGCCAACGTCGCCTGAATTGGATTGGCCGGGCAGGCCGCTGGAATTGCCCAGTAAGTTTGCCGGCTGATCACCCTGACGGGGCTCTCACCGAGCCCCGTTTTTTATTCCGCGCATTTCGCGGACCCGAATCACCCCGAATTTTTTCGCTCGCCTTCCCATGTCACTGGATCTGGATCAAGTCGTCGTCGATGCCCAAAACGCGTTTGCCTCCGTGGAGGACAACGCCTCGCTGGAAAACGAGAAGGCGCGCTTTCTCGGCAAGTCCGGCGTGCTGACCGACTTGCTCAAAGGCTTGGGCAAGCTCGATCCGGAGACGCGCAAGTCCGAAGGCGCGCGCATCAACCAAGCCAAGAGCCGTGTTGAGGAGGCGCTGAACGCCCGCCGCCAGGCGCTGGCTGATGCGCTGATGAACGCCCGCCTTGCAGCCGAGGCGATCGACGTAACGCTGCCAGGCCGCGATGTGGCCGAGGGTAGTCTGCACCCGGTGATGAATACCTGGGAGCGGGTCGCCAAGATTTTCGGTTCGATCGGTTTCGATGTGGCTGACGGCCCCGAAATCGAATCGGATTGGATGAACTTCACGGCGCTGAACAATCCGGACAACCATCCGGCGCGCTCGATGCAGGACACGTTCTACATCGACGGTCGCGATAGCGAAGACAAGCTTCTGCTGCTGCGCACGCACACCAGCCCGATGCAGGTGCGCTATGCCCGCATGCACGTCGAGAAGTACAAGCATCTCGACCGCATTCCGCCGATCAAGGTCATCGCTCCGGGGCGCACGTACCGCGTTGACAGCGATGCCACGCACTCGCCGATGTTCCATCAGGTCGAAGGCCTCTGGATTGCAGACAACATCAGCTTTGCCGACCTGAAGGGCGTCTATACCGATTTCCTGCGCAATTTCTTCGAGCGCGACGACATCCAGGTGCGTTTCCGCCCGTCGTATTTCCCGTTCACCGAGCCGTCGGCCGAGATCGACATGGCGTTCGGCAACGGCAAATGGCTGGAGATTTCCGGTTCCGGCCAGGTGCACCCGACCGTGGTACGCAACATGGGCCTGGACCCTGAGCGCTACATCGGCTTTGCGTTCGGCTCCGGCCTGGAGCGCCTGACGATGCTGCGTTATGGCATCAACGACCTGCGCCTGTTCTTCGAGGGCGATGTGCGTTTCCTGCGCCAGTTCGCGTAAGCGCCGAGCGCTCGCACTTGTTATTCCATCGCCCCGCTAATCGAATTCTCTTTCCTGTCGCGCCATGCAATTTCCGGAATCCTGGCTTCGCAGTTTCGTCAATCCGTCGATCACCACGGATGAACTCTCCCATCGTCTGACGATGGCTGGCCTCGAGGTGGAAGAGGTCGACCCCGTTGCGCCGCCGTTCTCGCAGATCGTTGTCGGCCATGTGGTCGAGGTGAACAAGCACCCGGACGCCGATCGCCTCAACGTGTGTAAGGTCGATGCGGGTACGGGCGAGCTGCTGCAGATCGTCTGCGGCGCGCCGAATGTGTCGGTAGGCATCAAGGTGCCGTGCGCGATGGTCGGCGCCGAGCTGCCGCCAGGCGAAGATGGCAAGCCGTTCAAAATCAAGATCGGCAAGCTGCGTGGCGTGGAGAGCTACGGCATGCTGTGTTCGGCGCGCGAGCTGAAGCTGTCGGAAGACCACGGCGGCCTCCTGATCCTGCCGGAAGACACGCCGGTGGGCGAAGACATCCGCAAGGTACTCGATCTGGACGACCAGATCTTCATCATTAAACTCACGCCCAACAAGGCGGACTGCCTGTCGATCCACGGCGTGGCACGTGAAGTTTCCGCTCTGACGGGCGCACCGATCACCATGCCGTCGATGGCACCTGTTGCGGTAGCGCTGGCTGACAAGCTGCCCGTCAAGGTTGAGGCGCCGGACCTGTGCGGTCGCTTTTCTGGTCGCATTATCCGCAGCGTAAATGCGCATGCGAAGACACCGGCCTGGATGGTCTCGCGCATCGAGCGCGCGGGCATGCGCAGCGTGTCCGCGCTGGTCGATATTTCGAACTATGTGATGCTGGAGCTGGGCCGCCCGTCGCACGTATTTGATCTGGACAAGATCCACGGTGGCCTGACGGTGCGTTGGGGCAAGGCCGGCGAAGCGCTGAAGCTGCTCAATGGCGACACCATCACCGTCGACGAGAAGGTCGGCGTGATCTCGGACGAGCAGGCCATCGAAAGCCTCGCCGGCATCATGGGCGGCGACAAGACGGCTGTCACGCTCGATACACAGAACATCTACGTCGAGGCCGCATTCTGGTGGCCGGAAGCCATCCAGGGCCGTGCACGCCGCTACAACTTCTCGACCGATGCCGGCCATCGCTTCGAGCGCGGCGTTGACTATGCGACCACCGTTGAGCACATCGAACGCATCAGTGCCCTGATCCTGGAAATCTGCGGCGGCCAGGCTGGCCCGATCGACGATCAGATTGTCAACTTGCCTAAGCGCGAACCGGTGCGCATGCGTGTCGCACGTGCTGCACGTGTGCTCGGTATTCCGCTGTCGCACGAGGTTGTGGCGGACGTGTTCAAGCGCCTCGGCCTCACGTTCAGCGTGGACGGCGACGTGTTTATCGTCGAACCGCCGTCGTATCGCTTCGATCTCGAAATCGAGGAAGACCTGATCGAAGAAGTCGCCCGCATCTACGGTTTCGAGCAGATTCCCGCCAAGCCGCCGGTGGCCGAGAGCGCGATGCGCCTGACCGACGAGGCGCGTCGCACGATGCACGACGTGCGTCACGCCGTTGCCGCGCGCGATTACCACGAGGTCGTCAACTTCGCCTTTGTCGAGACCGAATGGGAAGCCGACTTTGCTGGCAACACCAACCCGATTCCGCTGCTGAATCCGATTGCCAGCCAGTACTCGGTGATGCGCAGCACGCTCATCGGCGGTTTGCTGGACAAGGTGCGCTACAACCTGAATCGCAAGGCTTCGCGCGTGCGTATGTTCGAGGTGGGACGTGTGTTCCACCGCGATGCGAGCGTCGCCGACGGTGGCCTGTCGATCGCCGGCTACGCGCAACCGATGATGGCGGGCGGCATTGCATATGGTCCGTCGAAGGAAGAGCAGTGGGGCGTGCAGACCCGTCCGGTCGATTTCTTCGATGTGAAGGGCGATGTCGAGTCGCTGCTGTGGCCGCTGCAGGCGCGTTTCGAGCGCGCCGAACATCCCGCGCTGCATCCGGGGCGCTCCGCGCGCGTGGTGCTGAATGGCCGCGCCATCGGCTGGATCGGTGAACTGCATCCGCGTTGGCTGCAGAAGTACGATCTGGCGACTGCGCCGGTGGTGTGGGAGGTGGAGCTCGATGCCATCACTGCGGTGGGCCTGCCCAAGTATCGTGAAGTGCCGCGCGTGCCGGCCGTGACGCGCGACATCGCTCTGGTTGTGCGCCAGGATGTGGCGGTGCAGGATCTGGTCGACACGTTCGAGAAAACGGCTGTCGGCACCCCGTGGCAGCGTTATCTGCAGGGCGTTGTGCTGTTCGATGAGTTCCGTCCGAAGGCCGCCACGGCTGCCATTGGGGCGCAGGAGAAAAGCCTTGCCTTCAGAATTACGTTGCAAGATACTGACAGCACCCTTCAGGACGACATTGTCGAGGCCGCCACACAGCAACTGATTCGAGCGGCCGGCGATGCATTTGGCGCGCGCCTGCGCGCTTGACGTCTCAGACGTCCGCACTGCGCTAGAGACAGCTCGAACGAACCTCCGCATTCGGATCGAATACGCTAAGCGAATCCTATGAACGATCAACACGCGCCAGCGTTGGCGGCATCCTTGGGCGACTCGCTCGGTTCTTCTTCGGCAGCATTGGCCGACGCACGTGATGCGCGCGGTCAGGACGTGCCGACGCTTACCAAGGCCGAGCTTGCCGAGATGCTGTTCGAGCAGGTCGGCTTGAACAAGCGTGAGTCGAAGGACATGGTCGAGGCATTTTTCGACGTGATTCGCGAGGCGCTCGAACAGGGTGATAGCGTCAAGCTGTCCGGCTTCGGTAACTTCCAGTTGCGCGACAAGCCGCAGCGCCCGGGCCGAAACCCAAAGACGGGGGAGATCATCCCCATTACCGCGCGTCGCGTCGTTACGTTCCATGCGAGCCAGAAGCTCAAGGCGCTCGTTGAAGAGCGCGTCGAGCCGCTGCCTGTCGACGTCGCGTAACTCTGCTGCGTGATCTCGTTCAGCTGTCCGTTCAATCCGTTTCTTTCGCCAGCCCTGTAGTTCAGCCCTGTATGGCCGCCGATAAACACACGGAGCGGGTCAACCTGCCGCCGATTCCTGCCAAACGCTACTTCACCATTGGCGAAGTGAGCGACCTGTGCGCAGTCAAGCCGCACGTGCTGCGCTATTGGGAGCAGGAGTTCACACAGCTCAAGCCCGTCAAGCGACGCGGCAATCGGCGTTACTACCAGCATCATGAAGTGCTGCTGATCCGGCGTATTCGCGAGCTGCTGTATGAGCAGGGCTTCACGATCAATGGCGCGCGGAACCGGCTGGACGAGTTGCGGCATGGCGTGGCCGCAGCGTCGCCGGTCGAGGCCGAAGAATTGGAAATGGAGGTTGCGGCGCCGATGTCCGTCGCTGCGAGCGCGTCGGTCGATGTTCAGGACTTGCGGCGTGAGCTGTCGGCCGTGTTGGAAGTGCTGCGTACCGACAAGCCATAAAGCCGATATTGCAGACAAGAAGCGCTCAGATAGAAACGAAAAAGCCCGCGTAACGTGATCCGTTACGCGGGCTTTTGTTTTGGTCGGGGCGAGAGGATTTGAACCTCCGACCACCTGCACCCCATGTAGGTGCGCAATCAGTCGCAAAACCGCGCCGGTCAACGGTTTCTAAGAAAACTGTCCAATATTGTGCTTATTTCTTAAGCACGTGGCCATGCGGCTTTCCGGCACGTCGGGTGGCTCATATTTGACAGAATTTCAGGCCGCCGGAAGCGTGAGACGAACGTTTGAAACCGGCACGTCGCGCTGCTTGATGTAGCCCTCGGTTGTTGCCCGATCAGTGTGCGCGCCCGCGATCTGCAGCTCGTCGATGTCGTACCCGGCGCGCTTGGCCGGTCAGCGCCTGGGCGCGAATGTCCTTGATCGTGTAGCCCGTGTCGGTCAGGCCGGCGCGCGCCTTGGCGTCGTTCCATGCATCGCGACAGGCTGCCGCCGTCTTCGGTTTGCCGTTCTTGTCCCGCACCACGTAGTCGCCGCCGATAGGCTCAATCTTCTTGGCGCGCTTCAGCACTTCCTCAATCTCCGGCGTGAGCGGCCAGTCCACGGCCTCGCCGCTGCTGTCTTCTGTCTTGGTGGGCACGAACCGGATCAGCTTTCGCTTGGCGTCGATGTCTGCCCAGCGGAGGTTGCGGATCTCGGTTGAGCGTTGGCACGTCAGGTAGCACAGGTCGACAAATACCTGCATCATCGGGCCAGTCGGCGTCTTCTTGCCGTCAGCGGCCACCGTAAGCGCGTCGCGGATGGCGACGAAGTGCTCAGGCCGGATGTAGACCTTGCGCACCTTCGGCTTTTTCACCTTTATCTCACGCACGGGGTTGATCTGGATGTGCCTCTTGCGCACCGCCCAGGAAAAGAACGACTGTAGCCATGCCTTCATGGCCCTCTGCGTGTTCAGCTTGTTGCCCCAGTTGCTGGTCAGAAATTCTTCGCAGGCCTCGACGTCCACCAGCTCGATGTCGAAGTTCGCAAAAGCAGTGCGCACAACCTCGCCGCGGCGTTCCCACTCGGCCCGATACGATGTCGCGTAGCCGGCCACGTGTTGGTCCATGTAGATACGCACGAGGCGCGGCATGGTGCGCTCGCCAACATCGATCGACACCTTGCGCTTCTCGTCCGCCAGGCGCTCGTACATGCGCGTCTCACCCTCATCGATGCGACACAGCTTGATCCACTTCTGATCGTTCGGTCGGACCCAGTGGAAGCTACCGTTGCGCTTGTAGACGCGGCTAGGCAGCCCGTCGGGCTTCATGCGGCGGCGTGCGTTCATGCTGCTCTACCAACGCGCACGAGCTTGGGGCGAGCCGCCGCGTGCGCGTCATTCGATGGCGTCACGCCGCCGGCGCGCCGGGCCTGCATGATCTCGTAGGCTCCCCATGTCAGGGTCAGGCTGCCATCCGCGCTCTGCACGGGCCTTACACCGAAGTTCATCAAGAACCAGCGCACGCGCGCCGCGTTCTGCTTCAGTTTGGTCACTCGGTACAGATCGGCTTCGGTCATCAGTCGTTGGTTCATGATGTCAAATCCTGTTGCGCCCGCACTCTAGCGGGCATGCGCCACCTACGATGGCGCAATGTATCGATCAAACCTCTATCGTGAGTCGCTGCGCTGGTGGGCAACGGCTATCGTCATCGTCTGCATTGGCGCCATGGGCGCTTGCGGGATGTATCTCTAGCCTCAGCAATTTTGTAGCGGCTTGCGTGCTAGCATTCCCGCAATCTTTCGGAGGCGAGCGATGTTCGATCTCACGCAATGGATGCGCGCATATCCCGGGCAGGTCTTCCGAGACTTCGAGATGACTGTTACGCAGAACGGGAATGGCCTGTTCACCAAGCCAATGCCCACCGCAGAGCGGCCGCATCGTACGAGTCGCGAGTTTCTCGTGGTTCTTGAGCGTGACGTACGTGAGGCACTGGATGGCGGTGACGCCGCGACCCGAAACGCAATCGGGCAACGCTCGATCGACGTTATCAATCGGGTCTTCGCGGGCGGTGTGGACTTGGGTGAGGCCAGCGATCCGCAGATTCGTATTCACCTCGACAGTGAGGTGCTCGACGAATGGCTGAGAGGTCCGGAGTAAAGCGACAAGACAGCGAGGAACCATAGCTCCTTCCATTGCCGTCACTGTTGCGCAGCGGTAGCTCGCAGTGTCCGTTGCCGCAGCGCGCATATTGTCACTTGCCAGTCCCGCATTCTTCAGGGTGGCAATGAGCCTCCTCACAACGCCCCCCGCTTCGGCCGAACAGCGCCGTTGATCTTCTGCATACCCATCCGGCGCCCACCGCGGCGCGCGGCCTCAATGACTTCCTGACACGAGCGGTGCGTCTTGACGGCGCTGTCGAGATCTCGTGCGCAGGGGATGCTGATGCTCTCCCACACGACGACGCCATTGACGCGCAGGCTGTAGCTGCAATGCAGCGAGCCGGGCAGGGGGCGGCGTTGCACGTCGTGCTTGCCGATGCGGAGGGTGGCGGGGGTACGGTTCACTATGCGATGCATGGTTGGTCTCCGTTGCGGCTGGTCAGTCGTCGAAGTCGCCTGCAGCCAGTTTCTTGAGGTCGACCCACACGCGGCGGGTCGTGCGAATGCGCGGATGGGTGCGGGCGTGCGCGGATGCCTCGATGGCGGTGCGGATGGGGCCAGCGGCGAGCGCTTGCGCATCCGTGCAGATGAGGCGGAGCTTGTTGCGCTCGGCGAGCACGGCCGCGTCCGCGATGGGGCGCGGCGGCATGTCAGGCCCCGAGCACCATTGCGGCATCGGGCGCGATGGCGCCGGCGAGGCCGAACGCGATCAGCACGACAGCGAGGCCGAGGGCGGGGTGGTGGCTGAAGTAGCCGGATGCGAGGCGGTGGAGGACGGAACGGTGCATCGTGTCCTCCTTATGCCTGGCGCTGGGTGATGCGCGCGGGCTCTGTCTCGGACGTTTCGTCGAGATGGAGGGCGTATGCGTGGAAGGCTAGGACCGCGCCGAGGGCGGCGAGGTAGGCGAGGGCGCCGGTGAATCTAGACAGGGTGTTCATCTGAGCTCCACAAGACAACTGAAGCAAAGATACCCATGGGGAATATTAGAAACAATACCAGAAGGTACTTAAAGATGTAGAGATGTGTGACCGCCGTTTAATGTAGCCGTTTGGTTCTGGATGCAGTTGTATAGAGCGCCGACCAAGCGCTGCAGGATCGCTGCTCTGTTTTCGATTTGCAGTTGGCTAGCTTGGAGAGGGCATCGGCAATCCGAAGCCCTTTCTGCAGCTTCCGCCGTTAAGTTGGCACTTTCACAGATAGAAGTGTCTCGACCAGGGAAATCCAATAGGCGATACCAGTCCCGATGATCGAATCATTGAAATCGTAGTAGGGGCTGTGGAGTTGATGCGATGTGAGACCGGTTTCGCACTGACTGCCAGGTAGTACGCCATTGCCCAAGAATGCGTAGCAGCCGGGCTTCTTTTCAAGGAAGAATGCGAAGTCCTCGGAGGCCAGCGCGCGGTCGACGTTCGTATCGAGCCTGTTGTGTCCGACAACGGATAGCATTGCCTCAGCTGCGTCGCCGGTCTCTTTTTCGTGATTGAACAAGGCCGGGTAGATTCGTTCAAGAGCAAAGCTTGCATTGACTCCAAATGCGGCGGCGATGTTCTCCACAATCGCCGACATCCGATGCTCGATCAGATCCAGTGTGGCGGGGTCGAAGGTGCGGACCGTTCCAGAAAGCGTGGCCACTTCGGGAATAATGTTGTCCGTGGTACCAGCATGGATCTGCGTGACGGACAGGACGGCGGGGCGGTTTGGATCGACATTTCGCGAGACGATTGTCTGCCAAGCCTGGGCGATTTGCACTGCCACGACAACCGGGTCTAGGCTGTGGTGCGGCTGAGCGCCGTGCGAACCCTTGCCGGTGATTTTTGCGTTGAAGGTGCTGCTGGAAGCCATGAGAGGGCCGGCTCGCACGCCAAATGAGCCGGCCGGCATGCCCGGCCAGTTGTGGATGCCGAAGATGGCGTCGATCCTGAACCGCTCGAACAGCCCGTCTTCAATCATCCGTCGGGCGCCTGCGCCGCCTTCCTCGGCGGGTTGAAATACAAACTGGACTGTGCCGTCAAAGTCGATGTCTTTGCTGAGCTGCATCGCGGCGCCTAGCAACATCGCTGTATGCCCGTCATGTCCGCAGGCATGCATTTTCCCGGCCAACTGCGAGGCATGAGGGAACGTGTTCAGTTCCTGCAATGGCAGCGCATCCATGTCTGCGCGCAGCGCAATGCATTTATCAGAGCGTCCCTTCTTGAGCGTGCCCACGACGCCGTACCCGCCGACGTGCTCTACGACTTCAATACCGCAATCGCGGAGCGTCTTGGCAACGAAGGTGGACGTCTTTTCCTCCTCGAATTTGAGTTCGGGATGTGCGTGGAGACAGCGTCGGATGCGAACGATTTCCGAATAGTCAGCGTGTTCGTGTTTGGGGCTTTTCATGCTTCTAGGCTTGCAGGTTGAGCCGCGTCTGCAGGCGCGGCTTCTTGCGTGAGGTGGAGTCGCTTCAGACCGATCGGGTGCCGTAAGCCAGCCTACCGAGCGCCATAACGCCGATGAGCACGAGGCTGACGAGGGCTGCTCCTGACAGGTAGAGGCCAATGATCAATTTGTCCCCGCTGATATGGATGAGGGTGGTGACTGCAAGCGGCGTGAGGCCTCCAAAAATCGTCACACCCAGCGCGTAGGAAGTGCCGACACCGGTTGCGCGGTACTCGGTGGGGAAAATGTCAGCCAAGACCAACGGTGCGCAGGCAGCATACAAACCAAGGAAAACCGAAATGATTGACTGCACGGCGACCAACGTCAGAAGGCTCGGGTGGGAGGCGAGCACTGAAAACAATGGGTATGCCAGCACACCCGCAAGCCCAGCGCCCCATGCCATTGGCTTGAATGGTCCGACTTTGTCTGCAAAAGTGCCGACCAACGGACAGACCAATATCAACGTGATGCCACAGGCGATCTGCCCAACGTAACTTGCCACTAGCGGCAGGTGAAGATCGCGCACAGCATAGGTTGTGAAGTAATTGGATACTTGTGCCGCTACGGTCCAGAAGACCATGATTGCGATGCCAAGAAAAATGCGGCCGGAGTGCGCGCGCAACCCTGAGATGAAAGAGGTGTGCGTGTGGCCGGACGCCTCAGCGCGCACGAATTCCGCGGTTTCGGGAATTGAGCGGCGGATATACCAACCGACGGGGCCGATGAGCAAGCCGACAAGGAAGGCGATCCGCCAATACTCGGTAAGGATCTGTTGCTCGCCAAAATACTGAGTCAGGCCAAGTCCAATCAACCCGGCTACAAGTACGCCCCCACCTTGTGCCACCTGCTGAAATGAGCTGAAAAGCGCGCGGTTCGATTGGGACGCGTTCTCAATCAACATTGCCACATTGCTGCCGATTTCCCCGCCCGCTGAAAAACCTTGTACCAGGCGCCCGAGAACCAGAATAAGGGGTGCAGCAATTCCAATGGCTTGGTACGTCGGGCAGATTGCCGGTACCAGTGTGCCCAGCGCCATGAGGAGCAGCGTGAGGCTCAGCGCGTTCTTGCGGCCGGCACGGTCCGCGTAGCGGCCAAGAATCAGCGCGCCCAGCGGACGCACTATGAAGCCTGCGGCGAACGTCATGAACGTCAGTATGAGCGCGACGTACTCATCGCCCGATGGGAAGAATGCCTTCGAGATCGGTACCGCGAAGATGGCGAAGGCCAGAAAGTCGTATATCTCCAGGACGTTCCCGATTGTTGCGGCAACAACCGTACGTCGTTGAACAAGCGCGCTAGGGCTGTTCATGTCTTGGGCAAGCACACTGTCGTGCATGGCAGTCTCCTTATTTGTTATGAGAGTGCGCGGCAGTGTAGGATGGGGAAGCTATAACAAGAAATGCTGAATTGAGATGTGGGCCATATCTCTGCGGCATGGGTAAATCATGATCGATCTGCGTCAGCTCAAATATTTCTTGGCAATTGCGGACCACGGGAGTGTTTCTGAAGCTGCCCGGCACGTGCATGTCGTTCAACCCGCGCTAAGCCGGCAGATGAAGGACCTGGAAGAAGAGCTCGGCGTGGTGCTGTTCGAGCGGGGAGCGAGAGGAAGCGCGCTGACTACTGCTGGGGCGCAGTTCGCAATTGACGTGCGGGCGGTGCTTGCTCAGCTTAATGCGGCCAAGGAGCGGCTCTCGCGCATCGCAAGCGGCGTGGAAGGGGCGTTGCGGATTGGCATAGCACCAAATTACAGCTGGCACCCTCAGATACTGGAGTCGCTGCGGTCGTTCTCGGCAGCTGTCCCAAAGGTTGCGCTCATGCTGGAGCCGACGCTATCAACGCGACAGATTGCGAGAATTATTGCAGGCGAACTCGATGGGGGTTTCCTCACTTGGCGATACTTGCCCCAAGATAAGCCGGACAATCAGGGTCTTCGAGAAACGCACCTCTTCAATTGCCGCCTCAAGCTCGCACTGCAGCGTGGCAGTGCGCTGGCGAAAAAGGTGCCTAAGCGACTCGCGCAGTTGAAAGATGAGCCGTGCATATGGTTTCCGCGGGAGACTGCGCCCGCGTACGATGATTTCCTTACTTACCAGTGCCAGCAGGCAGGCTTTTCGCCCAAGAAGGTTCAGATTGGCAGTGATGTGTTGACGATCCTTGGACTGGTTGCGGCAGGGATGGGATATTCGATTGTCTCGGACGTCTCTCAACATACCTGCCCCAAGGACGTGGTCTTGCTCGACCATCCCGACCTCACGATGACCCATCCGGTGTCATTCGTCTGCAGGGCTGACGATGGGAATCCAGCGCTCATTCGCTTTGTCGATCAATTGCAAAGGGGACGACCGTCTTGATGATGTTGTCGGTCACCGGAGATGGATTCAACCCAAGCAAGGTGAGTGGATCAACCGTCCTGTAGACGCAAGACGGCGCTGAGGCACCTATGCTGATCTTGATTACAACCCACCGACGACGAGCACAAATGAGCAGCAACTTCTACGATCGACTCGCGCCGTTTTATCACTTGCTCTATGGCGACTGGGACGCCGCCGTTCGCAACCAAGGCGAGGCACTAGCGCAGCTTCTAAAGGGATGGGGCGTTGGACCTGGAGAGCCTGTTCTTGATGCAGCTTGCGGTATTGGCACTCAGACGCTGGGCTTGGTGGCGGAGGGGTATTCAGTAACCGCCTCGGACCTGTCGGCCGGTGCAGTCGAAAGGTTGCAGCAGGAACTAGACGCACGCAATCTACAGGCGAGCGTACGCGTTGACGATCTTCGCACGCTGCACGGCGCTGCCGACGAAAGTTGTGCTGCCGTTCTCGCCTGCGACAACAGCTTGCCACACCTGCTCACAGACGCCGAGATATTGCAGGCGCTACGCAGTGCCTATCGCGTTCTGCGGCCGGGTGGCCTGTTGGTGCTCTCCGTTAGAGACTACGCCATCATCGAGCGGCGCTCACCCGACGTGCGCCCATACGGGCTTCATCGCGATTCTGAGGGACGACGTTTCCTTGCTGTCCAGGTTTGGGAATGGGACGGCAATTGCTACGACCTGCGCATGTACCTCACTACCGAACAGCCGGATGGCCGCTGCGCGACGGAGGCCCTTACAAGTCGCTATTACGCAGTGACCACCGACCGCCTGCAAGAACTGATGCGCGAGGCCGGTCTGCATGAAGTGCAGCGTCTGGACAACGTTCTTTTTCAACCGGTCCTCGTCGGACGCCGTACCTAGGAGCCTGGCCCCGCGCGCGTCTAGGGCGCCGCGGGCGGGCGCAATGGTCTTGTTCAATGCCCGCTTGCAGTACAACGGCCAACACCTATGGCATTTGCGATTGCTCGCGCGCACGTAGCTTGATCGCGAGGTGCAGTTGCATCGTTGCGTCTGATGCCTCGGTGAGGCGGTGTCTGTAAAAGCCGCCAACCACGAATGCCGGCGTGAGAGTGGAAGACGTCGGCTTCAGGATGAGCGCAACGCCGTCGTATCCATCGCTCTGCACATGCTCGATCAGCAGAGCCACCGTGCGATCGAGATCGCGCCGGTACGCGGCTGCGAGTCGCGCCTCTTGTACTTCGCACTCTGCAGCATTAGGACTTCCAGGCCGTGTACGCGTGCCTGGCTGAGGAAACGGAATGAGGATGCCCATTGTTGATTCGACTGACGGCCCGCGCGGGCAGTCATGTTGTTGGTGGGCGGCCAACAATAGAATAAGAATCCTCCTATTCGTTTCCTGCTCAACAGGAAACAAAAAATCCCGCCGAAGCGGGATTCTTTAACTGGCGCGCTTGCGCTGCGTCTTTGCCTTGGGGACCGGAGGGTAGCCGTAGTCGGAAGGCTCGGCAACTTCTGCCGGAGCGTCCTCGAAGCGCTTTGCCTTCGGACCATCTGATCCGACAAGCCGCGCGCCACCTTTAAGCTGCTTCTTTGCCGCAAGCACCGCTTCGAGAGTCGCAATCGCTGCCTCGATGTCTCGTTCAGACAAGTCATTCAATGCACTGATTGCAAGTGCGCCAAGGTCCGGCGCTGGCGGGGTCTCGTCTTCTGCATCGAGGGAGAAAGGCGGCAGGTGGAGCGCTTGCTCGATCTCGCGCGCGACGTCTTCACCGATGCGCTTGCCACCGGCTTTGCCTTCTTCGTAGAGCATGCGCCCGACGTATGACTGCGCCTTCCCGATTGCTTGGGCGAGTTTGACGATCGAGCCCTCGAAGCGAGTGACTCGAATCTGGTCCAGCCGCTGCCGACGTCGTTCGTACTTATCCATTCTTTACAAATTCCGGCCCTGTTTTTCGCGGAAACGCCCCGCTAAGGTATTGAGATAAAAAATACCCGTGGGTACCATCGTCGCATGGAAAACCTGCGGGCTTACTTAAACGCAATGTCACCGGACAAGCAGGCGGATTTCGCGCGCTTGTGTGGCACGACGATCCGCTACCTGCGGAAGGCGATCAGCCTCCGCATACGGTTAGGGCCGATGTTCTGCGTCGGCATCGAGAGGGAGACGCGTGCGCTTGTTACGCGCAAACACCTTCGTCCCGACGACTGGCATTTGATCTGGCCCGAGCTTGCCTCCGCCCGCGCGCCATCTTCACGGCGACACCTGCGGCCAATGCGGCCCAAACCACGAATGATACCGGCTGCGGCATCTGCGGCCCGTCTTCGACGCGTTCGCCGCAGGGGCAGCTTCCGTGCATTGGACCGTGCCTTTCCAACGATAAGGCGAGTCTACGCGCCGACCAAAACCGCCGGTAGTGCGACCCGCACGGCGGCCCTATGACACCTTTTTAGGAGACACCTCTTGAGCCACCACTATTCCGAGATCAACCAACACGACGCGCTCTATTGGGTAGCGCGTGGTTATCCGGGCGGCGTTGAAGGATTGGCCGCGCGGATGGACAAATCCGCCGCGGTGCTGCGCAACAAGCTGCTGCCGCATGTGCAGACGAACTACGTGTCGTTTGAAGAGGTGTCGGTGATTGTCGAGCACGCGGAAGGCGCTGGTGTGCCGAACGCGAAGCTGCCGATTCAGGCGCTGTGCTGGCGGCACGGGATGGTGGCGATTCCGCTGCCCGAGGTAGCCCGCGAGGATCTGCCGAATACGGATCTGTATGAGGCGCTGTGCCAGGTGTTGGCCGAGGTGGGCGATGTGAGCCGCGCGATGTCTGCGGCGCTGGCGGACAACCATCTCTCCGAGGGTGAGATGCGCAAGCTGGAGCGGGAGTTTGAAGAGGCCACTGCGTCTGTGATGGTGCTGCGCGAGTTGTTGCGTGTGCGTGCGCAGCGTGATGCGGAGCGGTTGCAGCGGCTGCGTGGCAAGGCGTGATTGACGGTCTTTTGAAGCGCGAGAGCGCATAGGAGAAGTGATGCAAGGCTGTAAAGCGAATTGCGGTGGGGCGACGAAGTTGTCGCAGGAAGATTCCAAGCGGATCGCAAGTGTTCTGTTTGGGATGGTGGCGGAAAGTCGACCGAGCTTGACTATGCCGTTGTCCGCGCGGCTTACGGAGGTCCGCGAAACCCTGGCGCGCGAGCTGATGCTACTAGCGGAGGTTACTGAGCCCGTACAAAAAGGTAAGCGGAATAAGCCTCGATGAACTGTTCGCAGAATTGGGCCATCGCTTCGCCGGATTTTTCGTTCGCGTGCAGGCCATTCTGAAACAGGGTGGGCTGAGTTTCCAGGATCTGGTCGAGCAATTTTTCGGCGGCTTTGCGCGCCTCAAGCATGTCCAAGTGTGTCATGTGAAAAGTTGTGAGTGGTTTTCGTCGGGCGTCTGACCCCGACGAGGCAGTGTTGCCGCCAGAGGTCGAGGCGGCAACCAGCAGGACCGGGTTGTATCGATTTTTGACAGGGCTAGACCGCGCATGACACAAACGCAGAGCACTACGCCACGCTTTTCACACGGCATGACGTGCTGCAAGGCGGGGCGTGTTGCTGTGGGCTTGTCCTGTGACCGGGCGGACCAGATGTGTTGTGCGTGGCACCGCATTGCGGGGGCGTTCAAGCCTCGCGGGTTGCCGGTGCTGTCGAAGTTTGCGGAGCATCTGCTGGATGCTTGCGCGTGGCCGTTGGCTGATGTGTTTTGGCCGTTCAATGCGGCTGGTGAGTCTTCTGCGCTGGCGTTGGCCTGCGCGTCGCGTTATCGCGCGATTTCAACTGAGGCGGAGCGCCTCGCTTTTCGATCCACCGTTGTTGCGTCGACGTCGCCGGAGTTTGTGGCGGTGTTTGATGTGCTGTGTAAGGCCGCGCCGCTGCGGCTGTAAGGGCGATTCCATGGACATTCCTATCGAGGCCGTTGGCGCTGTTTGGGCCAAGGGCAGGGCGGCTGCATTGTCTGGCCGTCCGTTGGATGAGGCGAACGAGTATCCGGCTGGCAGCGCGCATCACGCGGCGTGGCTGGCGGGGTATATGGGCTTGACACGCACCTATGGAGGCGAGGGTGTCGGCGTATCGCATCAATGATCTTGAGTTGAGCGCGTTGGCCGGGGCGGGTGCGGAGATCGCGCATCTGTACCTGGTGGCGCTGCGCCCGCGTATGGACTTCAGGACGGGCGTGGTGGGGCGTGTGGTGCGGATCTCGTATCAGGCGCTGCGTGAGTGGACGGAGCGCACTGCGCGCCGTGGCGTGCGCTACCTGGCGCATGACAAGTCGAAGCTGCAACGGATGCTGGCGCAGCTGGAGAAGCTGGGGCTGTTGCGCCGGCTTGGCGGGCAGTACGAGCTTGTTTTTGCGTGCCCGTTGGCGGATACGGATTCGTGCGTCCAAAAGAAAGCCGGTCGAGGTTCGATACACCCGCAGGATGGCTATGAGTTCAATGCTGACGCGGGTTTCAAGGATGTGCCGGAGTCTGTGGATAACGCGAAAGCCGCCACACATCCGTATTCCGGTAACACCTATAAAACCAACCCCCCTAACCCCCCACGCCGGGGGCGTGAGAAGAAGGAGATTGAGTCCCCCCCGCCTGCGGCGCGGGAGGATCGAAACGGCCCCCAACACCGTCGCTCGCGGCGGCACCGGCTCTCAGAGGAACGTGGTCAGAACACGAGCGTGGTTGGGGATGGGCTTGCAGAGAGTGAGGATGGGCAGGGCGTGGCGTGGCAAGCAGACCTTGCCTGGCCGGTTGACCTGAGAGGGCCTGAGCGGGCGCGTGTTGCGCGGATTGTGGCTCGTGCACCTGCGGACATGAGGCAGGTGGTGATCGACGAATGGCGGGGCCGTATGGCGGCGGGTGGTGTGGACGATCCGTTTGCGATGCTGGCGTACCACGCGAAGCGGGCGAGCGATCCGGATTGGGTGCCGTCGTATGCGGCGGCGGTGCGGGAGTCGCGAGAGCGAGCGAGGGCGCTGCGGCGCCAGCAGGAGGAGGCGCTGGCGCGGTTGCAGGCGCAGGCTGAGCAGGCGGTGGCTGGGTTGCCGTGGCATGCGGGGCGGTTGCGGCAGGCGGTAGGCGTTGCGCGAGGTGCGGCATGACGGCTGAGAAGGCGTTCAAGGCGGCGGGGCTGGCGGCGCGCGGCAACGGTGAGTGGCCGTCGCGGGCAGTGTTCTGGTCGGCGGTGCGGTTTGGGATGAAGGCCGTTGAGGCGGCGCGCTGGGCTGATGCTGAGGAGCGGTGGTCGGCGCTGTGGCGGGTGGCGGTGGCTGAGCATCTGCCGCCGATTCCGGAGGCGCCGTTGGTGGGGGCGCCGTCGGCTGTGGTGCAGGCGGAGCGGCAGCTTGCGCGCATGCGTGAAATCGTCGGATCGAGGAGGCAGGATGTATTGCGTTAAGCCGCGTGAGGTGACGAGGCAATCTGCGTTGGTGACGAGCGAGGATCAGGCGCTCGATGATCTGCTGTTGGAGTGGTTCCGCTGGGAGGCGCAGTATTCGGGCACGAAGTGGTATTCGAACCGGGATGCGACGTGCGGCGGGTCGGCCAGCTCGCGGCAGTGGATGTCAACGGATGACATTCACGAGGCAAGCGTGGATGCGTGGCAGATGCAGCAGGTGGCGGCGGCGATGGAGGCGATCTCGGGCGACCATGCGCTGGCGATTCGGGTGGAGTGTCGCAATCGTCTTGGGCCGGGCGTGTGGCGGAATCCGCGTGCGGGGCTGCGGCAGCCGTTGGCGTATGCGGCGGCGAAGGTGGCGATCAGGCCTTGGATTGTTAAATTCGGTGTCGAGTATTGATGGGGCGTGGGGGCGTCGCTTAAAGTTCGGTTCGTGGGGCGACGCACGCCCATAGAAAATGAAAGCCCGACCGGATTGCTGTGTCGGGCTTTTTGTTTTCAGTAGTGCGGCTTCAAGCTCGCCCTCTTGTCAATCTCTCGGCAGCTGAGGATGGCGTCGCGTACTTCCTGATCAGTCTGCCAGCGAGAAGATGCGGAATCATGCTCGAAGATCGGCAGTACTCCTGCAACCGTGCCAAGGAGCCTGTTGAGCTCCAGGGAAAGCAGAACTACAGTCTGAAAGGCCGGGGTCGCGGCGTCATGTATGCGGGCCATCTGCCGTCTGGCACGCTCGTCGATTGCGCGGTTGTTCTCGTGGTCATCTGGATCACGGATTCCTGGCATCGATTTGTGATGTACAAGGGCGTTCCGCGCAGGAATCAACGTTCGCAAACTATTGATCGCGGGGCCATCGTGCCGCAGGGACTTGCCGCAAATAAGCTTCGGGATCACTAACCACTTCCCCAGGACGTCCAGCTTGTCGAGGACGGATTCGGCGTACTTGTCGCCCAAATGGATTGCGGCTAGATCGTAGATTGCAGCCTCGCATGCCATGGCCGAGAACACTATCGTCTGAATGGCGGCGGTAAGTATTCGATCCCTGCAGGCGAAGTACTCGCTGAGGTCCGCGTCGGGTCCGGGATACTCAACCGGCGAACGGGTGTTCGTAATGAAGCGGGAGTACGCCTCTTCGGCCATGCGGTAGTACTGCCGCGACATGCAGTTCATCCGCGCCCAGGATGTCGCTATCTCATATTCGACGACGTGGGTCACCGACCAGTCGTCATCTTCCTTGCTCTGTGGATTCTCGGTCATTGGATGTTTTCAGGCGGTAGTGATTTGCCTCGCCCCGTCCGCATTCGCATCCGCGCGGGCGTCTGCACATTCTATGCGTACGCATCGCCGATGATCGACCGCCCCCAGAGGGCGGGGGCCCCCGGGCCCGAGGGGCACTGCGGGGGCGCTCACCCGCGACTCTTCGTTAGCGGCCAGTTTTCCAGCTTAGTGAAATTCACCTCCGACGAGGTGAAACGGTGAAATCATGAGTGAAACGATCCTTCTGACGCGCTCCGCGTTCGCGGCGCGCCAGAACTGGTCGCCCAGCTACGTCACCAAGCTCGGTAAAGAAGGGAAGCTGGTCACCACGCCCGACGGCAAGTTGGTCGACGTCGATGCCACGCTCGCGAAGATCAAGCGCGGCGCCGACCCCGCAAAGGAAGCCGTCCGCGCCCGCCACGAGGCGGCGCGCATCGACCGCGACGTCTACAGCGCCAGAGACACAACGCCCGATGCCGACCCATCCCTCGGCCACGACTTCCAAGCCGCCCGCGCCGAACGCGAGTACTACCAGGCACAGCTAGCCCGCACCGAATACCAGTGGGTCTCCGGCCTGCTGGTCAGACGCATTGCCGTCGAGGATGCCGCCGAAAAGATCGGCGCCAACCTTCGCGACCGAATCATGGGCCTGCCGCGCCAGATCGCGCCAGAGCTTGCCTCGATGACCGACCCATGGGCCGTCGAGCGCCATCTCGAAACCGCACTGCGCAAAGTGCTCGACGACATGATCGACCACGGCGCCGCAGTGCTTTCCGAATCCATCAACGATCCCGACCGCGGCAAGTTGGCCGACCTGTCACGCGCGGGGAAAGAGAGGTACGGCTCCATAGAGCCCATCGACACATCGTGAGCCATCCCGACGGAGCCGCACTGTTCGCCCGCGCCTTCCTGGCCGGCTTGAAGCCCGACCCCGAACTGTGGGTAGACCAGTGGTCCGAAGACTTCATGGTGATCCCCGACGAATCGGGGGCCGCCGAAACCGGGCCATACCGCTCCGCGCGCACGCCGTACGCCGTCGAGCCCATGCAGTGCCTGTCGCCCGCGCATCCGTGCTTGCGCGTTGTCGCCATGGTCGCGTCGCAGTTGTTCAAGACGCAGGTCGCGTTGAACTGGATCTCGGCGACGATCCACCGCGCGCCGGCCAACTTCCTCGCGCTGCAACCGACGTTGAACCTCACACGCCGCTTCTCCGCACGTGTGGCCAAGACAATCGATGCCGTACCGGTCCTGCGCGAGCGCATCGCATCGGCCCGCTCGCGTGATGCAGCCAACACCGCCGAGCGCAAAGACTTCCGCAAAGGCACGCTGTTCATCAACACCGCCGGCTCAGCCGCCAACCTGGCCGAAGTCTCCGCGCGCTACGTGTACGGCGACGAAATCGACCGCTGGGTGCGCGACCTCAACAACGAAGGCGACCCCATCGGCATCGCCGAAAAGCGCGCCAGCACGTTCGGGCGCAACGCCAAGTTTTACTACACAAGTTCGCCGACGATCGACGGTGCCTCGCGCATCGCCGAGCTCTACGCGCAGAGCGACCAGCGCCATTACTACGTGTCGTGCCCGCACTGCGGCCATGAGCACATCCTCGAATTCGAGCAGCTGCGCGCAAGCGACGATCTGAGCGACGTCTACTGCGAGTGCCCCGCGTGCTTCTACCGCATCCGCGAGCACGAAAAGCCCGCGCTGTTCAAGACCGGCCGCTGGATCGCGCACGCCAAAGGCGACGGCGAGACGGTCGGCTTCCATCTGTCGACGGTGTACTCGCCGCTCGGCTGGGTGTCCTGGCGCGCGCTCATCAAGGAACACCGCGAGGCCAAGCTGGCGCAAGAGAAAGGCGATCCGGGCCTGATGCAGGTGTTCTACAACACGCGTCTCGCGCGCGTCTGGGACAACGCCCAGCAGCGCACCAGCGCAGACGAACTGCGTGACCGCGCAGAGGATTACCGCCTGCGCACCGTGCCCGCCGGCGCGCTGCTGCTGACCGCCGCCGTCGACACGCAGGACGACCGCCTCGAACTGCTCATCATGGGCTGGGGCGAGGGCATGGAGCGTTGGACGATCGATCACCAGGTCTTCATGGGCGACCCGTCCGACCCCGCGCTGTGGGCGACGCTCGACGAAGCCCTGCAGGCGACGTTCCTGCACGCCTCCGGCAAGGACATGCAGATCCGCGCCGTGGCGGTCGACTCCGGCGGCAGCCACACGCAGGACGTGTATCACTTCACGCGCCTGCGGCAGTGGCGCCACGTGCTGGCCGTCAAGGGCGCCAGCAAGCCGAACAAGCCGGTGATCGCACAGCGCCCGTCCCGCGTGGACGTGACATGGCAGGGCACCACCGAGGTCGACGGCGCCGAACTGTGGATCGTCGGCACCGACACCGCCAAGGACTGGATCTACAACCGCTTCAAGCTCACCAGCGGCCCGGGCGCGTTGCACTTCTCGAACGACTTGCCGCTTGAGTTCTACAAGCAGCTCACCGCCGAGAAGCAGATCGTGCGCTACGTGAAGGGCTACCCGCGCACCGAGTGGGTCAAGGCGCGCGGCGACCGTAACGAGATTCTCGACTTGAACGTCTACAACCTCGCTGCGGCGCATTACCTGGGCGTGCACAAGTATCAGGAACCCGACTGGCGCCGGCTGCGCATGCACTTCGATCAAGGCAGCTTGTTTGCCGCGGCGCCCGTCAACGACGAAGCGCCACCACAAGCGGCCGCACCACCGGCCGTAGAGCCGCCGCGCACCGCGCACACACGCCGCCGCGTGGCCGCATCGCGCTACCTCAAACGACGATAGAGAACCGCATGGCTTACACACAGCAAGATCTCCAGCGCATCGAGCGTGCACTGGTGAAGGGCGAGCTCGAGGTTCAGTTTCAGGACCGGCGCGCCCGATACCGCTCGGTGGACGAAATGCTGCGCATCCGCAGTGAGATCGTCCGCAACCTCGAAGACGCCGCACCCGCATCGCGGGTGATCCGGCTGCGCTCGGCAGGCAAGGGGGTGACATGACCCGATACCCTGCGCTGGGCCAGCTCGGTTTCGTCTTGCCGGCGGAGCGGGCGGTTCGGGCGCAGGCGTACGAGGCCGGCGGCACCACCGGCAGCCGGGGCCGCGCCTGGCGCACGTCGGGCGCAGGGCCAAATGCCTCTGTCACGCAGAACCTCGGCACCATCCGCACGCGTGCACGCGCCGCCGTTCGCAATGACCCATGGGCCAAGAAAGCGATTGCCGGGCTGGTGACCAACGCCATCGGTACCGGCATCGTGCCGCACCCCGAGCATCCCGATCTCGAACTGCGCACAGCGCTGAAAGAGCTCTGGAGCGACTGGGTGCAGGAAGCCGACGCCGACGGCCTGCTCGACTTCTACGGCTTGCAGACGCTGGCCGCTCGCGCCTTGTTCACCGATGGGGAGGTTCTGAACCGCGTCCGCCCCCGCCGCCCCGAACGTGGCCTCTGCGTACCGCTGCAGGTGCAGCTTTTCGAAGCCGACCACCTACCGGCCAACCTAAATCAAATGCTGCCCAACGGCGGCGAGATCGTCTCGGGCGTCGAGTTCGACCGGGACGGCGACCGCGTTGCGTATCACCTGTACCGTCGCCACCCGGGCGAGTCAGGACGCGCGACGGCACAGGCGGGAACGGTCCGTGTGCCGGCCTCGGAGATCCAGCACGTGTTCGAGCCGCTACGGCCGGGCGCGGTGCGCGGCTGTTCGGTACTGGCGACGGTGCTGCTGCGCCTTCACACGCTCGACAGTTTCGACGACGCGGTGCTCGTGCGGCAGGAGGTAGCCAACCTGTTTGCAGGCTTCATCACCCGGCCAGCGCCCACGAACATGCGGCTGGACCCGCTGACAAATCAGCCGGCAGAGATGGATGTCGACGGAACGCCGCTCACATCGATGGAGCCCGGCTCCCTGCAGGAACTGCTCCCCGGCGAGGAGGTGCAGTTTGCCGAGCCACCCGGCGCTGGCACCGACTACGGCCCCTTCATGCGCCAGCAGCTCATGGCTGCCGCCGCATCGGTCGGCCTGCCGTACGAAGTGCTCACCGGCGACCTGCGCGACGTCAGCGACCGCGCGCTGCGGGTCATCCTCGGCGAATTCCGTCGCCAGCTCGAGCAGCTGCAGTGGAACGTCTTCATCCACCAGTACTGCCGCCCCGTGTGGGCCGCCTGGACAGACGCCGTGGCGCTGTCCGGCGTGCTGCCCATGCCCGACTACTACCGGAACCGGCGCCTCTATCAGCGCGTGCGCTGGGTGCCGCAGGGCTGGCCGTACATCAACCCGGTGCAAGACGTGCAGGCCCAGCGCATCGCTATTCGCGCGGGGCTGGCAAGCCGCTCGGCCACGATCCTCGCCCAGGGCGAAGACCCCGAGACCACCGATGCCGAAAACGCGGCCGACAACGAACGCGCCGACAGGCTCGGCCTCGTCTTCGACTCCGACGCGCGCAGGCGCGACAGCGCCGGTAGCGTGACCGACAACCAGGAACACACCAACGATGAAAGCTAAACAGAGGAAGTGGTACGACCTCAAAGCCGCGCGCAACGCCGCCGGCAAAACGGTCGCGGAGTTGCGCATCTATGACGACATCGGCTTTTGGGGTACCACCGCCAAGGCATTCGTCAACGAGCTGGACGCCGTGGCAAAGGACGCCGACGAGATCCTCGTGGCCGTCAATTCCGGCGGCGGCGATGTGTTCGACGGCTTCGCCATCTACAACGCACTGCGCCGCTACAGCGGCAAGGTGACGGCGCGCGTCGATGGCATTGCCGCCTCGGCCGCGTCGCTTGTCGTCATGGCGGGGGACACCATCGTCATGCCCGAGAACGCCATGATGATGATCCACAACGCCTGGACCATCGCCGCCGGCGACGCCGCGCAGATGCGCAAGACCGCCGAGCTGCTCGACAAGACGCGCGATGGCATCGTCGCCGCCTACCGCAACAAATGCGGCCTGACCGACGACGAGATTGTCGCCATGATGGACGCAGAGACGTGGATGACGGCGGCCGAGGCCAAAGATCGCGGCTTCGCCGATCAGATCGAGGCGCCCGTCAAGCTGCAGGCGTCTGTGCGCACCGGAGAACTGCTCGCACGGTTCGAGCACACGCCCGAGGCACTGCTGAAAGCGCTCGAGGCGCCGCCGGCGGAGCCGCCGAAAGCCGCTGCACCGGAAGCACCAGCAGCGCCAGCCGTAGCACCGGTCGCTACCACGCCGTCACCAGATCCTGGCGCGCTCGCGCAACACGCCTTCGCAGCGTGCCGCGCCGCAGGCCTGCCGCAACTGGCTGAGGCTGTCGTGTCGGCCAGCGCGCTCGCCAGCAACGAAGCCATCGACGCCGTTGTCGCCCGCGCCAAAGACATCGCCGGCCTGTGCACGGCGGCACACCTGCCAGAGCTGACCGCGCAATTCGTCGCCGACGGGCTCAACGCCGAACAGGTCCGCGCCCGGCTGTACGACCGCGTCATGGCAGCCAGCACGACGGGGCTGTCGAACCGTCAGCCGCGGGCAGGTCACGAAACCACCGAGCGCAAGACCGGCCCGCACGGCCCGAGCATCTACAGCGCCCGCCGCAAGAAAACGTCTTCGGCTCTCGCCTGAAGCAACCCATTGGAGTCACCTAAATGCACATCCAGACACAAGGCGTGCAAACCGCCGAATTCCTGCTGACCGAAGCCCCGGGCAGCCTCTCGCGCGAGCAGATCGCCGTGGCGGCGGGCGATGCACTTCCCGCCGGCCAACTGCTCGAGCAGAGCGCCGACGGGAGCACCTACGCCCCGTACGGCACCACGGAAGACGGCAAGGCCGCCGCCATCCTCTACGCACCGCTGCGCGCGTCCGAAACCGTCCGCCGCGCCACCGCCATCGTGCGCCTGGCAGAGGTGGCCGAAGCCCGCTTGACCGGTCTGGACGCCAAAGCCCGTACCGACCTGCTCGCGGCCTTCATCGCCGTTCGCTAAGCACCCACCCGAATTCAGGAGAACCCCATGGCTGATATGGCCCTGTTCAATGACGACGCCTTTTCCATGACGGCGCTCACCGCAAGCATCAACGAACTCGAGACGACGCCCTCGCGGCTGGCCGCCCTCGGCTTGTTCGAGGAAGAGGGCATGACCGTCACCACCGCGCAGATCGAGCGTGATGGCGAAACGCTGCAATTGGTCGCCTCGGCAGAGCGTGGCTCGCCCGGGCAAGTGGTTGTTGGCAGCAAGCGGCAAACCATTCCGTTCAACGCCGTGCACTTGCCGGAAATCGCCACCATCAAGGCAGACGAAGTGCAAAACCTGCGCGCCTTCGGCGAAGAGAGCGAACTCGAAGCCCTGCAGACGGTGGTGAGCAAGCGCCTGCAGAAAATGCGCCGCCAGCTCGATGCCACCCACGAGTTCCACCGCATCGGGGCCATCAAGGGCCAGATCCTCGACTCGGACGGCCAGTCCGTACTGGTCGACCTGTTCGAGCGCTTCGGGCTGAAGCAACAGCACATGCCCATCCTCATCGGCGACGTGCGTTCCTCCACGCTGGAACTGCTGGACATGGTGGAGGATTCGCTGGGCGCCGCCCCGCACACGGGCGTGCGTGCCCTGTGCGGGCGCAACTTCTGGCGGCAGTTGATGACGTCCAAGGACATCCGCGAAACGTACCTCAACACCCAGATGGCCGCGGCGCTGCGGGGCGACCCGCGCGACACCTTCGACTTCGGCGGCGTCACGTGGGAGCGCTATCGCGGCCGCGTTGGCAACGTCGGGTACATCGGCGACGACGAAGCCTACGCCGTGCCCGAAGGCGTGCCGGAACTGTTCATCACCCGTTTCGCGCCGGCGGACTACATGGAGGCCGTCAACACCAACGGCCTGCCGTACTACGCCAAGCAGGAAGCCGGCAAGTTCGGCAAGGCCGTTGAGCTCGAAGCCCAGTCCAACCCGCTGCACCTGTGCACCCGCCCACGCGCGGTCATCAAGCTGTCGGCCGCGACGGGCAAGGCGGCCTGATATGACGTTTCGGGACCACGTGGCGGATCTCGACACGGCAGTCTTCGAGGCGCTCTCTGACGAGGTGCAAATCGACGGCAAGCCCGACCCGGTGATGGGCATGTTCTATTCGCCGTGGCTGGATGTCGAGCCCATGCGCGGCCAGCGCTCGGGCCTGCGTGAGCCGTTCGTGATCGTGCGTGATGCCGATGCGGCAGGCGTCCGCCCGCGTACGCGGGTTAGGGCACTGGGCGACGTGTACAGCGTCATTGAACTGCAACCCGACGGCTCGGGCACCACGAAACTCGTACTGAGGCCAGAACCATGTCCGTCACGTTAAAGGCAGAGCTGGACATTGCCGCAGCGCTGGCTCCGCTTGCAAGCCTTGGCAAAGACGCCATGCGTAATGCCTGGCGCCGCGCGCTGAAGAAGAGCGCCAACTGGGTGAAAGGCCAGACAGCAAAGCAAGTCTCGGCCGAGATGCACATCGCGCAGAAACTGGTTCGGCAGCGTCTCTACTTCTTCTTGCGCAGCGCAGACAAAGGCAAGGTCTGGCTCGGTCTCAACGCCATCGAGGCCCACCGGCTCGGCAACCCTCGCCAAACGCGGCGCGGCGTATCTGTCGGCCGCCATCGATTCGACAAGGCGTGGATCTACCGAAGCACGCGCGGCAGCGAAAGCGACGGCAAGGTCTTCCGCCGCGTCGGCAAGGCGCGCATGCCCATCGAGGGCGTCAAGCTCGACTGGGCAGACAAGGGCGAAGCTGCATTCCGCAAAGCCGCCGCCGAGATCGAGGCGCGCCTCATGGTCTTACTGGAGCAGGAAGTGAAATACGAAATCCTCAAGGCGACAGGCCATGCTCGCTGATCTGCAGCAACTGTTCGACGCCGTTGAATCGCACCTCAAAGCGCAATTCCCCGACGTCGCCCTTATTGGCTGGGCGCCAGAAATCGAAGACAGCATGCCGCTGCCGGCCATCCTGCTGTACGTCGGCGCGCTGCGCCCGGGCACCGACCCGGGCACCGGCCAACCGGCGATCAACATCGTGATCGAGCTGCGCGTCGTTGGCGACCCGACCGAGCCGAACGCAGAGGCCGCCATGTGGGCACTCGCCGCACGGCTCATCAAGGTCTTGCACCACCAGACGTGGGGCCTGCCTGTCACCATGGCTGAGCTGGAGAGCGACGGCTTCCATCCAGACGGCATGCGCCCCGACCTCGACGGCTACAGCGTCATCGCCGCTGAATGGCGACATGAGTTCGACCTGGGCACGCCCGAATGGGCGTTTGAAGACACCAGCGGCACGACGGTCGATTTCGACATCCAGCCGCGCCACAGCGAGGCTGACCATGGGCTACGAAGCGGGTGAAGCAGACCGGCGCCTGGCGTGCATCGTGCAGGCCGGCGTCATTGCGCAGGTCGACCACGCTGCCGCCCGCTGCACCGTTACCGTTGCTGACTGGACGTCTGATTGGCTGCCGTGGTGGTCGCGTGCTGCCGGCGCCGTGCGCGAATGGCGCCCGCCGTCGCCGGGTGAGCAGGCATTGCTCGTCTCGCCGTCCGGCTGCCTTGAAGGCGGCTTTGTCCTGGCGGGCTTCTATACGGACCAGCACGGCGGCGCGAATGGTCAATCGTCAGATTTGACGGCCACGGACTACCCCGACGGCGCCCGCGAGCATTACGACCACGCAGCGCACGAATACCGGCTTGCCGTACCGGAAGGCGGGCAAATCGTCCTGCAGGTGGGCGACACGTCGCTCACGCTGCGCGCCGACGGCGCCGTGCTGAAAGCGCCGCAGCTGCGTGCCGACGTGCCGGCATCCACCTTCACGGGCAATGCCCTCGTGGAAAAGGCGCTCGCGTTCATGGGCGGTTTGTCAGGGCAGGGCGCCGCCGGCGGCACCGCTGTCGCCATCCAAGGCGGCATTCAAGCCACAGACGATGTGGTCGCCGGCGATGTATCCCTGCGCGGTCACTCGCATATGGAGCAGGGCGACGGCGCACCCGTGGGCAAGCCGTTCTAGCTGCAGCACATATCAATCGCAAGGCGGCCACGTGCCGCCTTTTTTCATTGGAGGCACCGTGGCCGTCGTCGGCATGAACAGACGCACGGGAGCGCTGCTCTCGGGCATGGACCACCTCCTGCAAAGCCTGACCGACATCCTGAGCACACGACGCGGCACCCGGCGGGAGCGGCCCGAATACGGCAGCGATCTACCCGACAAGGTGGACTTGCCCATCACGCGCGGCTGGGTGGCCGCCGCGCAGGCAGAAGCGGCACGTGCCATCACACGGTGGGAGCCGCGCCTGCGCCTCTCTCGCGTGCGGGTGGAGGGCATTGAAGACGGCCGGGTGGTCTGGCGTGTCGTCGGTATCTACAACGAGCGGGCCGTCGATCTCAAGGTGACGTCATGAGCGTAATCGACCTGTCCGCATTGCCGCCGCCCGACGTTGTCGAACCACTCGACTTCGAGGCGTCCTACCAGCGGCTCCTCTCGACCTTCATGGGGCTCTGTCCGGAATGGTCGGCCACCATGGAATCTGACCCTGCGGTCAAGCTGCTGGAACTGCTCGCGTATGTCGACGTGCAGCAGCGCGCGCACGTGAACGATTCAGCACGCTCGACCATGCTCGGCTTTGCCGTGGGCGCCGATCTGGAACACCTGGCCGCTGGCTTGGATACAAAGCGACTTGTTGCCGTGCCGGGCGACACCGAAGCATTTCCGCCGGTGGCGTCCGTGATGGAGTCGGACACTAGCCTGCGCACGCGTGCTCAGGGCGCATTCGAGCGCCTTTCCGTCGCCGGCCCACGCGCAGCCTACGAATTGCATGCCCGCGCCGCAGACGGCCGCGTGGCAGACGCACGGGCCATCTCGCCGGCGCCGGCGGAAGTCATCGTGTCGGTGCTTAGCAACGAAGGCGACGGCACCGCCTCAGGCGAGCTTATCGAGCGCGTGCGGCAGGCGCTCAGCGATGAAGACGTCCGCCCGCTGGCCGACCGGCTGACGGTGCAGGCCGCGCGCATCATTCCATACCGGCTGCGCGTCGTTCTGTACCACTACCCGGGCCCAGAGGCTGAGCCGATGGTGGCCGCGGCATGGGAGCGCCTCAACGCCTATGCAAAGGAACAGCGCCGCATCGGCCGCGACGTGCGCCGCTCCGCCATCTTTGCGGCCGCACACGTGGCGGGTGTCCAGCGCGTGGAGGTTCCCGAGCCCGCCGAAGACATCATCGTCGACCTAACAGAGGCGTCTTACTGCGCGGGCATTGACGTGGTTGTCGGGGGCGCGGATGAGTGACAAAACGCTGCTGCCCGCAAATGCAACGCCCCTGGAACGGGCGCTGGCGCAGACCATCCTCACGCTGCTCGACACGCCTGTCCCGCTGAATCAGTTGTGGGATGCGGACACGTGCCCCGTACGGCTGCTGCCCTACCTGGCAAGCGCTCGCTCGGTCGACCGCTGGAATGCCAACTGGCCCGAAGACGTCAAGCGCCGCGTCGTGCGAGACGCGTTTGCCGTGCACCAGCGAAAGGGCACAGCTGGTGCGTTGCGGCGTGCACTTGAACCGTTGGGCTATCGGCTGACGATTCAAGAGTGGTGGCAGACGCAGCCAGCAGGGCAGCGGGGCACGTTCTCACTCGACGTCGGCATCGAAAGCACGGGCGTCACAGAGGCGACCTACGAAGAGATCGAGCAGATCGTTGACGACGTTCGGCCGCTCTCGCGGCACCTCACTGGCCTGACAGTCAGTGCCGAGATTGCCGGATACGTAGGCGCACATGCCGCCTGCGTCGATGGCGACACGGTAACTGTGTACCCGTACATGCCCGAGGTTGTTACCACAGAAGGCCCCACCCACTCGGCGGTGGCCGCCCACGTTGTTGAAATCACTACGGTATCGAATGGCTAAGTACTTTGCGACTTTGACGGAGACGGGCGAAGCCAAGATGGCTCGCGCGCTGCTCTCCAATACGATGGTCCCGCTCACAGAGATGGCCGTGGGTGATGGCGGTATCGACGGCGGTTCGGACGCGGATGTGATGCCCAGCGCCGTACAACGCGCCCTGGTGCGCGAACGCCTGCGCCGGCCGTTAAACCGCCTCGTTCGCGATGAGAAGAACGCAAGCATCGTGATTGCCGAGGTCTACCTGCCCGAAGAGGTGGGCGGATGGTGGTCGCGTGAGCTTGGCCTGTACGACGAAGACGGCGACCTGTTCGCGGTTGCCAACGTGCCGCCCAGTTACAAGCCGGTGCTCGCAGAGGGCTCCGGACGCGGACAGTTTTTCCGCATGATGTTGATCCACAAGGCGGCCGGCAATATCGTTCTGAAGATCGATCCAGCCGTCGTCGTGGCAACGCGCGAGTATGTCGACGAGCAGGTCACAGCCGTTCGCATGGCCGTGACAGGTGATGCGGACAAGCGCTACGCAACCAAGGAATCGGTCGCGGCGCTCTCCCGGCATGTCGATGAGGTCCAAGAGATTGCAGCCGATGCGTTGCCGCGCTCGGGTGGCGTGGTCACTGGCATCGTTGACATCAGCGGCCCATCGAACGAGCTGCTTTTCACTGACACGGCCCAACCCATCACGATAGGTCGCTTTCGTGTGGTCCCCAGCAACGGGAGCCTCATCATCGACCGCAATACGGCCGCCAAGGGTGATTTCTCAACGTATGTACGTGTGTGCGCAATCGATGGGAACGGCAACATGTCCACCCCAGCCGGTGTCCTGGCCGATCTGTTCAAGACGCGCGGTGGGATCAATCTACCGGCCTACAACAACGACGGACGAGGGTTCCTCGAGTTCGGCGGCGATACCGTCATCTGGCGCATGTTCATGGTTGCCCCCACCGGCAACCTCGTCCTCAACGGCTACAACGCCGACGGAAGCAATCGGAACCAGCCGTTCTATATCAACTACACGACCGGCCGTTTCGGCTTCGCGGTGCGCCCGCTCTTCGAGGGCGCAACTCCGTGGGATACGGCCAACCTGCCAAATCCCCTTACGACGGACGGCGGGGGCTTGGTGGCCAACAAGGGTCTCTATTTTGGTGTCGGTTACGGCAGGTCCGCGCTGACGGTCTCGTCCAACGGCACGGATTCCATCGGCGGCGCATTCACGGAGTGGAACGCCAACCGGACGCCGGCGCTTCAGATCGATTGCCCGTGGAACGAAGCGGCCTACATGGGCATTCGCTGGACACAGTGGGGCGCGCGCCACCTTGCGGCGATTGACTGCTATGCAGGCGGTAGCGATGCAACTGTTCCCTATATCTCCATGCACGTCGGAGGCCGCGTCAACGCTTTCACTTTCGGCGGCAGCGGCACCCTGGTCGCTCAAGGCGACATACACGCTGGCAACGGTGGCGGCATCCTTGCCAGCAACGGCAACGTCTACATGTCGTGGGCTGGGCAGTGGCTTTCCACGTACCTAACGGGACTGAGCGGTGGCAAAGCCAACTCGGGCGCGGTATGCCAATGGAACACCGACATCACTGAGTTTGGTGGCGTCTCTACCGGGTCAAGCTCCGGTCAAGCCGACCTGCCTGCGCCTTACGTCCTCGTCGGCCTACGCAACGGCTTCTACACGCACTACCTTCGCGCAGTCCAACTGCGCAACCAATAAGGACACAGCCAATGCTCACCCATGATGAACTGATCTTCTGCCTGCAGCAGAAGTACCCCGATCTCGTTCACGGCGTCGATTTTTGGGTCGGCCAGAGCATGTGCCCCGACACCGGCCAGCAGACCGAAGCCGCGCGCATCATCGCGTGGCACGCAGACGGCCAGCCCACCGACGAAGAGGTTACTGCGCTGATTGAACAGTACGGCGAAGCGGCACGACTTCACGTGTTGGGCCAGCGTGCCCGCGAAGAGCGCGACCGCCGCCTCATGGCAGCCGACGCCATGTTCTACAAGGCCATGGACACCGGCGACGCCAGCAAGGCGCAACAGGTTGGCAAGTACCGGCAGGCACTGCGCGAGGTGCCCGACCAGCCCGGGTTCCCTGCCGACTTCACCTGGCCGGATATCCCGGATGCGCTGTCGGATCGGGCGCCCTTGAACACCGAAGGCACCGAGGCCCAGACCTCAGGCACGTGACGCATGCCCCATAGGAAACCGACGCGCCGCTCCCTACCGTAACGAGAGTCGTCGGCGCACCTGCTACGCATAGGCGCCCATGACCACCCGTCACACGTTCAACTGTTGAGGAGCAATCATGGCAAAAGTCGTCGTCACCCTTGTGGGGCACAACAAAGAGAATCTCGTCGGGCCGGCCGTCACGGTCGGTACGGCGCGGTGGGGCCATAACGGCGTCGATTTCGGCAAGGAAGTGGAGATCGCAGAGGGCACCTACACCGTCACGGTGTACAGCGCCGGCAAGGTCATCCACACGCAACACGCTCACGTCCCGCGCGATGGCCGGTATCCCATCGAGATCGATATCGACAACTGAGGCGACGCCGCCGGCCTGCCGTAAGGGCCCCTGACTGCACACCCAAACGAACCCCGCCACCAAGCGGGGCTTTTTCATTTCTACATCCCATCGAGGAGCCGCATGGCATCTTCTTTCTTCCACGGCATCACCACCACGATTGTCGACACCGGCCCGCGCCCAATCGCCGTGCCGTCGTCGTCCATCATCGGCCTGGTCGACACGTACACGCCGGGCCCGGATCTCGTGCAGCCCGATGTGCCGGTCCAAATCACCAATGCGCGCGAGGCGGCGCAGGCCTTCGGCCAGAACAGCGCCATCACCCGCGCCATCAAGGCCATTCAGGAGCGCACCTCGGCCGTCATCGTCGCAACCGGTGTTGCGGAGTCCGACGATGCTGACGCGCTCACCTCCAGCGTCATCGGCGGCACCACGGGCGCAGGCATGCGCACCGGCCTGCAATCGCTGCTCGACGCCAAATCACGCTTCAACGTGCAACCGCGCCTGCTGATCGCGCCGGGGTTCACCGCACGCCAGCCAGTGGCGACGGCCGTGGACGCACTGGCCTCCAAGCTGCGCGCCATCGGCATCATCGATGGGCCGAACACCACCGACGAAGCCGCGCTCGCGTATGCCAAGAACTTCGGTTCGAAGCGCCTGTACATGGTCGATCCAGGCGTGCGCATGTGGGATACCACCGCCAACGCAGAGGTCGACGCACCGGCATCGGCCTTTGTTGCGGGCCTGTTCGCCTACACCGATGCGCAATACGGCTACTGGGCGTCGCCGTCCAACAAGGAATTCGTGGGCATTACCGGCACCGGCCGGCCCATCGAGTTTCTCGACAACGATCCGACCTGCCGCGCGAACCTGCTCAACGAGGCCCGCATCGCCACCGTCATTCGCGACGGTGGCTATCGGCTGTGGGGCAACCGCACGTTGTCTGCCGACCCGAAATGGTCGTTCGTCACGCGCGTGCGCACGCTGGACATCCTCATGGACGCCGCGCAGGCCGGCCACAAATGGGCGGTCGACAGGGGCATCACCAAAACGTACGTGCACGACGTCACTGAAGGCCTGCAGGCGTTCATGCGCGACCAACGCAACGCGGGCGCGCTGATCAACTTCGAGGTCTACGCAGACCCGGTGCTCAACACCGCCAGCCAGATCGAGCAGGGCCGTGTCGTGTGGAACGTGCGCTTCACCGACGTCATCCCCGCAGAAAACCCGATCTTCCGCTTCGAAGTCACCAACGAGTGGCTGACCGAAGTGCTCGACACCAAATAACGGAGGTGCAAGTTGGTACCCGAGACACTCTACAACTTCAACCTGTTCGTGGATGGCACGAACTTGGCGGGGCAGGCGTCGGAGCTGACGCCGCCCAAGCTCAAGATCAAGACCGAGGACTACCGCGGCGGCGGCATGGATGCGCCCGTCAAGCTGGACATGGGCATGGAGGCGATGGAAGCCTCGTTCTCGCTCGTCACGCTGTCCACCGCCGTGCTGAAGCTCTTCGGGCTGGCCGATCAGAACGCCTTTAACGGCACGTTCCGCGGTGCTCTGCGCACCAAAGACGGCAAGACCCGCAGCGTCGTGCTCGTCCTGCGAGGCATGCTCTACGAGGTCGATCCCGGCTCGTGGAAGCCCGGCGAGAAGTCCGAATCCAAGTACTCCGTCAGCGCTGATTACTACAAGCTCGAAATCGACGGCCGCGTCTGGCACGAGATCGACGTGCTCGGCTGCAAGCGCGTCATTGACGGCGTTGACCAGCTCGCGGAAGTGCGCGCCGCCATCGGCATGTAAGACCCCTCCAGAGAATCACCAAGATGCAAACCACCACCATCAAGCTGAAGTTTCCTGCCACAGTCAACGGCGTCAAGGTCGATGCGCTCACGCTGCGCCAGCCCACCGTGCGCGACATGCGCGTCGCCGGCCAGCAGTCGGGCGGCGATGAAGAACTGCGCGAGATCCTGCTGTTCGCCTCGCTCGCCACCGCTGGCCAGAACGACATCGAGGGCCTGACCTACGTCGACTATCAGCGCGTCCAGCGCGGCTACTTTCGGCTGCTGGCCGACCGCGAGGCTGCCGATGCCGGACCTGAAACGGCTGGCCAAGCGCCTGCTGGCGATGGGCGTCAGCCCCTCTGACATTGACGCCATGACGGTCGACGACATGGTGTGGTGGTTGACCGACTGACGCAGAGGAGCACGGATGGCAACAAAAGACATTGCGCTCGGCATCCTCATCGGCGGTGCGGTCAGTTCCACACTGGGCCGTGCCGTCAACGAGGTCGGCAGCAAGCTCGACGCACTGAAGAAACGTGCCGGCGAGGCCCGTGTCTGGCAGAACACCATTGGCGAGACGCAACGCCTGCAGCGCGAGTTTCGCGATCTGCACGCCGCCGGCGACCGCGCGGCAGACAAGGTGCGCATCAAAATCGAGCGCAACACCCGCGCGCTGCGCGAAGCCGGGTTCGAGGTCGACCGGCTCGACCGCTCGTATCAACGGCTCGGCCGTACCGCGCGCGGGCTGGAACTGCGTGCGCGCGGCACCCAGCTCGTCGCCAGTGGCCGAGACAGCCTGCGCAATACCATCGGCGACACCGGCAAGTTTGTCGCTGCCGCCGCAGTGCCGACGGCCATCTCCGCCAACTACGAAGCCATCATCCGCGACATTGCCATCAAGGCGGGCGCGGCGCGCACCGACAAGGAGCGCGAGATGAGCAGTGGCATTGCCGCCTCTGCGCAGCAAAGCGGCATCGGCCGCAACGTGCTGGCAGATGCCGTCAACCAGATGGTCGCGGGCGGCATGGATGTGGACCGCGCATTGTCGTTCGCCCCGCTGGTAGGCAAGTTCTCCGTCAGCCAGGGCGCCGATCCGAAGGAAACCGCGCGGATGATCCAGGCGCTCGAGCAGAACGCCAAGATTGCCGACCCGGCCAAGATGGCGCAGGCGCTCGAAACCATCGCGTTTCAGGGCAAGGAAGGCTCCTTCGAATCGAGCGACATGGCACGCTGGTTCCCGGTGCTGCTGGCCGACATGCAGAAGCTGGGCATTGTCGGCAACTCATCGGTCGAGCAGCTCGGCGCGCTGCTGCAGGTGCAGATGAAGACGGCCGGCAGCGCAGACGAGGCCGCCAACAACACCAAGAACTGGTTCTCCAAGATCGGAAGCGCAGAGACGGCCGGCAACTACGCCAAAGCCGGCATCGACTATCAGGCCAAGATGCGCGAGGCCATCGGCAAGGGCTGGAGCACGATGGAAGCCTCCTTCGTGCTGGCCCGCGCGTACATCGAGCAGGCCGACCCACAGAAGGCCCAGCAGCTTGCCGCCGCGGCAAAGCAGTTCAACAGCGAATCCGACCCCGCCAAGCGCGAAGCGCAGATGCGCGCGTTTGAAGAGACCATGAAGACCGGCGATCTCTTCAACGACATGCAGGTTAAGGCTGCCCTCACGGCCTACATGCAGAACGCCGACCTGTACCAGCGCTTGAAGAACGAAGGCGCGAAGGCGGCGGGCGAGATCGAGAAAGACCTGGAAGACCGCCGCGCCAGCTCCAAACAGAAATGGGCCGAAGTCGGGCAGGCGTGGGATGAAGCCATGCGCCGCATTGGCGATGCGCTCAAGCCCGTGACGGATGGCGTGGCGGATCTTGCCGCCGGCGCCGGCAACTCCGTCGGCAAGCTGGCGGCGGAATCGCCCAAGGCCACCGTCGCCATCGGCGGCGTGCTGGCGTCTATTCTGGCGTTCAGGACCGGGCGCGCCGTATGGAAGATCGGCAAGGGCGTTGCCGACATCGCTCGTGGCAACGCCGTTGCGGCGGGCGTGGGTCGCACGGCCGGGGTGGCTGCCTCTGCCGCCAAGGTGGCACCGGCTGCAACAAAGGCACCCGGCGTGCTGGGCGCTTCGGGCCGGTTCCTGAAAGGTGCAGCGCCCAAGCTGGGCAAGGTCGGCGCTGTCGCGGGCGTTTTGGCGCTGGTGGGCACGGCCGGCATGGCAAGCGCCCAAGCGGCCGAGGGCCCCGGCTCCAAAGCCGACAAGGCCAAAGCCATCGCGGGCATTGGCGCAGGGCTGGCGGGCGAACTTGCCGGCGGAGCTGCGGGCCGCGCCATCGGTGCAATCGCCGGCACCGCCATCGCAGGGCCCATCGGCACGGTGGTCGGCGGGCTGCTGGGCGGCATGCTGGGTTCGTACCTGGGCGGCACGGCGGGTAGCGCCGCAGCAGGGTTGGCGCTGGGCAGCACCAAGCCCAAGGCCGCGATGGAAGCCGGTAAGCCCGTTCTGCCAGCAGGCGCCGTGGAGGCGCTTGGCACGGCCAGCGCGCTCGCCAAGGCACCACCGGCTCCGCCGCCGCAGGTCGACCAACGTTTCGAATTCGCCCCGCGCATCGCCCTGACAGTGCACGGCGACGTCAAAGACCCGCGCCAGCTTGCCGAGGAGTTGATGCCCCACCTGCGCCGCCAGTTCGACGAATACGCCGCGCAGCAACGCCGCGCCGCCATGTCGGATCGCCCGCATCTGTAACGGAACACACCATGGATTTTCTGAACTACGCATCCGCAGCGGCCACGCATGCAGCGCGTGCGGCCGAGCACGTCCGGCAGATGGAGCGATTGCTGGACAAGCCGGACGGCACTGGGGAAGCCAACGCCCATCGCCGCGAGGCGCAGGCCTTGGGCGACCTGAACAGCGCCGGCACCGCGCTTGCCGCTGCCAGCGAGGCCATCGGCGGTACCGGCCGGGTGACGGCGGCCAGAGGGGCGGCACAGCGCGCCCTCAACCTGACAGACACCGCGCTGGCCGGCATCCAACGCACCGCCGTTGGCGATCGGTTCAACACCGTCTTGCGGGCCGCGCAAACCACGGGTGATGCACTGGCATCCGTACGCCGCCGCCTCGATGCCGTGCTGCCCGCCGTCACCTCCAACGTGCGCAGTCTGGTGCCCAGCTACGCGCTTGGGCCCGACAAGATCCTGGGCGTCGGCCAAGCCGCAGGCGCCACCGAACGCCTGCTCGTGCTGTCGACCGACGACGGCGAGCAGTTCCAGTTCGGCCTCAGCACCGCTGCATACGACCGCCTGCGCCGCGAGACCCGCTACAACATCGCCGCGCAAGAACGCATTCAGCGGCAAGAGGCCTTGCAGGCCGTGGGCGCCGGCGGCGACACCATCACCGTATCGGGCGCCATCTTCACCGCCGGCGGCGCCGGGGCAGGGCAGCTTGACCGCCTGCGCGCCATTGGCGCCGCGCTCAAGCCCGTGCAGCTCACCACCGGCTCGGGCGACGTGCTCGGCCGCTACTTCCTCGACCGCGTGGGCGAAGAGCAAGACGCGCTGCTGGCCGATGGCACGCCGCGCAAACAGGGTTTCGATTTGGAGTTCCGACGCTATGGCGATGACTATCAGAACATCTGACGGCGATGTGCTCGACGTGCTCTGCTACCGCGCATACGGCACGCTGGCCGGCACCGTGGAGGCTGTGCTCGATGCCAACCCCGGCTTGGCCGCGCGCCGCCAGCCGTACGCCGCCGGCGTCGAGATCTTCCTGCCCGACCTCACGCCCCCGCGTGACGAGCCCATCCAGCTTTGGACGTAGCCCATGGAAGCCCAATTCGAAGTCCTGGCAGACGGCAAAGACATCACCGCGCTGCTGCGCGATCGCGTGCTGGAGATCCGCACCACTGACAAGCCCGGCATGGAAGCCGACCGCTGCGAGATCCGCCTGGATGACCGCGACGGCAAGATCGCCTTCCCACCCAAGGGCGCCAAGCTGCGCATCTCGTTCGGCTGGGCCGGCAAGGGCCTGTCCACACGCGGCACGTATGCCGTTGACGAGATCGAACTGAGCGGCCCGCCCGCCACCGTGGTGATACGCGGCAAGCCGGCCGACATGCGCGCCACCGCCAAAGCCCAGCGCAATGCCAGCTACACCGGCACGACGCTGGCCGCCATTGTGGCGAGCGTGGCCGCGCGGCACGGCTGGAAACCCGCTTGCACGATCGAGGCGCAAATCAACCGCGCCGATCAGTTTGGCGAAAGCGATCTGCATTTCATCACCCGGCTTGCGCGCCAGTACGGCGGCACTGCCACGGTCAAGGGCGGCCGGCTCATCGTCGCACCGCGCGGCGGTGGAAAATCCGCAGACGGCAAGCCGCTCGCAGCCATCGTGCTGCGGCCGGAAGACCTGATGCGGTACCGCCTGACGTTTCCCGACCGCAGCAGCGTCGGCGGCGTCAGAACCCGCGCGCACGACGCCAAGACCGGCCGCAAGATCGATCTGTACATCCCGAACCCCGACGCACCCGACGGCGGCCCCGCGCAGGCCACGCATACCGAGCGACACGTGCACGCCAGCGTACCGGCGGCCAGGGCAGCCGCCAAAGCCAAGCTGCAACACATGAACCGCAGCACCGCCGAAGGCGAGCTGGAGATGATGGGCCGTGGCGATATCAGCGCCGAGAAAACCCTGCGCCTGCAAGGCTTTAAAGCCCAAGCCGACGGCGACTACCTGGCCGAGACCGTCACGCACATCTACGCCAACAAAAGCTGGCTCGTGAACGTGAGCCTGAATGGCGGCAACAGCGGCAAGGCCAAGGCCGGCCACGCCAAGCCCAAGAAGGCGGCCAAGGTGAACAACCTGGCGATTCCTGCACCGCCCAAGTAACACGACACACGCGCTCGCAACTGCGGCCGCATCCCAAACAGCCCGCCACCCGGCGGGCTTTTTCATTTCCAAGCCATGAACAAAGACACCTTCAGCAAGGCAGCAGCCCTGCCGCCCGCGCTCGCCAATCGCTGGTGGCCGCACATCGAGGCCACCTGCAAGCGCTTCGGCATCTCCACGCCCGCGCAGCAAGCGGCTTTTATCGCGCAGATCGGGCATGAGTCCGGGGGCTTTGCGCGCGTAACGGAATCCTTCAACTACGCCGTGGCCGCGTTGCCTGCGATGTTCTCGCGCATCACGCCCGCATTGGCCGTCACGCTCGGCCGCAAGCCCGGCGAGCGCGCCGTGCCGCTCGAGCGGCAGATGCGCATCGCCAACATCGCCTATGCCAACCGCTACGGCAATGGCGATGCTGCCAGCGGCGACGGCTGGCGCTACCGGGGCCGCGGGCTCAAGCAAATCACCTTCCTGGCCAACTACCGCGAGTGCGGCCACGCGCTCGATCTGGATCTCGTTACGCACCCCGAGCTGCTGGAGCGCGATGAATACGCCGCACTCTCTGCCGGTTGGTACTGGTGGGCCTTCGGGCTGGGCAAGCTGGCCGACGCCGGCAAGTTTGACGAGATCACGCGCCGCATCAACGGCCCGGCCATGGAAGGCGCAGAGGCACGCCGCGCGCGCTGGGCGGTCGCCAAAGAAGCATTGGGAGCATGAATGGCAGAGCAAACAGGTTGGGGCGCGCTGCTGCGCGTGGTGGACACGATTCTGCCGAGTGCGGCCGGTGCGCTGGTGTCGCTGCGGTTCATTCCGGGCACGCCCGTGCAGCGCGTGGCAGCGCTGCTGCTGGGCATTGCCTGCGCGCATTACCTCGGCAACGGCGTGATCGGCTTGTGGCACGTGCCGGCCGGGCTTGAGTCCGACGCCATCAAGTTCATCGCCGGCGTGTTCGGGCTGACCATCGTCGGCTACGCATACGGCGAGCTTCCGGCGCTGCGGCGCCTGGTGCACGACTGGCTGCAGCAGGCAGCGCAACGCTGGACGGGAGGCCGCAAAGAATGACGATCAGCCAAAACGACGTGCTCACCGCCATCGACATCGCGGCGCTCGTGGCCATCTGCGCGGGCGCGGCGTGGTCGGCGCTCACGCAGGCCATTCCGCACGGGCTGCGCGGCGCGCTCCTGCTGTGCGCCGTTGCCCTGTGCGCGCTGGGCAGCGCCTCCACGGCGCTCGGCGCCAATCACGACATCGCCACCGTGCAACTGCATTGCGCGCTGGCGGTGGCGGGCCTGTGGGTCACCCACATCATCCGACAAGGCAAAGCCCATGAACCTCGCAATCGTCCGGCTCCTGGCAATGGCAGCGGTGGCTGCAGCAGCCGCGTGGGGCTGGCAAGCCAACCGTTACGACAAGACGATCGCGCAAATCCAGCGCGACCACGCCATCGAGCGCCAGGCCGCCGTCGATACCGTCGTGACGGCGCTGCAGGCTGCCATCGACAAACACCGGCAGCTTACCGACCAGCTCGACGCGCTCGACCGTACCCATTTCTCGGAGATGCAACGTGCCACCGCTGAAAACACGCGCCTGCAGCGCGCTCTTGCCGCTGGTGATGTACGGATGTCAGTGCGCGCCCGTTGCCAGCTCGATGCCAGTGCCGGCGCAAGTGAAGATCAGCCCGGCACCGGCCTGGGCGATGGAGCCGCCGGCCGATGTGAGTTATCTGGAGAGGATGCGGCGAATCTTGTCGATCTCTTCGCCGGGGCAGAGCGGGATGCGGAGAAATTGAGGTATTTGCAGGGGAGGGTGCGTGTGTTCGAGGCGGCGGGCCTTGTGCCCGGCCGTGAATAGACTTGGAGATAAGGACTTCGGGTTCCGGACTTTGAGCACCTCTAGCGCGCTAACCTCATTCTCGGGATAGAGGGTTCCTCGCCGTACTTATTAATCATTCGACTTCATTATGGATTTCTCAACGCAATGCTAAACTGAAAAATCAAATAATTCGGTGCTTCGCCGTCCAACAAAGCCGGAATCGCGCGCCGACCACGTGAAATAGCAGCGATGAACAAGAACGAGCTTTTCACTGCGGAAGAGGGGGTGGTTCCACTAGGGGATACCGCGCGCCAAGCAGTTGATTCGCTACGCGGGTACGCCTACCAGGTGACAGCCGCGGCACTAGCTTGGCTTGATCTTCCGGACAAGGGCCAACTGTTCCTTGAAGTTGCGGAAGATTATGCAGTCGTTGTGCGTCAGGCGATCGACGCGGTACAGGTCAAAGACACTGAAGCTTCAGGCACAGTCACTCTCAATACCGAAAGCGTTCGGGACGCGGTTTTTGATTTCGTAACGTTGACGGCGCGCAATCCAAATGCAGATGTGCACCTGCGGTACTTCACGACCTCCGAAATAGGTACAGAAAGAGCGGTCGAAGACCGTCCGTGCGGGATGGCTGGACTTACGTACTGGCGCAGCGCTGCAAGCGGTGCGGATGTGGGGCCACTCCGTGCAATATTGGAAAGTGATAAGTTCAAGGCAGACGTCCATGGCTTCGTAAAGGCTCGAACAGACGAGGCTTTGCGCAGCGAACTGCTTCGCAAGATCCATTGGGATTGCGGCAAGCCCGACCTCGCCTCGCTTCGAAAAGAATTCGAATCAAGATTGATCGTGGTCGGGCGAGATACCTTCAAGCTAGCGGCGCCAGAGGCAGCGCGCACCGCAGATGTACTTATCTATAAGGTCCTTCAGAAGAGTATCGCCAGCAATCCTGCGGAGCGGATGGTGACACGTGCCGAGCTATATTCGGCCGTCGACGAGGCGACCCGTATCTCCGTACCAAGATCGGCAGCAGACAACATGCTGGCGTTGATTTCGTCCGGTTTAGCGTCTTCAGTATTTGCCGACCTTGGTGCAGGTTTTCCTGTTACGGCCTCGGAGCCGGGATGGATCGTCCCAAGTGGCGCGTTGCCTCCAGTCAGGGGCATGGTGACTCGTCAGGATATCGAGGATGAAGTTGCGGCCAGCTTGCGCCAATTCGGCACAAGCATCGTTACGGGTGCAAGCGGCCTCGGCAAATCGTCAGTGGCACACTCTGTCGCAAGGAGGCTGACAAGTGACTTCGTGGTTGTTGACTTTCGAGATTGCGACGTCCAAGAAACCCGTAGCCAACTCGACACAATAGTGTCGCGGATTGGTGGACTCACTTCGTCGATCTTCATCCTGGAAGATCTGAATCATCTGAGCGATTCAAGTATCGCTATCTCCGTTGGACGTGTCTTTGAGGCGCTGCGGAGACGCGATAGATTAGCAATCATCACCTGCTACCTTCTTCCAACGGCGAGAGCTCTTAGCGCCATCGGCCTTGACGCCGGATGCAGGGTTGAATGTCGATATTTCACGGAAGAGGAGGCGGCTCGTCTGGTGGCTGTTCACGGCGGCGATCCCGCGCACTGGGGTCCCCTTAGCTATGCCACGGGAGCTTTCGGCCATCCGCAATTGGTGCATGCTTTCATCATGGGAGTGGCTGCGCGCGGTTGGCCTCGCAGTGAGGTCATGGAGATATTGAGCCAAGGACTTTCAACCGGAGACGTTGATGCAGAACGGGAAGCCGCGCGGCGCAAGCTTGTGTCTGCGCTTCCCGATAACACCCGCAGTTTGCTATATCGCCTGAGCCTGACCATCGGTCGCTTTGATCGTGCGATGGCGCTCGCGGTGGCCGATGCGCCGCCGTCCATACCGCGCGCCGGGGAATGTCTTGATGCTCTGATCGGACCTTGGTTGGAAACGATGGGCGCTAACAGCTATCGCGTTTCACCATTAGCGGCCCGTTCCGGACACGGGATGATGTCTGTTTCTGAGCGGACCCGGATTCATAGTGCGATTGCGACGCAGCTTACAGCGGGGGGCAACATCAATGGGCGCGATGTTGATGAAATCCTGCTTCACGCGATGCAGGGCAAGCATCAGCAGATTTTGTTCGGGCTCGCTCGCAGCATCTTGTCATTGGGCGAACGCGCAGTTGGTACTCTCTCCGACAACACCACTGCGTTTAAGCTGCTACGTACCGATGCCCCCATCTATCCGGAGAATCTTCGTATATCAACATTGCTGCGACTGGCGCAGTTCAAGCTTGTGGCGGTGACAGAGGACGGAGAGAAGATCGCGAAGTGCGCAAGCGCACTGCTCAGTGAAGTGGATAGAGAGTCGAAAGGCGAGCTACGGAGCGCATTCCGCGCGGTGGCCTTTGGGATTGTCCTCGGTACGATTGGCATCGCCAATCATCTCGACAATTGGCTAGATCTGCTTCAAAAATTTGAGTCAGTTACGAGAGCGGACGCCTTTCTGAGAGGCCTGTATGACAAGTTTGAAGCGGGGCCGGGCCAACCGAAAGACCTATTTGGAGCCTTATTTGCCATCGGTGCCGGAAATCTGTCGAGCGTGGAAAGGCTTGAACGTTTGATCGAGCACATGAATGCCCTTCCGACGAGCCAACGGTCAGCATATCTTGGCGCCGTCGGCAGTGTGGCTCCAGACTACTCAGCTTTTGTCAACAGAGCGTGGACCGTGGAGAGTCAGCGCGACACATTTAATGCCAGAGTTGCGGCAGAACGTTACCGGCGCATGGCAATGACGACCGCCACATGGCCAGAGCGTCAGCTTACGATTCAGTGTTGGATCGCGCAATCTGTCATGCAGGATGAATACTGCAACGACGGTCAAGCTGCGCTCCAGCTGCTAGATGAGGCGGTCGACGCGATCGGCGACGACGTACTCCTATCTCGCGCTCGCGCAAAGGTGTATTGGCGAGCGCAAGATCACGAACGTGCCCTGGCTATCTTGCGCCGCATTGCGGATGAGGTGGGCCGGGAGAATCATGTCGAGCGCGCGTTCGCCTTGCGGGAAGCAGCAATTAGTGCCGCCAAGTGCAGCGAATGGGGATTGGCAGAGAAGTGGTTTCTCGAAGCGAGAGAGGCTGCCGCACAAGTCCAACTGCCTGACATGGCGGTGATGGCTGTCGGTCTTCAAGCAGACGCCGCCGTGGCTGCTGTACATACCGGGCAGCTTGCGCGTTCCCTCGTTGGTTTGCGGGATGCCCTGAGAGCACTGAACAGCATAGACCCGGATTCATCAGTGCGCGCCGCGTGCTGCCACCGTCTCGTCCGCCATACGGTACTTTGGATACGATCGCAGGTGGACAATAGCAAGATAGAGGTAGACGGGGCGCCTGTTGAAATGGCACCGGGCTGTTGCAGCAATCCAGAGCCGGATAAGGAAATAATGGACCGCCCGCTTGGTTCGATTGACTTGGCTTGGTACCTGCTTGCTGCCAGTGAGCTGATAAGCGGGGAAAGTCTCGGCATCGCGGGCAATTTGCATAGCGAGCTTGTGAGTGGCGCAATTGCGATGTGCGAAGTCGACCTCCGCAACAGAACAATGGTGCGCGCGATAGCAGATTTGAACGCAGTAAGCTTCTCACGGAACCTCTGGGGTTACGTCGAGGGAATGGTCTATTTGTCTCAGCGAGGCAAGGAGGCGCGAGAATCCTTCGATGTTCGCGAGCCACCTCGGGACACCATTCTGTCAGTTGCTCGTACTGAGGCATCGTTCTCGATGGCGGCCGCTCTGGTGAGGGATGCTGTGCTGGCTTATGTAATCGTCGCTGCATGCAGAGGTTCTGCGTCTGCGGTCACGCTTCTCCTGGAGGCATTGAAAACTGAGTTCGGCGAAGATATCGACAGCACCATGCTAGTTCGTGCCACCACGATGCTTGCTTTGCCTGCAGCATCTTCGTTTGATGAGGCGCTGATTGACTCTGTGCGGGATCTCAGTGGCGACGAGCCTCCAACGCCCCGCGCTTACGCGGTGGCAGCTGTTATGTTTACGCAGCGCGCTACGCAATCGAATTTCAAGAGTTTCTTGGTGTCAATGATTGCCCAATGGCAGCGCGAAGCGTGGACGACGATTGTTTCAACGCAGGCATTCAGCTTGGCCCAGCCTTTGAGGACTGTGCCTGCAATCGTGGCCGCTGTATCCATTGCTGACGACGAGCGCTGCCTCGGCAGTCTGTGTCTTTCTGTTGTCGATGCCATAGGGGCGACTTTGCCTGAGGAGACGCGTACAAGCCTCGCAACAATGGCGGCCCGAACTTGATTAGGGATCATCGTCGCCACGCCGGTGACGATGCGCAACCTGTAGTAGGTTGCCCTACACCCCCGCCTCAATCAAATCCGAAATCTGCACCGACGCGCGCGCAAAGTCAGTCAGCGCGCGGGCGCGCTTGTGCCGATAGCTGCCGGCGGAGATGACGACGGGCTCTTTGGCGTCGTCGGCCTGCAGGACGATGAGCATGCCGGTGTAGCGGTCTGCCTGGTAGATGTGTTTGTTGAGCAGTTGCAGCGCGCGCTCGACGTCGGCGGGGTAGAGGCTGG
>Ga0207640_10000125_pt1 | contig 58750 bp, 60 predicted proteins | sample KBSCornC42_FD_184300 | JGI IMG/M metagenome (GOLD analysis project Ga0207640, IMG submission 184300) | Corn rhizosphere microbial communities from Kellogg Biological Station, Michigan, USA - KBS Corn C4-2 (SPAdes) (version 2) | ecosystem: Host-associated > Plants > Roots > Rhizosphere > Soil ... | reverse complement strand
AACAGCACTATGGAGTCGCCTGCGCCAAGCATCAGCGCCTTCTTGTCGGCGCCGTCGAGCGAGGGCGGCTGCCAGCCGTCGAGGACCCGGATCACGGCGTCGATGTCGTCGACCTCGATCCCACCGCTGACGTAGGCGCGGCCGAGACCGAGCTGCCCCGGCGCCCGCAGCGCGTGCGCCAGCGCCTTCGGCGAGCGGACGCTGAAGACGGGCCCATCCGCGGAGGTGGAGGCGACCCGGGAGCCGTCCCAGAACTCGATCGTGAATGGGCGCTCGGGGAGGCGGGTTTCGATCTCCCGGCGCAGTGGCGCAGTGTTTGCGAACGGCATCGGCGGGGGACCCTACCGATTCGGCTCAAAGCCTTTTGGGCTGCAGCAGAGGAAGCCTTCAGCCTCGACCCCTATGATCGGCCGCCATGACGACCGTCGGACCACTCCCATCAGATATCCAGCCCGTCGAGAACGAGACCCGGGACCGGATCATCACCGGCCTGGTGACGCTGGTCCCCTTCATCGCCCTCGGCCTCGCCGCCTGGCAGGTGTGGGGTAGCGCTCTGCACTGGAGCGACGTCTTCCTTTTCGTCGGCATGTACCTCTTCACCGGGCTCGGCATCACCGTCGGCTTCCACCGCCACCTCACCCACCGCTCCTTCAAGGCGAAGCCATGGCTGCACGGCCTGCTCGCCATCCTCGGCTCGGCGGCGATCGAGGGGCCGGTCATCTCCTGGGTCGCCGACCACCGCAAGCACCACGCCTTCTCTGACGAAGAGGGCGACCCGCATAGTCCCCACGTCGACCACGGCGGCGGCTGGAAGGGTGCGATGCAGGGTCTCTTCCACGCTCACATGGGCTGGCTCTTCATTCACACCCAGCGTGGCAACAAGGAACGCTTCGCGCCGGACCTGATCAAAGACCCGACGATCAGCTGGGTCGACCGCACCTTCATCTACTGGGCGATCCTCGGGCTCCTGCTCCCCTTCGCCCTCGGCTGGATCATCGGCGGCACCGTCTTCGCCGGGCTGACCGGCCTTCTCTGGGGCGGCCTGGTCCGAGTCTTCGTCCTGCACCACTTCACCTACAGCATCAACTCGCTCTGCCACACCTTCGGGCGGCGCGAGTTCGAGACCACCGACGAGTCGCGCAACCTGGCGCTGATCGCGATCCCGACCCTGGGCGAGGCCTACCACAACAGCCACCACGCCTTTCCGACCTCTGCCACGCACGGTTTGCGCTGGTGGCAGCTCGACATCTCGTCTCTCGTGATCAACGGCCTCGAGAAGGCCGGGCTGGTCTGGGACGTGGTCCGGGTTAGCCCGGACCGGATGGCTGCGAAGGCCGCCGGTTAGCTACGGCGCTTCTTTGGCTTCGTACCAGTCGATCCAGCCATTGCACGCCTGGGCTAGCGGCACTATCCGGTGCGGCTTGGTCGGGACCGCGACCAGCTCGCCGACGTAGGCCTCGCCGTCGTAGCCGCTGAGATTCTGCAGCCAGCTGGCATCTGGGGCGGTGAGGGTGAAGCGGGTGCTGCCGCCCTTGCTCTCGTAGCGGCCGGCGGGCCAGAACTGGCCGCTGTTGCCGAGGCTGATCGTGTTCGGCCGCTGCCCGTCGAGGGCGGCCTTCAGCGTTTCGCTGAAGCCGGGGGCCGAGAGCGTCAGGTCGAAGGGGGAGAAGTACTGGAGCGAGAGATTCCAGCTGCCGGCCGGTAGCCGCAGCGACTGCGAGGTCTCGGCGCCGGTGCCGAGGATGCTGCCCCCTTCCCAGTCGCCTTTCTGGCCGATCACCGCGTCGGGAAAGAGCCCGGCGCGGCCGGGGTTGGCGAGGAGGGTGCGGACCTCGGGGGCGGCGCACCCGGCGTAGGCGCCCGCCTCGGTTCCCTCGAGCAGGACGTGCCGGTTCTCAGGCGTCGTGCCGGTCTGCTTCCAGAGCACGTAGGAGGGGGTGGAGGCGACGCGCTTGAAGTTCGGCGGCGCCTGGCTGTTCCAGGCGGCGCGGCTGGTGATCACGTAGGGGAAGCGATCGAGGGTTCCGCGCGAGAAGGAGTCGAAGTCGATCGGGCTGTAGGCGTCACCGGTGTCGAACGGCTTCTCCGGGTTGGGCGAGACTTCGGGGTCGGGGAACTCGACCAGCGGCACGTGCGTGTCCGCCCCGAGCAGCTCATAGGCGGCGTAGCGGTCCTGTCCCGCGTAGAGAACCGGCTGGCCGTGGACGATCGGCAGGAACGCTTGTAGCTCCGAGCCGTGCCCGGGCGGGCCCACCGGGGCGTCCCGAAGGACGAGGAAGCTGGAGTACACGGCCCCGCCGATGAAAACGACTGCCAGAACTGCCCAGCCGGCTCGCAGCAAGGGGGACGCCGGGGGAGGGGTCTCGGCGGACAAAAGCGGGGAGTGTCCGGCGAGACCCCTCCCCCGGCTCCCGATGCGCGGGAACTCCTCCAGAAGGGGGCGGATGGCGACGAGCATCGCCAGGGGGGCCATGATCATCAGGGCCTTGGCTTGCGCGTAGTCGCCGCTGGTGGGGAGCGAGGCGAGGTAGAGGAGGGCGCCGGCGCCTAGGGCGATCGGGATCGTCAGTTCACGTCGGTTGGTCCACCAGGCGACGCCAACGAGTAGGGCGAGGACGGCGATCGTTCCGGCTAGGCCGGGCAGGTTGGGGCCGCCGGCGGCATCGAGGCGGTAGTTGGCGGCGGGCCAGATGCCCAGGGCCTCGATTGGGGAGACCGGGCCATAGGTGTTGCTGCCCGCGACTTTGTTGAAGCTGCTGGCGAAGCCGAAGGGGCCGACGATGGTGACCAGGATGGCGATTCCTGCGAGGACGAGGATCGTGATTAGGGTCACCGGCCGCAGGAGGAAGCGCAGTAGCGAGCGCGGGCGCAGCGCCGCCCGCACCGCCGGCAGGGTCAGGCTCCAGAGCGCCAGCGTCACTGCCGGCCAGGCGACCCCCGCGAAGCTGTAGGAGAAGAAGATGCCGCCGGCGAGCGCCAGCGGCGGCAGGGCGAAGAGCAGGCGGTCGCGCCAGCGGGTCGGCAACTCCTCGAATTGGGTCAGCCAGATCGCGAAGGCGAGGAAGAGCAGGGCCTCGGCGGTCTCCTTGAAGGCTGCCTGGGCGTAGTAGGAGGCGGCGAGGTAGGGGAGGGCGACCATTGCCGCGGCGATGGTCCGCCGCCCTGGGCTCAGCGTCCGCAGCGCGCCGAGCGCGGTCAGCCCCGTCATCACCCCGATCGCGATGATCTCGCCGAGGAACGCCTGCCCGAGGTTGATGCCCGGCACCACCGCCGTCGCCACCGCCAACCCATGCGGCCCGAGCGGGTAGCCGGGATCGGGCGCCGGCCCGAAGCCGCTGCGCAGCCACTCGGCCCAGGCCAGGTGCAGCCCGAGGTCGTTGTTGAAGCCGACGCCTAGCAGGCCCCAGCGTCCGCTCACCGCAAACGGGATCGCCAACACGATCAGGACGACGATCGCCACGGGAAGTCCTTCGCTCCAGGGCCGCCGGGGGAGGGGTCTCGGCGGACAACTGCGGGGAGGGTCCGGCGAGACCCCTCCCCCGGCGGCCCCCGTACGGTTGCCACGGCGCCAGATGACAATGCCTGCGATGGCGATCAGTGCGGTCAGGGCCAGGGTCGAAGAGGTTCCATGACCCGGGGCGCGGGCGAAGAGGCCGGTCGCGGTCAGCACCGCGCCGAACCCCACCGCGGGCTCCAACCACGACCACTCGTCCCGCCCCGCCAGCGAGAGGATGGCCCGGCCGACCAGCAGCGAGACGGCGCAGATCAGCGCCGCCGAGGCATAGGTCCCGATCATCAGGCGCCAGAACTTATGGCAGCGGGCGCTTTCAGTACTTCTCGGCGGCCCGTTCGAGCGTCTCGCGCAGGTTCTCGCCCCGCAGCGGATGCTCGTGCCCGGGGGCGACCACCTTCGGTTCCAACGCCGCCAGCTTCCGCACTGACTCCTTCGCCTTCTGGTGATCCCAGGCCCAGGCGGGGTGGGGGACGCTCGCCTCTCCTTCCGGCAGCGGTTTCAGCCGCGCCGAGTCGACCAGGTAGACGACGTCGCTGACCAGCGCGACCCGGTCGCTCTCGCGCCAGAGCCCGATCAGCCCCGGCGCGTGTCCCGGGAAGTGGATGACCTTGAAGCCCGCCACCTCGTCGCCTTCGATCACGGTGTCGGCGATCTTCACCGCGCCGCCGTCCCAGCGCCGCAGCAGGAAGGGGTAGATCCAGCGCACCCACGCCACCGGCAGTTGCGAGAGGTCCATGTAGGGCGTGATCGCGGCGTCGCTTTCGGCGTCGGCCCGATCATCGGGATGGCAGAGGACCGGCGCGTCCAGGTAGGGCGCGGTCCCCCGGTGGTCGGCGTGGGCGTGGCCGAGGACCACCCGCTTCAGTCCGCCGAGCTCCTCCGCGGCCGCCCGCGCCTTCTTGCGCATTGCCTTGGTGCCGGCGTCGAACTGGACGACCCCGTCGCCGTCCTCGATGAAGTAGATGTTCATCGCCCCGCGGAAGTCCCCGCGCAGCAGCCAGACCCCGTCCGCGACTTTCTCCAGCGCCATCGTGCTCCACCATAACGCGGCCTCGGTGATTCTCCGATCTCTAGGGTTGCCGCGTGCCCTTCGTCTGGAAAGCCTCGATCGCAATCCTTGTCGTCTGTCTCGCGGCGGCGATGGCGATCGGGATCGTTCGCCTGGTCGAAACGCCGAACGAAATCCTCGGCGACGGCTTCCGCGGTCTACCGGCCAAGCAGCAGGAATCGTCTGCGAAGCAGCGTTAGACTCGGGCGCGTTCAGCGAGCGAAGGAGGCGGCGTGTTCAAACGCATCGTGGTTGGGACCGATGGATCCGAAACTGCCGCCGAGGCGGTGCGCCAGGCGACCGAGCTGGCCAGGCTGACCGGGGGGACCCTCAGCATCGTCAGTGCTTACCAGCCGGCTTCGGGCCGACGAGTGCAGGCCGAGCAGGCCGGGGCACCCGCCGACGTCCAGTACGAGATCGGTCCCCGCGAGGACGTCAACCTGATCCTTGACGTCGCCGCGGCCGAGGCGAAAAAACAGGGAATCGAAGTGCAAACTCACCCGGTGGAGGCCGACCCCGCCGACGCGATCCTCAACGTCGCCGAAGAGACCAACGCCGACCTGATCGTGGTCGGCAACAAGGGCATGACCGGCACCCGTCGCTACCTGCTCGGCAGCGTGCCGAACAACGTCTCGCACCACGCTCCCTGCAGCGTCATCATCGTCCGCACGACCTGACGCTCAGCGCGGCTCCGTCGCCTTGCCGACGTCGATCAGGCCGGCGCCTTGTTCGGTCGGCGGCAGCCCGAGGTCGCGAGCGGTGTGGCGCAGGCGCCGCAGGAGGACGTCGACGCGGCCGCGCGGGGTCAGGCCCGGCTTGATCGCCTTGCTGGCGAGGACCAGGGCGGCAGCGCCGGAGACGTGGGCGGCGGCCATCGAGGTGCCGACGTAGGTGGCCGGGATCGCGAAGGTCTTGGTGCTGCCGGGGCGCAGGGTCACCTGGTAGATCGGCCGCGCCGAGACCGAGGGGCAGCCGCCTTTGGGAATCCCGCCACCCGGGGCGACGAGTTCGACCGCCTTGCCGGCGAGGGAGTAGCCGCCGAGGCATGCCCCCTCGGTGGTGCCGCCGACGCCGATCACCCGCGGCCCCGTCGCCGGCTCCGAGACGCATCCCTCGGAGCCGAGGTTGCCGGCGGAGGCGACCGTAACGATGCCCGCGTCGTAGGCTTCGCGCAGCGCTTCGTCCACTACGGGCACACGCTTGTTGCAGGCGAAGTTGAAACTCATGTTGATCACCTGCGCGTGGTTGGCGATCGCGAAGCGGATCCCCTTGGCGATCGTGACGGCGTTGCCCCGGCCCTCGCGGTCGAGTACCCGTACCGGCATCAGCTTCGCCCGGTAGGCAAGCCCAGTCAGCCCGATCCCGTTGTCGGTCTTCTCGGCGATCGTGCCGGAAACGTGGGTGCCGTGCCCGTTTTCGTCGAGCGGCAAGCGGTCGTGGCTGACGAAGTCGTAGCCGGGGACAAACTGCCCGGCGGCGAAGTCGGGGCTGCGCCGGAACCTGCTCCCGAACGAGCGGTAGGCGACACCGGTATCGAGCACGGCGACCACGACCCCGTCGCCCCCGGGTCGGCCGGCTTCGATCAGGTGGCGCCAGGCGGTCACGGCGTCGATCCCCCCGGGCGAGATCGGCAGCGCCGTCTCGGAAGAGGCTTCGGGGGAAAGGAAGTTCCACTGCTTGTAGGCCCAGCTGCCGGTTTCGCTGGTTTCCGCGGCTTCGTTCAGCGTGCCGGGATCGTTGGGATCAAACGGTTCGCTGGAGGTAGCCGAGGCGGTGGCGACGTAGTTGGGCTCGGCGTAGACGACCCGCCGGTTCTGCCGCAAAGCCGCCGCCGTGCGGCGCACCCCCGTGCCCGGGGCGAGCGCGAGCGCATGGCCGAGTCGCTGCCCTTCGAACTTGACCACCAGCTGGCGCGGCGCGAACCCGTGCGCCATGCCCACGGCGGTTTGTCCCTGGGCGGGAGGCACGGCCATGCCAAGGCTGAGGATGGCCGCCAGCGGCAGGAGGGTTCGCAGAAGTCGTCTCATCGGCCCTTCGAAAACACCGCGCTGCCGCGGAAGTTGTCGGCGGACATACTCCCTGATCGTGAACGCGGGCAACTCCCCTGCCACGGACGTTGCAGCCCATGGGCCGGGGATGGGGATCGCGATCGAGGAGGCGCGCAGGGCCGAGGGCCACGGCGACGTGCCGATCGGCGCCGCGATCTTCCGCGAGGGCGAGCTGCTGGCGCGGGCCGGTAACGAGCGCGAGCTGCGCCGCGACCCGACCGCCCACGCCGAGCTGCTGGCGATCCGAGCCGCCGCCGAGGCGCTCGGTGGCTGGCGCCTGCCGGGCACGACGCTCTACGTCACCCTCGAGCCTTGCGCGATGTGCGCGGGCGCGATCGTCCTCGCCCGCATCCCCACCGTCGTCTTCGCCACCCCGGACCCGAAGGCCGGCGCCGCCGGCAGCGTCCTCGACGTCCTCGCCCAGCCGGCGCTCAACCACCGCCCGCAGGTAATCGCGGGGGTGCGCGAAGAGGAGTGCGCGGCCCTGCTGCGCAACTTCTTCGCCAGTCGCCGCAGCAAGAGCGCCGATACCCTGTGAGGGCACCTGGAGAGGTGTCCGAGTGGCTTAAGGAGCGCGATTGGAAATCGCGTGGGCGGGGTTAACCCGCCTCGTGGGTTCGAATCCCACCCTCTCCGTTCCGAGGCAATCTCACGTTTTAGCTCCGGGGCTCGTTTTGTATTCATGGAGCGCGAGGAGGTCCGGTTCAAGTCGCATGGGGACCGTTGCGCGGCGTGGCTCTATCCCAGCCGGTCTGGGACGATGTCGCCGGCGATCGTCATGGCCCATGGCCTGACGGGCACCCGCCGCGACCGTCTGGGCGCGTTTGCCGAACGGTTCGCGCAGGCGGGGATCACCGCGCTCGTGTTCGACCACCGGGGGTTTGGCGACAGCGGGGGAACGCCGGACCTATTCGAGCCTCGGCGCCAGCTCGAGGACTGGGCCGCGGCGATCGACCATTCCCGCAGCCTCGATGGCATCGACCCGACGCGAATCGCGACGTTCGGCTCCTCGATGGGCGGCGGCAACGCCCTCGCAGCCGCAGCCACAGATCCAAAGGTGGCGGCGGCGGTCAGTCAGGTGCCGTTCCTGACGATGATGCAGGCGTATCGGTCGCCGCTCCGCGTCCAGGCTTCAACCACGTTCGGCATGCTCGCCGCCTCCATTGCCCCTGGCTGGTCTGCGTCGGCGAGGCCGACCGGGTGGCGGCGCCTGGCATCGCGATCCGGGCTGCCCGCCGGGCGCCGCTCGGGGAGTTGCGGACCTATCCCGGTGTCGACCACTTCGATATCTACGACGGTCCCGAGCACGAGGCCGTTGTCGCCGACGAGATCCAGTTCCTACAGCGACACCTTCAGGTCTGAAGCCGGTCGTTACGGGTCATTTCTAAGGAACATCCCGAGTACTTGAGGAGAACTCTATACTCAGAAATGTAATGGAGTGTCTGAGTCGCCTCCGTTGCGTTTAGAGAGGGCCGGCATTTCTTGGCCGATGATGCCGGTCCTCTCCTCTCCGTAGTGCTCGCCTATCAGCGAACCTCGGTGTTAGACAAGAGTACCGATCTAATCGATTTATGCTTGCCGCAGGGCAGGGATCGAGGGCCGCAGTGGTACCGGCTCTGGCTCCCGGTAGTCCTCGAGAGAGACGACGATTGCCTCCTCGCCGGCCACGGGGGTCGCGGGCCGGTGGCCACGTAGCCGCTCGTGGGTGCAGACGACGTAGCACCACTCCATCAGCCGTAGGCGTGCGTCGGGGTCGATCTCGCGGATCGTGGCGCCGACCAGGAACTTCCCTTCGGTCTCGCGACAGGTCCGCACTTCGACCTTCGCCGCGACCTCGTGCAGCTCCCCGCGCGCGTCGGCGAGCCGCAGCAGCACCGCCGGTTCGCTGCCAAGCTCCAGTGGCGCCTCGGCGACCAGGCCGACTCCCGCGGCTGAGGCGTCGACGAGGCGCGCGGGCGTATGGGCGTCGGGGGTGTAGAGATGGGCCTCGGCGTCGCCCTCAAAGCGGTAGACGAGCCGGCGCTGGCGCCGCCGCGTGACCGCCATGCTCGTAGCCACCAGGCGCCGCAGCTCGTAGAGGCCGAGCAGCGGCACCACCACCGCGGCGATGCCAGGGAGGTCGGGCAGGGGGCCGACGCCGACGAGGTCGAGCAGCCGCATCGCCGTCCCCGCCGCCAGCAGCACCGTGCAGAAGATCACCAGGTGCAGCTTGCGCAGCGAATCGAGGCCACCGCCGTCGCGGCCCTGCTTCGGCGTCACCTTGAACTTGGTCTTACCCGGCCGGACGACGCAGCGCAGGGCGCGGGTGTAGATCTCCATCGTCAGCAGCTCGTAGTGGGCGCTCTCGGGGATCCGCATGTAGCCGCGCGCCAGCGCTGCCCCGGCGCCGAAGTTGAGCGCTACATAGGGCACCCAGAGCGCCGCCAGTGCGGCGACGCTGATCTTCATCGGCAGCTCGCCGGTCCAGAGCACGATTCCCAGCGTCAGCAGGAGCAGCAGCCGCATCGGCGGCGCCAGGTAGGCGAACAGGCTAGCGAGGAAGGAAAGGCGCTGCCTCGGGTTCATCGTTTTCGCCCGCAGCGGCGACTCCGGCAGAGTGAAGACGGCAAGGTTGCCGCGCGCCCAGCGGTCGCGCTGCAGCAGGTAGCCGTCGAGGTCGTGCGGCGCCAGCCCCTGGACCAGGACCTCGTCGTGGTAGCGGCTGCGCCAACCGTGCCGCAGCAGCCGGATCGTCGTGTGGAAGTCCTCGGCGATCGTCTCCGTTGCGACGCCGCCGATCTCGAGCAGAGCGTGGCGGTTGATCAGCGCCGCCGATCCGCACCAGTAGGCGGCGCCATGGCGGTCCTTGCCTGGGCAGACGACGCGGTAGAAGAGCGACTGCTCGTGGCGGCCGACGACGTAGTGCTGGACCGAGTCGTGGTTGAAGAAGTCGTGCGGCGTCTGCACGATCGCCATCCGCTCGTCGTCGAAGTAGCCAACGAGCGCGTCGAGGGCGTCGGGCATCGGCACATGGTCGGCGTCGAGAACGAAGACGAGGTCGCCGTCGGTCCGCGGCAGCGCTGCGTTGAGGTTGCCCGCCTTGGCGTGGGAGTTGTCGGCCCGGGTCAGGTACTCGGCTCCGGCCAGCTCGGCGATCTCCTTCATCTCGTCTCGCCGGCCGTCGTCGAGCAGGTAGGTCGTGTGGGGATAGGTGAGGGCGCGGCAGCCGGCCAGCGTCGCCATTACCACCTCCACTGGCTCGTCGTAGGTGCAGACGTAGACGTCGACCTTGCGCCCCAGGGTCGTCGGGGGGCGCTGGGCCGTCGGGCGGGACCAGGAGAACCAGGTGAGGATCGCCAGCGCGTAGAGGCCGTAGACCTCGGTGGCGAGAAGCATCGCGAACACCACCGGGCTGGCGCCTTCGCCGCTCCAGCCGACGCGCCAGGTCAGGTAGCCGAGGCCCCAGACAAGCGCCAGCAGCGCCAACGCCCGCAACAGGCGAGGATGGCGGTCGAAGAACTGACCCAGCTTCGTCTGCTCGTTGCCTGCGGCCACATCACTTTGTCGACAATTCCAGGGCGATCTTTAGGTCCGGGCGAGCCACCGCCAGCCGCCGAGGCGTTCGCGCCCCCTAGAATCACCCGTCCCCGCGGATTACCTGGAGGGGTGCCGGAGCGGTTGAACGGGGCGGTCTCGAAAACCGTTGGCGTCCTTTGGGCGCTCGTGGGTTCGAATCCCACCCCCTCCGTCGAATACTCGTTCCCTGCGTCTTTGTCAGCCTCATATGAGTGGCATCCTGGCCGCAAATGTTTGGCCTGTCGAAGAGCCGGGAATATGCCTCCTTTCGGCCTCGGCTCAATACGTGCCTAAACTGGACTGGCTGGCCAGCAGGTCAAGCGCTTTACGGAAGTTTTAGCTACACCGGCGTTTGTTTAAGACAGGTTGCGCGGGTATAAAAAAGCTGTACTTCCTGTCCAATTTTAGTAATCTGGAGTTAGTTGACCGCGAACGCCTCTGCAGCCGCCTCATGACCCTCGTAAGGAAGAACCACGAAGTACATCAGCGAGGGAAGAAGGGATTCAAGTTGGTCGTACTCTTGCTTGCAAAGACGCGAATAGAGCAGCGATTCGACTCCGCCGACGATTCCGGAGGCGGTCACGGGAGTCTGCGGCGGCGGCTCGGGAAGAAGCTCTTGGGCCTGTTTGTCGAGGCACCGCGCGAACTCGTCCAGAAGTTCGACACGCCGCCTAACCGCAGTAGCGCTGGCAGCACGCGCCTCGACCACCATCATCCGCGCGGTGTCGGGCTCGCGGACGGCGAACTTCAGCACCGCATCGAGGCCGAGGCGGACCCTGTCGCGCCAAGTGTTGCCCCCTTTGCGCACCGCCACCTCAACTTTCTTGCTCAGGCGCTTGGCGCTGGTGTCGAATGCAGCGAGGAAGCAGTCTTCTTTGTTGGAGAAGTGTTCGTAGAAGGTGGGACGGGAAACGCCGGCGCGATCGATCACGTCTTGGACGTTGGTTTCCAGGTACCCGAGTTCCGCGGCGGCGTTGAGCATCGCCACGATCAGCCGCTCGCGCTGGATCGCCTTGATCAGGTCAGGGGGGAGCTTGCGGACTCCCGAGGGGAATTTGCCGCTGCTGCTGGCCAGCAGCTCGAGGGCAGCCTCGACCTGCTCGGGGGGCCAGTCATCACCGATCGCCGCAAGGAGGGTGTCTGGGCTCAGCTGAATTCGATCAAAGGGCACCGAGAAACTCACAAGTTTGCATTAAAAACAACAAAAGTTTTCTCACGGTACCAGAATAAAGAGGGATTGCGCAGGCCATTGCGGACCGCCGTTGTTCCTGGACCTGACCTCGCAAAGACGGCGGGAGGATCCCGATGACGTCAATGCGCCCGGAGCTGCCAAGGGAGTTCGTTGCCGGCCATAAGCGGCGGCGGATGATGGATGCCGTGGCGGAATTAACTGCCGAACAGGGCTATGAGGCGACGAAGATCGCCGACATCGTCCGGCGAGCGGCCGTTGCCCGCAAGACGCTCTACGACAACTTCGACGGCAAGGAGGATCTCTTCCTCTCCGCCGTCGACACCACCTTGAACGAGATGAGGGTGGTGGTCGAAGAAGCCTGTGAAAGGAACAGCTCGTTCGAGGGCCAGATCGTCGCCGGCCTCGAGGCCCTTCTCGACTTCATTGCCGAGCACCCGGCCGCTTCTCGCATGTGCATGGTCGAGGCGATCTCGGCGACGCCGAGCTCGGCCCGTCTCTACGACGTCGGCATGCGCGGCTTTGTCGAGTTGATCAGCAAGAGCGCCCCTGCAGAGGCGGATCTGCCGGAGACGATCGAGGAATCGCTTGCCGGGGGAGTCGCCTGGATCCTTCAGCAGCAGATCCGGCGAGGCGAGGCCGAGAGCGCCGCTGAGCTGCTGCCGGAACTCTCCCAATTCGTGCTTTCACCGTACCTCGGTGTAGGGGAAGTGGGCGGAGCCGCGAGGCGAAAGTAACAGTACGGTGGCAGACTCCATTGGGGAATGGAGAGGCTACCTCGGGGACGGCACGGGCTTTCGCCTGAGTTTGTCGCGCGAAATCAGCGCGGACGGCTGATCGCCGGCCTCACCCAGGTTCTCTACGAGGTGGGGTATCAAAAAACCACCGTCTCACTGATCGGGCAGCAGGCGTCGGTCTCCAAGAGCGACTTCTACAAGCATTTCGAGAGCAAGGACGACTGCTTCATCGCTGCCTACGACACAGCGATCGAACGCATCCGGGAGCAGGTCTCCGCGGCCTGCGAGGAGTCCGCAGGCGAGGAGTGGTCGAGGCGGGTCCGTAATGCGATCGACGCCCTCCTGAAGCTGTTCACGGCAGAGCCCGCGCTGGCGAGCCTCGCCCTGGTCGAGGGCCTGCGCGCAGGCCGCGGGGTCTACGACCGCTACCAGGCGGCTCTGGAAACCTTTGTCCACTACCTCCGCACGGAAGCCCCCGCGGGCCCGAGCGGCATCGAAGTGCCGGAAGCCACCGACGAAGCGGTCGTCGGTGGGGTCGCTTCGATGCTCGGGCGGCGCATTCTCGCGAGGGAAGCGGAGCAACTCCCCCAGCTATTTCCGGAGATTCTCGAGTTTGTCCTGGCTGCCTACCTGGGCGCGGAGGAGGCACGGCGAATAATCTCCGCGGGATGAGCGAGCCGAGCAGCGGCGTCCTGCCCTCGCAGGCGTTGAACCAGGCGGTCGAGGCGGAGTGGATCAGCTCCGGCGACTACCGGATCCGGCCCGAGGCCGTGCAACCGGCGAGCATCGACCTGCGGCTGGGCGACTTTGCCTGGGCGCTGCGCTGCTCGTTCCTGCCCGATGTCGAGTCGACCGTCGAGGAGAAGATCGACGGCCTCGCCTTCCAACGGGTCGATCTGCGCGACGGCGCGGTGCTGGAGCGGGACCGTCCTTATCTGGTGCCGCTGATCGAGGAGCTGAACCTGCCCGAGGACATGCGCGGGAAGGCGAACCCGAAGAGCTCGACCGGCCGGCTCGACGTCTTCACCAGGGTGATCACCGACCGCCACCACCGCTTCGACGACATCCGCGCTGGCTATCGCGGCAAGCTCTACCTGGAGGTCGTGCCGCGCTCGTTTGCGATCCAGGTGCGGTCGGGGCTCTCGCTGAACCAGCTGCGGCTCTCGCGCGGGGACGTGCGCCTCTCCGACGAGGAGATCCGCAGCCTGCAGGACGAGTTCCCGCTGCTCTACCTCGATTCGCACGCGCTGCGGCAGTCGGAGATGGCGGTCAGCGACGGCCTCTTCCTCAGCCTTGACCTCTCCGGCCCGACTGATCGTGTCGTCGGCTACCGGGCGAAGAAGAACAGCCTGCCGGTCGATCTCTCGCGGATCCGTGCCTATCGCTGGACCGACTACTGGGATCCGGTCTACCCCGAGCCTGGCGGGCGGGTCGTGCTCGAGCCGGAGATCTTCTACCTGCTGCTCTCGGCGGAGGGCGTCTGTATCCCACCTCAGATCGCGGCCGAGATGATGGCCTACGACCCGACCGCCGGCGAGCTGCGCACCCACTACGCCGGCTTCTTCGATCCCGGCTTTGGCTACGACCCCGAGGGCGGCCACCACGGCAGCCGCGCCGCGCTCGAGGTGCGGGCCCGCGACGTCTCCTTCATGGTCGAGCACCGCCAGCCGGTCTGCAAGCTGGGGCTGGAGCGGATGTCAGAGCCGGCGGAGCGCCTCTACGGCAGCGGCCTCGGCTCCAACTACCAGGGCCAGGTGACGATGCTGAGCAAGCACTTCGAGGAGCAGACCGCGGGCGTTGCGGTACCCGCCGACGCCCCCACCTAGGTCCCTGAGGGGGAGGGTGCCGGTGTCCCTCTCCGGAATTGACCTCCCCTTCGCTGCGCTCCGGGGAGAACATGCTGCGCGCTTCGCGCGCAAACACGAGATTGCATATCGCCGAACATTCCTCCGAGGGACACCAGCACCCTCACACACGACATCCCGCAATTCCGTGGTTCCTTTGTCCGCCAGGACAGGACAAAGGAACCACAAGATCCGCCTAGCTCTTGGCCGGCTCGCTCTCCAGCTCGCGCAGCAGCGTCTTGGACCGCTTGCGGCGGGCGATCAGCTCGGCTTCGAGCTTGGCGATCTCGTCGCGGCGGCGGCGCACTAGCTCCAGCTGGCGGGCGGTGTAGGCGAGGGATTCCTCGAGGATCTGGCGGCGGCGGACCGGGTCCTCGACGCCGCCGTGCCACTCGCGGCGCAGCTCGGCCCGGGCGCCCTCGGCCTCGACCAGCTCCTTCAGCTCCTCCAGCGAGAGGCCGAGCAGGTCCTTCAGGCGCAGCAGCTCGGTGAGGCGGTCGACGTCGGCCTCGGCGTAGGTGCGGTGACTGCGGGCGGGGCGCTCGCGGGACCCGGGTAGGAGGCCGATCTCCTCGTAGTAGCGGATCGTCCGCGGGGTGGTGCCGGCGAGCTTGGCGACCTCGCCGATCCGCAGCTCGCGCTCGGGGTCCGCGGTGCTCATGGGATCGCCCGCACCTCGGCGGTGATGGCTTTCTCGATCGCTTCGGCAGGCTCGCAGGGGGTCTCGGTCGCGGGCTCGTGCTTGGGCCGCAGCAGCGAGACGCCGGCCCCAATGACGGAGGTCGCGGCAAGGACCCAGAGCGCCTCGTGCATGTTGTGGATGAAGGGGTCGAGCTGGGCGCTGGAGAGGCCCGAGGCGAGGCCGGAGAAGATCGCGAAGAGGACCTCCTTCGGAATCGAGTTGGTGACGATCGCCAAGACGAAGGCGATCGAGATCACCGCGCCGGTGTTCTGCAGCATCGTCCGTGCCCCGGCGGCGATCCCGCGCCGCTCGACCGGCACGGTCCCCATCATCGCCGCGGTGTTGGGCGAGTTGAACATCCCCGAGCCGATCCCGACCAGGCCCAGCCAGACCCCGCTCTCCCAGTAAGGCGAGCCGGCCTGCAGGGTCGTCATCAGCGCCAGGCCGAGGGCGGTGACCAGCATCCCGGCGGCGGCCAGAGTGCGGGAGCCGTGGCGGTCGGCCCAGATGCCGGCGAGGGGGGAGGAGACAAGCATCCCGATCGCCATCGGCGCCAGTTTGATCCCGGCGGTGATCGGGTCGTCCCCCTGGGCACCCTGGAAGTAGAAGACGAAGATGAACATCAGGGCGAAGCGGGAGAGGCCGTTGATGAAGGCGGCGCCGGTCGCGGCCGCGAAGAGGCGGTTGCGGAAGATCGAGAGGTCGAGCATCGGCGCCCGGCCGCGGTGCTCGATCAGGACGAAGAGGGGGAGGAGGATCACGGCGAGGACAAGGCTGCCGATCACCAGCGGGTCGTTCCAGCCGGAGATGCCGCCGCGCGAGATCCCGTAGACGAGGCCGGTGAGGCCGACGACGAAGGTGAGGGTGCCGGCGATGTCGAGCCCGCGCTGGGTGTCGGGGCGGGCGAGCTCGCGGAGGACGAGGGCGCCCCAGAGGCCGCCAGCCAGCGCCAGCGGCACGTTGAACCAGAAGACCCAGTGCCAGGAGATCGCGACGAGGGCGCCGCCGAGCACCGGCCCGATCACGAGGCCGATCGCGGCGACCATCGTGTTGGTGCCCATCGCCAGCCCGAGCTGGTCGCGGGGGAAGGCGTCGGTGACGAGGGCGGGGCCGTTGGCGAAGATGAAGGCGCCGCCGATCCCCTGCACAATCCGCCAGAGGATCAGCTGGGTGCCGTCGGCGGCGAAGCCGGCGCCGAGCGAGGCGGCGGCGAAGATGACGAAGGCGCCGACGAAGGCGGTCTTGCGGCCGAAGAGGTCGGAGAGGCGACCGGCGGTGAGGACCAGCACGGTCGAGGAGATCATGTAGGCGAGGATCACCCAGACCAGTTCCAGCAGACTGGTGCCGAGCGCCCGCTCGAGGTCCGGCAGGGCGATGATCAGCGTCCCCGAGTTGGTCGCGACCAGCAGCATCCCGAGACTGGTGCAGGAGAGAGCCCACCACTTGTAGTGCTCGTGCGAGGCATCGACCCCCGCGCGTCCCACAAAGCTCTTTCTTACGTTCACGTCAAATACGATAGCATCGCTAGGATCAGAGCGATGAGCGAGCGGACCTGGAGCGTCTATCTCTCGGGGGAGATTCACAGCGACTGGCGCGAGCGGGTCGAGCAGGGCGTCCGCGAGGCCGGCCTACCGGTCGTCTTCTCGGCCCCGGTCACCGACCACGCCGCCTCCGACGATGCCGGCACCGGCACCCTGGGGGAGGAGAGCGAGCCCTTCTGGCGCGACCACAAAGGCGCGGGCGTCAACGCGATCCGCACCCAGACGCTGATCCGCGACGCCGATGTCGTCGTCGTCCGCTTCGGCGACAAATACCGCCAGTGGAACGCGGCCTTCGACGCCGGTTTCGCCGCTGCCCTCGGCAAGCCGATCGTCACCCTCCACGACAGCGACCTCGACCACGCCCTCAAGGAGGTCGACAGCGCCGCCCAAGCCACCGCCCGCACGGCTGAGCAGGTAGTCGACGTCCTCCGCTACGTGATCAGGGGCGAGCTGCCTTAGACTCATCTCACCCGTATGCGAACATGTGTTCGTATGCGGTGGGACGAGCAGCGAGTCGAGAACGACCTCCGTCTACCGGGGGTAGGCGCAGGGACGGTCGTCCGCACCTTCGACGCGCCAGAGGCGATGGGGATCAACTTCCACGAGGTTCGCGCCCGCTCGGCCCTCAACCACGTCCCTGGCGGCCGGTACGGCTTCAGCTGGACGGTCAACCCCTTCAGAGGATGCAGCCATGCCTGCGTTTACTGCTTCGCTCGGCGCACCCATAACTACCTGGATTTTGGGCCCGGCCGGGACTTCGAGCGGGAGATCGTGGTCAAGGTCAACGTTCCGGAGCTGCTGCGGGCGGAGTTGGGGCGGCCGAGCTGGAAGCGGGAGCTGGTGGCGCTGGGGACGAACACGGACCCCTATCAGTGGGTGGAGAGCCGGTATCGGATGATGCCCGAGATCCTCGAAGCGCTGGAGGCGGCGGAAACCCCGGTCTCGGTGCTGACGAAGTCGCCGCTGGCGATGCGGGATGTGGAGATCTATGAGCGGATGGCGAAGAAGCTGCCGGTGTCCGTGAACTTGTCGGTACCGACCCTGGACGAGGATGCCTGGCGGGCAACTGAGCCGCACACGCCCAGCCCGGCGGCGCGACTTGACGCGGTGGCGGAGCTGCGGGCGCGAGGGATCGAGTCCGGCGTCCTGGTCGCGCCGCTGATGCCCGGCATCAACGACGCCCCTGAGCAGGTCCAACCGATCGTCGAACGCGCCAAAGAAGCCGGCGCCTCCTTCCTAGGCGGCGTAGCCCTCCACCTCCGCGGCGAGGTCAAGGACGTCTTCTTCGCCTGGTTAGAAGCCAAGCGCCCCGACCTACTGCCGAAATACGAGCAGCTCTACGGCGACCGCGCCTACATGAAACCGGAGATGCGGAAGCGCGCCACTCGTGCCTTAAAGGGTTGGGGGCGCAGCAGGGTGAGACGGCAGGAGGACACTAAGCCCGAGCCAGGACCCGCCCGCCAGAGCTCGCTCTTCTAGCCCCCTTCGTCGAGCTGATCGAACCGGCACTCCTTGGGCGCTTTGTCGTCCCGAAACCGATGGAACCGAGCCCCATGCCGAATCCGCCCCGAAGCCGCATGGTCGTACCCGACCTCGATCACCAAGTCCGGCCGTAGCTCTACCCACTCGAGCTCGCGCCCGCCCGTCCACCTGCTCGGCTCGGCGCTGCCACTCTTGCCCGTCTCCAGCGGCTCCAGCATCGCCCGCATGCTCTGTTTCGCCGCTTTGGAGAAGCCGGAGATGTGACCGACCGTGCGCAGCTCGTCGTTGTCGTAGAGGCCGAGAATCAGCGAGCCGACCGTGCCCTCCTCTTTGCCGGGGCGCCAGCCCATCACCACGCAGTCGATCGTCCGCTCGCGCTTCACCTTCGCCATCCCTTTGCGCTTGCCCTGGACATAGGGCGCGCTCAGGTCCTTGGCCATCACGCCCTCGATGCTCCCCAGCCACCGCTCGGCCTGCTCGGCGTCGGTGGTGAGCGGCGTCAGCTCCAGCCCCGCCCCCTCGGCGATCGCCGCCAGCCGCTCACGCCGCTCGCGCAGCGGGTGGTCACACAGGACCTCGTCCCCTTCGGCCAGCAGGTCGAAGATGATGTAGCTCGCCGGGATCTGCTTCGAGAGCAGCTCGATCCGCGACTGCGCCGGGTGGATCCGTTCCTGCATCGAGTCGAATTCGAGGTTGCCGTCGGCGTCGCGAATTACCAGCTCGCCGTCGAGCACCCAGCGCCCCGGCGCGAAGCTCAGCTCGGGGAAATAGCGGTTGAACGGTTTGCCGCCACGCGACTGGATGTAAGCCTCGTCGCCGTCAACGAAGACGATTGCCCGGAAACCGTCCAGCTTCGGCTCATAAGCCCACTCCTCGCCCTCTGGCAGCACTTTGCGGGTAAGCGCAAGTTGCGGTTTGATCGGCGGCGAGAGCGGCAGGGACATCCTCCGCCGAGCCTACGGAAAGCTGCTCAGCTGGCGCTGCCGGCGTGTTCCCGGCGCTCCCTGCTCTCTTTCGGATCCGGGATCGGCACCGCCGCGAGTAGTTTCTTCGTGTAGTCGTCCTTCGGGTGCTCGCATACCTGGTCGGCAGTTCCCTGCTCGACGATCTTGCCTTCGTTCATGACCGCGATCCGGTCGGAGATGTGGCGGACGACGCCGATGTCGTGGGCGACGAAGAGGTAGGCGAGGCCGAGCTCGTCCTGGAGGTCGTCGAGCAGGTTGACGATCTGCGCCTGGATTGAGACGTCGAGGGCCGAGACCGGCTCGTCGCAGATCACAAGCTTCGGCTTCAGCGCCAGCGCCCGGGCGATCCCGATCCGCTGTCGCTGGCCGCCGGAGAACTCGTGCGGGAAGCGGTTGTAGTGCTCGGCGGCGAGGCCGACCCGCTCCAGCAGCTCCTGCACCTGCCGCCGCAGGTCCGCGCCCTTCGCCACACCTTGTCGCCGCAACGGGTCGCCGACGATCTGGCCGATTCGTTTGCGCGGGTTCAGTGAGGCGTAGGGGTCCTGGAAGATCATCTGCATCTCCCGCCGCAGCGGTCGCATCCGGCGGCGGCCGAGGCCGGCGATCTCCTGCCCTTCAAACTTGACCGAGCCCGAGGTCGGCTTGATCAGCTGCAGGACCGCGCGGCAGGCGGTCGACTTGCCGCTGCCCGACTCGCCGACCAGGCCGAGGGTCTCGCCCTTTTCGACCTTGAAGCTGATGCCGTCGACCGCGCGCACCTGATCGACCTCGCGGTCGATCAGGACCCCGCTTTTGATCGGGAAGTGCTTGACGAGGTCAGTGACCTCGAGCAGGGCCGCACCCGTGTGCGTAGCGTCGTCGCTCATACTCGCGGCGCCTCTTGCGGTGCTTCGAGGCCGATCTGCCCTTCCACCTGGCGCTTCTCCCGCTTCTGCTCCGGCGTCAGCCAGCAGCGATCGCGATGGTCCGGCACCTCCGAAAGCCGCGCCTCGAGGCCCGGCTCCTGCGGGCATTTCGAGAACTCGTGCGGGCAACGGGGCCGGAACGGGCAGCCTTCCGGCAGGTCCAGCAGCGAGGGGGGCGAGCCGGCGATCTGCGGCAGTCGGTGCGGCCGCGGCCGGTCGAGCCGGGTTAGCGAGCCCATCAGTCCCCAGGTGTAAGGGTGCTGGGGGTCGTAGAAGATCTCGTCGAGCGTGCCTTCCTCGACGATCCGGCCCGCGTACATCACCAGCACCCGGTCGGCCACCTCGGCGACGACGCCGAGGTCGTGGGTGATCAGGATCGTCGCCAGGCCATGTTGCCGGTTGAGATCCTCGAGCAGGCGCAGGATCTGGGCCTGGATCGTCACGTCGAGCGCCGTCGTCGGCTCGTCGGCGATCAGCACCTCCGGCTCGAGCGCGAGCGCCATCGCGATCATCGCCCGCTGCCGCATCCCGCCGGAGAATTCGTGCGGATAGTCGTCGACCCGGCGCTCGGCATCGGGGATGCCGACCGAGTCGAACAGCTCCACGACTTGCCGCCGCGCCTGCGCCTTGTCGACGTCGCCTTTGTGGGCTCGGATCGCCTCGACGATTTGGCTGCCGATCCGGTAGACCGGGTTGAACGAGGTCATCGGGTCCTGGAAGATCATCGCGATCCGTTCGCCCCGCAGCCGCCGCATGGTCGCGTCGCTGGCCTCAAGCAGCTCCTCGCCGTCGAGCTTGACCGAGCCCTCGATCCGCGAGTTTTTCGAGCGGGTGAGGCCGATCAGCGTCTGGGCGGTGACGCTCTTCCCCGAACCAGACTCGCCGACGATCGCCAGCACTTCTCCTGGTTTCAGGTCGAAGCCGACGCCGTCGACCGCCTGCAGCAGCCCGCCTTCGGTGGCGAAGCCGACGCGAAGGTCCCGGACCGAGAGCAGTGGCGCCGCGCTCATTGCGCCGAGGCCCCCAGCCGCACCCGCGGATCGAGGTAGGCGTAGGCAATGTCGACCAGGGTGTTGATGAAGACGACGAAGAAGGCGCCGTAGAGGGTGACGCCCATGATCGGCGGCAGTTCGAAGTTGGAGATCGCGTGGGCGGCGTAGTAGCCGACCCCGGTAATGCCATAGAGGACTTCGGTGATGATCGCGGTGCCGGCGATGGTGGCGCCGAAGTCGAGCCCGAAGAGGGTGACGATCGGGATCAGCGAGTTGCGCAGGACGTGCCTGGTCATCACCCGGCCCTCGCTCAACCCCTTCGCCCGCGCCGTGCGGACGTAGTCCTCGTTCATCACGTCGAGCATGTTCGACCTCAGCACCCGGCTGTAAAAGCCGATCGAGAGCACCGCCAGCGTGAACCAGGGCAGGATCAGGTGGGTGAACCATTCCCACGGGTCTTCGGTCAACTTGACGTAGCCGCCGTTGGGGAAGATTTCGAGCTTGTAGGTGAGGAAGTAGATCAGCACCGGCGCCAGCAGGAAGACCGGTATCGAGATCCCCGCGATCGCCACCCCGGTCAACGCCCGGTCCAGCCAGCCGCCCGCCCGCGTCGCCGCCAGGTAGCCGAGCAACAGCCCGAAGCTGAGCCAGATGATCCCGGCGCCGATGCTGAGCGAGAACGTCGCGGGAATGCCTTCCTGAATCTGGTCGTTGACCGGGATCCGCGGCGAGTAGGAGGTCAGTTCGCCGGTGAAGACGTTCTTCATCATCGTCACGTACTGGACCGGCAGCGATTCGTCGAATCCCCATTCTTCTTCGATGCTCTTGACCAGCACCGGCGTCGCGTTCTTGCCGGCGAGGCGCTGCGCCGGCGGCGAGTTGGGGATCACGTTGAAGATCAGGAAGACCAGGATCGAGACGACGAAAAGGACGAAAACCATCCCGATCAGGCGTCGGATCACGAAGCGGAGCATCAGACCGAGGCCCCCTCGATCTCAGCGACGCCGGTTCGCGCCCCGAGCCGGACTTTCGAGCGCGGGTCGAGCGCGTCGCGCAGACCGTCCCCGACGATGTTCAGCGAGAGCACCGTCAGCATGATCATCACGCCGGGGACGATCGCCAGCAGCGGCTGCGTGGTCAGCAGTTCGACCCCGATCGAGATCATCGTCCCCCATGACGAGTTCGGCGGCTGCACGCCGGCGCCGAGGAACGAGAGCGCCGCCTCGAAGAGCATGTTGTTGGCGATGTTGAGGGTGAAGAAGACGATGATCGTCGAGGCGAGGTTGGGAAGGATCTCGGCGAACATCACCCGCCCCGGTCCCGCCCCCTGGGCGATCGCCGCCTCGACGAACTCTTTCTCCGAGAGGGCGAGGACCTCGCCGCGGATCGGCCGCGCCACGTAGGGAATGGTGAAGATGCTGATCACGAAGATCGGCACCCAGACCGAGCCTCCGGAGAGTTCCAAGGGCCCGATCTTCAGCCCTCCGACCGCGAGCGAGACGCCGAGCGCGATCCCGAAGAGGAGGACCGGCAGCGACCAGAGGACGTCGAGCGTTCGCGCGATCACGGTGTCGACCCAACCTCTGTAGTACCCGGCGAGCAAGCCGAGGATGACCGCCAGGGTGGTCGTGATTAAGCCCGAGACGATGCCGATGAAGAGCGAGATCCGCCCCCCGTACATCAGCCGCACCATCTCGTCGCGGCCGAGTCGGCTGTCGGCGCCGAGAAAGAATTTGCCGTCGGCTTCGAGCCACTGCGGTCCGATCGGCTTGCCTTCGACCGTCACCACTTCCCGAACTTCGCCGCCCACGTGCAGTTTTTCGACCGTGTGGGTCTGGTTCGGACCGGTGTGGGCGACGTGGTGGGCCCACAGCGGCGCCGCCAGCAGGAAGACCACGATGAGGAAGAACAGCACCAGGAACGCGACCGCGACGCGGTTGCGCAGGAACCGATTGAACGCTAGCCGCCAGGGGCTGTAGTCGCTCCGGTCCTTGCCCTCCTGCTCAGGGGCGGCAGGACCGGCACCGGGACCCCCAGCCGGAATTGCAGCCTCGGGCTGGGGGTCGATGGCCACTTCTGCTCGTTCCTGGCTCCTGGCCCTATTCGTTGAATTCGAAGCTGGTCAGGTACTGGAAGAACGTCGGGTTGTAGATGATGTTGTCGAGGTTGATGTTGCTGGAGACGAAGGTGTCCAGCGTGCGCTGCCCGTACGGCGCCCAGGGCGCCAGTTCCATGTATTTCTTGTCCAGTTCCGCGTACTTCTTTTCCTGTTCAGGACCGAGCTGTTCTTCCCCAAGCGTGGAGATTTCCTGGTTCAGGCTCGGTTCGTCGATCTGGGCGAAGTTGCCGTTGTTGGTCTGGAGGATGCTTTCGCCCGCCAGCAGCGGCTGGAAGAAGTCGTTCGGGTGCGGGTAGTCCTCGAACCAGTCCGACCAGCCGGTGTCGAGGTCGGGCGTCGAGCGGTTGCCGATCACCGTGAAGTAGTTGTCGGCGTTGATCACCTTCAGCTTGGTATTGAAGCCGAGTTCCTTGAGGACGCCTTCGTAGTATTCGCCCGCTTCTTTGTTCGGACTTTCGTTGTCGGTCCAGACGGTGATGTCCATGTCCGAGGGGTTGGCTTCTTCCAGCATTTCTTTGGCTTTCGCCATGTTGTGCGGGTAGAGGTCGAACGGCTTGTGGCCCGGCATCCCTTCAGGAAGGATCTGATGGGCCGCTTTGATCTGACCCGAGTAGATCCGTTCCAGCGCCGAGGGATCAACCGCGTAGTTGACCGCCTGTCGGACTTTGACGTCGTCGAACGGCGCCGCCGTCGTGTTCATCCAGAAGTAGTAGGTGCTGATCGTCGGCTCGACCGTGAACTGGCTGCCCTCGTACTTTTCCTTGACCTGCGAGTAACGCGAGGCCGGGGGCGGGTTCTGCATCCAGTCGTACTTGCCCTGTTCGATGTCGTTGACCTGGGTTTCGTCGTTGCGGACGACGGTCACTTTGGCGCCGTCGATGATGCCGGTCGGGTATTCGGGCATCGCTTTGGAGTTGTCTTTGGCCCAGTAGGGGTTGCGTTCGTATTCCCAACCGTTGCCCGGGTGCACGTTCTTGATCATGTAGGGACCGGTGCCGGGGGGCGGGTTGGCCGAGAGGTCTTCGTTCGGCGTTCCCTGCGGCACCGGAGCGACGAACATCAGCGCCAGCTCGTTGGTGAAGGTGCCTCGCGGCTTGGTCAGTTCGATCTTGACTTCCCCGGTCTTGTCGTTGGTCTTGATGCCAGGGATGCCGCCGCTCTTGGTTTCGGCGAACTTTTCAGCGCCGGCGATGCCGGTGTAGAAGACCGAGCCGCCCGAGTTGACCTTGAACGCTCGTTCGACCGCGTAGGTGAAGTCGGAGGCTTTAACCGGTTTGCCGTTGGAGTATTTGAGGCCCGGCCGGAGGAAGAGCGTGTAGGTCTTGCCGCCGTTGGTGATCTTCGGCATTTCTTTCGCCAGACCCGGAACGACTTCGCTGCCTTCGGCGCCTTCGGCGTGCTTGTAGGTCAGCAGCGGGATGTAGACCTCGCCCATCGCGGTCCAGCCTTCCGCCGTGTAGGAGAGCTGGGGGTCCATGTAATCCGGAAAGGATTTGTAGGTGGCATTGAGGATGCCCCCTTCTTTGCCTTCCCCGCCTCCGCCCGTGGAGCTGTTGCTGCTCCCGCACGAGACCAGTCCAACGGCCGCGACCGCTGCAAGGACCAAAACCGCAATCACTCCCCCAAGCTTCTTCAACGTCCCTCCTCCGTGTTCGCGCTGCCGGGGTTTCTCCCCGGAAGCAACTCCACCACAACATCGTCATGGGCGTCAAGCGCGGGACCAGAGCTTTCATCGGGCTCTAACCAGCTGGCCCCGAGCATCGGCGCCATTACGGCGACGATGGCGATTACCCCGGAACCGGCAACAAAAAACGTCGTTCGCGGCGTCATCACCGCCGCGATCAGGCCGCCGAGGGCAAAACCGATGCCGGGCATTGCCGCGCCAATCGACTCGAGCACGCTCATAACCCGCGCCTGCATCGTTTCCGCCGTTAGCTCCTGGACGGCGCTGATCGCGGCTACCCACTGGACTCCGTTGCCGGCCCCGCCCAGGACGGAGGCGGCGCAGGCGACGGCGAGGGTGGGGGCGAAGGCGAGGCCGAGGTAGCTGATGCCGATCCCTAGCGTGCTGAAGAGGAGCTGATAGCCGAGCGAGGTCTCGCGCACCCGGGCAAAAATGAAGCTGCCGAACACCATCCCGACCCCCCAGCTCGCCAGCAGCACGCCATAACCCGTGTCGCTGGTGCCGAGCGTCTCCTTGGCGTAGACGACCTCGACCGGGAGGACGGCGGCGAAGAAGACGAAGGCCAGCCCCTGCGCGGTGAGGATGCGTCGCAGCAGGGTCTCGCCGCGGATGTAGGCGAGGCCGGCGCGGACCCGGTCCCGCATCCTGCCCGGTTCGGGCTCGGCCTGGGGCATCGTCCCGGCGCTGAAGAGGATCCAGGCGACGACGTAAAAAGACACGGCGTCCAATAAAAGCGCCGATTGGACCCCGAAACCGGCCACCACGAGGCCCGCCAGGGCCGGACCGACCGCGGCACCGCCGGTGAAGGCGACATTGAGGACCGCGTTGCCGGCGCGCAGTTCCCCGGTCGGTTCCAAGGCGGTGGCGACGACGGCGCGGGTCAGGGCCCGGCCGGCGAGAGCGAGGGCGCCGTCGATTGCGGCCAGGGCGATTACTGCAGCCAGGGCGAAGTGCTCGGCCCCGGCCAGCAGGACGAGGACGCCAAAGGCCGCCGCCTCCCCGCAATAGATGAGGGGAAGCGCAAATCTGGGCGGCGGCCGCTCGGCTTGGGTGACCAGGATCGGCGCGAAAAGGGCCGGCAGGAAGCGGGTTCCGAGGAAAAGAGCAGCGGTCGCCAGGGCGCTATCCGTGCGTTCGAAGACCAGCAGCGAGAGGGCAATGATCCCCATCCAGTCGCCGAGCTCGTTGACGGTGTACGAGGCGGCGAGCCGCCGGAAGAGCGGTTTGCGGAGGGGGTCAGTCAATCGTGGCTCACGCATATCTGGCCGAGCGTCTTACTGCATTTCTGCACAACTTTTCCTGCAGATGCACAACTTTCCGCCAATCTGTGCTACAAAGTGCCCAGAAATTGTTCAACTCCACGATGCAGCGCACAACGTTGCGGGCTTCAACGACTACGGAAGGGGCAAGGAAACATGGGCTACCGTCACTAAGCTTTCTCAGCAGGCCACCGGTCCTTCGGGCCTGCACCAAGACTTCTAAAGGGGCGCCTTCGGATGGGGGCGCCCCTTGTCGTTTTCGGGCTCGGCCAACCGCCCCCTGCGCAGCCAGAAACCCTTGACCGGACGAGAATCCGATTTTGGGCGAATTTGGCCATGCGGCTAGCTGCTCTTGCCGATCCCCTGACACCTGTCTAACTTAGGAGTTCCCAAATGGCGGAACCGCCAACCAGCGGCCTCCGCGCAGGGAAAAAGACCTCGCCAGTGAATTGATAGGCGGGTCCCTAATGAGCAGTCCTAGATAAGTCGATTCAGAAGAAGAGATGGCTCAGTCCCGTCCCACCCGACTAGTGATGGCGGCCATGGTCGTCGGCCTCGCGCTGGTCACGGCTGCCGCGATCTGGCGCGCTCCCAGCGCCACCTGGGACCTGTCGCTGTTCTGCATCCTGCTCGGCTTCTCGGTTTTCAGCGACCTGACCGCGATCAGCACCACCTCGAAGGTGAAGATCTCCGGCAGCTTCCTCGCCCTGGTCCTGGCGATGGTCTTCCTCGGCGGTACGCCGGCGGCGGTGATCGGGGTGATGACGATCCTCGCCGGCTGGCTGCGCTGGCGCGACGAGGGTCACTACCTGCTCAACAACCTCCTTACCTACGCGACCTTTCCGCTCGTCAGCGGGATCCTCTTCCACGAGATCGTCGTCGAGGGCCATGTCGCCGAAAACGACGCCTCCTTCTACGCGCTGATCTTCGGCGTCTTCCTCGTCGCGCTGGCGATCAACTTCACGATGATCGCCTCCTACTCGTGTTACCTGGACCGCAGCTCGTTCTTCAGCAAGGTCCGCACGGCGCTCTTCCCGCTGCTGCCCTCGGAGCTGGCGGCGGCGCTGATGGCGGTCGGCGTCGCCTACCTCTACGTCCAAGTCGGCCTCGCCGGGGTCGCGCTGTTCGGCGTCGTCCTCGTCACCTTCCAGTACCTGCTCGGGGCCCTGCTCGTCTCCCAGCAGCGGGCGGAGGAGCTGGAGCTGCGCTCGAAGCAGCTGGCGAGCTTCCAGGTCGGGATGTTGAGCGCAATGCTGCGCACGCTCGATCTGCGAGACCAGATGACCGCCCGCCACAGCGCCGCCGTTGCCCGCTACTCGCGGGCGATCGCCCAGCGCGCCGGCTACTCGCGGCGCGAGGAGGAGCTCGTCCACATCGCCGCGCTCCTGCACGACATCGGCAAGTTCATCCTTCCCGACCGCATCCTCAAGGCCAACGTGCCGCTGACGGATGAGGACTGGATGCTGATCAAGCGCCACCCGCAGCAGGGCGCCCGCGTCGTCTCCTCGCTCGACGGCTACGGGCCGGTGGCGGAGATCATCCTCGCCCACCACGAGCGGATCGACGGCAAAGGCTATCCCCGCGGTTTGGCGGGAGACGAAATCCCAGAGTTGGCGCGGATCATCTCCGTCTCCGACACCTACGACGTGATGACCGCGCGGGACTCCTACCGGACGCCGATGTCGAGCTACGACGCGATCAAAGAGCTTCGCCGCGTCGCCGGCAAACAGCTCGACGCCCGCTTCGTCGAGATCTTCATCGAGCTGCTCGAGGGCAAAGACGTCTCTTTCCAGCACGGCGAGGCCGCCGACTTCGAGAAGGAGCTGGCGCTGGAGGCGCGGATCGAAGAAACCGCCAGCCCCGACAGCGGCAAAAGCCGTTTCCAGGTCGCCGGCGTCAGCAGCTGAGCGACTATCGTTGCGCGCGCATGCGCGCCGTCACCTTCCAAGCCCCCGAGCAGGTGCGGGTCGAGGAGAAGCCCGACCCTAAGCTCGGTGCCGCCGACGACGCGCTGGTTCGGGTCGAGGCGAGTGGCATCTGCGGCTCTGACCTCCACATCTACCACGGGCGGGTGCCGGTCGAGCAGGGCTTCACGATCGGCCACGAGTTCGTCGGCACGGTTGTCGCCGCGGGCGACGGCGTCGAACGGGTCGCGGTCGGGGATCGGGTGCTGGGGACCTTCCACACCGCCTGCGCGACCTGCGCCTCCTGCCTGCGCGGCGACTACCACCGCTGCCGCAACGGCCAGACCTTCGGCCACGGCGCCCATCTCGGGGATCTGCAGGGGGCCCAGGCGGAGCTGCTGCTGGTGCCGCGGGCGAACCTGACCCTGCGGCGGGTGCCGGAGGGGATGTCGGCCGAGGTCGCCCTCTTCGCCGGCGACGTGATGGGGACCGGCTACCACGCCGTCGCCCACGCCGAGATGCGGGCCGGCGACACCGTGGCGGTGCTGGGCCTGGGGCCGGTCGGGCTGTGCGCGGTCCAGGCTGCGGTGGCCGGCGGCGCGGTGCAGGTCTTCGCGATCGACACGGTCGCCGAACGGCTGCAGATGGCCGAGCGCTTCGGCGCGACGCCGCTGCACCTGACCGAGGACGAGCCGAAGAAGGCGGTGCGCGCGGCGACCGAAGGGCTCGGGGTCGACGTCGTCGTCGACGCGGTTGGCGATCCGGGGCCGCTGGCGCTGGCCGTCAGCCTCTGCCGCGACGCTGGCACCGTCTCCGGCATCGGCGCTTACGCGGGGAAGGGCGAGGTGCCGTTGGGCCTCGCCTGGCTCAAGGGCCTGCAGCTGCGCCTCGGTCTCGCCAATGTGATCGCCCACGTCGACCGCGTCCTCGCCCTGATGGAGGCGGGCAAGCTCGATCCCGCCCCGCTCGTCACCCACCACATGCCGCTGGATGAGGCCGCTGAGGCCTACAAGGTCTACGACAACCGCGAAGCGCTGAAGATCGTTTTGACGCCGTAAAAGCGCCTGCGGCATCTGTTTCAGTTGATTCGCACAGTTGTAGGGGATACTGTGCGATCTGATGGCACAGTTGGAGAGAGCCAAGTGCTAGCGCGGGGGGCGCTCCCCGTAAGGGCAGCGTTCGAGCAGGTGGGGGTGATGGTGATCCTCACGGTGAGGACGTTGTTCTCCGCGGTGAGACCTCCCTATCCCTACGGAGAGGAGCTCGTCTGGCAGTTCCTCTTCGTGCTGAAGCTCTCCTGGTTTCCGCTCATAATTTCGACCTTTGCCCTCAACTTCGGCGCTCCGGGGCTGCAGGCGGCTGGGATCCTCTCGCTGTTCGGGGCGCTCGACCGCCTCGGCGGGTTTTTCGTCGTGATCGCGATTCGCTGGATCGGGCCGTTGGTCACTGCCGTGGTGGTGGCGGGCGTGGCCGGAACCGCGATCACCGCCGACCTCGGCGCCCGCAAAATCCGTGAGGAGCTGGATGCCCTGCAGGTGCTCGGCGTCGACCCGGTCAAGAACCTGGTGGTGCCGCGCTTCCTGGCGCTGATGGTCGTCACTGCCCTGCTCGACCTCTTCGCGATCGTCATGGGCCTGACCGCCGGCATCGCCGCCGAGCTGCTCTACCACCAGCCGCTCGGCGGCTTCTTCGCCACGCTCTTCACCAACGCCACCATCACCGACCTCTGGGCCTCGGTCCTGATGTGCACGATCTTCGGGGCGATCGTCGCCGTCGTCTGCTCCTACAAGGGCATGTCGGCATCCGGCGGAGCCGCCGGGGTTGGTCGCGCCGTCAACCAGGCGGTGGTGATCGCCCTTACCGCGGTCTTCTTCTTCCAGTTCGTCGTCAGCTCGGTCATCCTCGCCACCAACCCCGAACTGCAGGCGGTCCGATGATCGGCTGGCTCGACACTCCGCGTAGCTGGCTCGATTCCTTCGGCGAGATCGGCCGCTTCGGCCTCCGGGTGGCCGGGCAGGTCTACTCGGGCCGGGCGTTCAAGTTCTTCGGCGAGAGCCTGCGCCAAGCGGGCATCCTCATCTTCGGCTCGGCCCTGATCATCTGGGCGTTCGTCTTCATCCTCGGGCTCCAGTGCGGCCTCCAGGCGGCTTACTTCAACCGCTCGATCGGCGCCCCGTCGCTGGCCGGTGTGTTCTCGGCCTACTGCGACCTGCGAGAGGGGCTGCCCTACGCCTTCGGCTACATCCTTGCGGCCAAGGTCGGGACGGGCATCGTCGCCGAGATCGGGGCGATGCGGATCTCCGACGAGATCGACGCGCTGGAAGTAATGGGGATTCAGCCGGTCACGTTCCTCTGCGCGACTCGCCTGCTGGGGGCCTGGATCGCGATCCCGTTCCTCTACCTAGTCGGGATCGGGCTGATCTACGCCGCCAGCTACCTCTCGGTGGTGCAGCAGGTCGGCGACGTCTCCTCAGGCGGCTACCTGCTGATCTTCTGGATGTACCAGAGCCCTCCGGACCTAATCTTCAGCCTGATCAAGGGCTTGGTGATGGCGACCGTGATCGTGCTGGTCGGCTGCTACTACGGCTACACCGCCTCCGGCGGCCCCGTCGGCGTCGGCACCGCCACCGCCAAGTCGATGGTCTTCAACATCGTCGCCGTCCACATCCTCGGCATGCTCGGCACCGTCATCTTCTGGGGCGCCAACCCAAGAGCCCCGATCGGCGGCTGACTCAGCCTCTGAGGAGGATCGTCACCATCAGGATCACCCAGCTGGTTGCGGCACCGATGACAAAACGATTGAAGGTGGTCTGGAGCGCCGCGAGCCCCTGCTTGACTTCGCGGATGTCTCCCTCCTTCAGATCGCGGATATCGACCTCCCGCAACTGGCGAATATCGCTTTCAACTCGGTTGAAACGCTCTTTCGTTTCTTCCCGCCCCTCGGTGATCCGCCGATTGACCTCGTCAAACCGCTCGTCTACTCGGCGGAAGCGCCCATCGATCTGGTCGAACTGCTGCTCGCGTTTGTCATCCGTCCCGGCCACGATCTGCATGCTTGCACCCTACCGATCGAAATGCAACCTTTTGTCGTAGAAAGAAATTTCTTTGAAGAACCTCTGTGACAGAAGTGAGACTTGTGCCGCTAGCGGTGCTTGCGGAAGGTCTCTTCGACCCAGCGGTAGCCGGGGCGGCCGCTGAGTTCTGCACGGAAGCTGTCGAAGGCGGGGGGCCGGGGGAGGTCGGGGGAGAGGGGCCCCTCGGGTGGGACGACCACGGGGTAGAAGAGAGAGGCGGCGGTGACGTCGGCGACGCTGAGGCTGGCGCCGACGAGGAACTCGCCGTCGCCCTCGGCCAGCTCGGACTCGAGCTTGTCGAGCGCCGCGACGATCGCCTCGCGCGCCCGTTCGGCGTCCTCGTCGTTGTTCGCCCCCCAGCGCATGCTGGTGTAGGCGCGGGCGTAGGCGCCGACCACGGGCTTCGCCTTGCCCAGCGGCCCCGGCACGCTTTCGGCGGCGATCTCGGCGAAGAGCTCGGGCTCCTGGATCAGGTCGTGGAAGGGGAGCAGGCGGGCGTGCGGCCCGAGGTTCTCGTCGAACCAGTCCTCCAGCTCCAGGGCGCGCTCGCGCTCGTCCGGCTGTGACGGGTAGAGGCGGCGGTCAGGGTGCTTCACCTCCAGGGCGGCGAGGATCGCGGTCGAGTCGCCGATTGCCCGGCCGTCGATCTGCAACACCGGGAGGGTCGGCTGCGCGCCGCGGGTGAGGAAGAGCGAGATCGGTATATGCGCTCCCGGCAGCACCGTCCGGCGGGCGTGGTCGATCTCCTTGTAGTCGAGCGCCCAGCGGACCTTCTCGCTGTAGTGCGAGATGTCGATCTGCCAGAGGACCGGCTTCTGGTCGGATTGCGCTGCCATCGTTCGCCTGCCAGCATAAGCGCGTGGCGCGGTTGAGCGATGCGGAGATAGAGGAGAAGCTGGCGGGGCTCTCCGGCTGGGAGCGCTCCGGCGAGGCGATCGAGAAGAGCTTCAAGCGGGGCGACTTCGTCGGCTCGGTCGAGTTCGTCTCCAGCCTGGTCGAGCCAGCGGAGGGGATGAACCACCACCCGGACCTGGCGATCTCCTGGGACACGGTGACGGTGACGATCTCGACCCACTCCGAAGGCGGCCTCACCGCCGCCGACTTCGAGCTGGCGGCGAAGATCGACGCCCTGGTCTAGCGATCCGGCGTGGCGAAGCGGAAGAAGCAGCGGCGGCCGCGCGAGAAGGCGCCGACCGTCGACTACACCGACCCCGAGGGGAACGTCCTCACCCTGCGCCAGACGCTCAGCGCCGCGACGATCGCCAAGGTGGGGGAAGGGCTGGCGAGCGCGGCGGCCTCGCAGGACGATGCCTGGCGGCGGCGCTCGGAGCTGCTGTTCGAGCGCCTGGCGGTGCGCTGGGAGATCGCCGGGCTGCCGCTGGACGACCAGAAGATGCTGCTCGGCCGCTACCGGATGGCCGATGCCGATACCCAGCGCTGGGTGCGGCAGACGATCGCCCAACACCTCGAGCAGCACATCCCCGAGCTGGCAGGCTGAGGTGGCCGACGAGCTCCGCATCAACCGGGGGCTCTCGCTGCCGCTGGCGGAGATCGAGCTGCGCACGAGCCGCTCCTCCGGTCCCGGCGGCCAGCACGCCAACGTCACCGCCTCCCGGGTCGAAGCGGTCTTCGACGTCGAGCGCTCGCAGGCCCTCGACGAGGCGCAGCGGGCACGGCTGTTGGAGCGGCTCGGGCCGGTCGTCACCGCCGTCGCCCAGGATGCGCGTGGGCAGGCGCGGAACCGCGAGCTGGCGCTGCAGCGGCTGGCGCAAAAGATCGCCGGCGGCCTGCGGGTGCAGCGCAAGCGGCGGCCGACGCGGCCGACGCGCGCCTCGAAGGAGCGCCGGCTCGAGCAGAAGCGTCGGGCCGGGGCGCGCAAGCAAAACCGCCGCCGGCCGGCCGCCGACGAGTAGCCTGTCAACAAAGAGGGAGGAGAGACATGCTCGGACAGAACAAAGTCACCAGTGGGTTCGCAGTCAACGACATGAACGCGGCGAAGGAGTTCTACGAAGGGACGCTTGGGCTGAGCGTCGAGGTCCTCGACGAGGAGTTCGGGGTGACGCGGCTGCAGCCTGCGGACGGGGGCGCGATCCTCATGTACCTCAGCGCCGACATGACCCCGGCCAGCTACACGATGCTCAACTTCGAAGTCGACGACATCGACGCGGCGGTGGACGATCTCGTCTCGCGTGGCGTCAGCATCGAGCGCTACGACGACTTCGAGCAGGACGAGAAGGGCATCATGCGCGGCCCCGGCCCGCAGATCGCCTGGTTCAAGGACCCGTCAGGGAACGTTCTCTCCGTGCTGCAGCAGCCGTAGGCTCGCGCACGGTGCCCTTGCCGTTGACCTGTACGACCGGCAGGTCCCCAGGCCACATCGCCAGGGTGGAGGCGAGGCCGGTGAGGAGGAGGCCGGCGGAGACGTAGGTGCCGGCTTCGATCGCGTAGCTGGAGTCGAGGCTGCTCACCCTGACGATCAAGGCGACCAGCCCCGCGGCCCACAACATCGCCGCGAGCAGCAACCGCGCCCGGAAGTAGCGCTTCAGCGCCAACTGCCGGGAGCGCCCGAAGACGAGCGGCAGCGTGATCAGGATCAGCGCCGGCCCGACCAGGAACCCTGGGTCGATCTTGACCGTCTCCAGCGAGTTGCCGGCGAGGTCGAAGAGGGCCGATCGCCCCCACCAGGTGAAGGTGGCGCCCAGCAGCCCGACCAGCAGCAGAGCCGCGCAGAGGCAGGCGGCGTCGCTCGCTAGACGCATGCGCCGATTTGGCACGTAGGCCTCGCGCAGCTGTCCTTCCTGTGGCGTCGCCGCTCCCATGCAAGGAAGCCTCTCCTGCCGCCGCGCCTTCGGCATCGGCGGGCCGCCGTCGAATTACCCGCGGGAACTACTGAACCGGCAGGTCCTCGGGCTGGGGTACCTCCTGCGGCGGGCGGCCTTCGCCGCCTTCCTCCCAGCTGCCCCAGGCGCGGCCGTCGCGGCCTTGATGCTCGCCGGAGCCGCCGATCGCAAGCAGCACGGTTGGAGCGTCTGAGCGGTTGACGATCTGCCGCCGCAACTCCGGCCCAACCCGCGCCAGCTCACCCTTCGCGAGCGTGCGCTCCTCGTCCTCGAAAACCAGCGTCAGTTCCCCCTCCAGCACCAGGTAGACCTCCTCCTGGCGCTCATGGCGGTGGATGCGCCCACGCTGCCGCGGTCGCAGCGTGACCAGGTTGAGGCCGAAACTGGTGACCCCGAGTTCGCGCCGTAACAGCTGGAACTGCTCCTCGCCGAATTCGAGCTTGGCGTAGCTGACTTCGTCGGGCATCAGCAGGATCTTAGGCCCGGTCGTTGGATTCGACCGACTCCAGCTCACGCCGCGGCCCTAACAAGCGCGGAAGCGAAGTGGGCGCGGCTGGTTTCGAACCAGCGACCTCTCGCGTGTGAAGCGAGCGCTCTCCCACTGAGCTACGCGCCCGGGAGGGGAGCCATCATACGACTGCGGGGGCGATTTCTCCGGAGGGTGCGGGGGGCTCTTCGGACTCCTCTTCGATGGCGTCTTTGCGGAGGGCCATGGCGACGAAGGGGTAGACGAGGGTCGAGAGCATCGCGGCGCCGACGAGGCCGGCGGCGGTGGAGGGGCGCATCTTGCCGGCGTCGATCGCGATCGTCGTGATCGCGACCACGAGGGGGAGCTCGGTGGCGCTGTAGAAGGCGAGAGCGGCGCGGTCACGGAGAGCGAGGACGTTGCGGTAGAGGAGGAATGCCGGGACGCCGCGGACGACGAGGAAGAGGACGAAGAACATCGCCAGCTTGCCGAGGGCGGCGGCGGAGCCGAGGGCGGCAAGGTCGAACTCGATCCCGCTGGTGACGAAGAAGAAGGGGACGAAGAAGCCGAAGCCGACCGCCGTCAGCTTCGACTCGAAGATCGCCAGCTCGTGGCCCTTCAGCGCCGTGCGGGTGATCAGGCCGGCGACGAAGCCGCCGAGGAGGACGTCGAGGCCGAGGTTGCTGGCGAGGAGGACGAGGCCGAAGACGAGGACCACGGTCACCCGCACCGCCAGCTGGCTGCTTGCCTCGAAGGTCCGTTCCAGCGCCGGCCAGCCCCGCCAGGCGAGCCGCACCGAGAGCAGCGCGACAGCGAGGGCGAGGGCGACGAAGGCGATCAGGATCGCGCCCTCCCGCAGCGGGCTCTGGGTCGAGAAGAAGAGCGTCACCAGCAGGATCGGCCCGAACTCGCCCGCTCCGCCGGCCGCCAGCAGGTAGGTGCCGAAGCGGGTCTTCAGCTCGCCGTTGTCGCGGAGGATCGGGATCAGGGTGCCAATCGCCGTCGTCGCCATCGCCGCCCCCGTATAGAGGAAGGAGACGATGATCCCGAGTCCGGCGAGGATGCCGCCGATCCCGAAGGCGAGCCCGACCGAGAGCAGCCAGCCCCAGGCGCCGAGCTCCAGCGGCGCGCCTTTGATCCGCTGGAAGTCGATCTCGTAGCCGGCGAAGAAGAAGAGCATCCCCAGCCCGAGGTTGGAGAAGAATTCGATGAAGTCGCCGCTGTGGGCGAAGCCGAAGACGTGGGGCCCGATCAGGATCCCGGCCATCAGCTCGAGTACCACCACCGGCGGCGCGAAGCGCTTGGGGACGACGGCGACGGTGACCGCCGCCAGGGCCGCCACCAGGACGATCGCGAAGAAGGAGCCGGTGTCGACCTGGGTCGCGGCAATGGGCAGGGCGGTCAAGGCGCTCCCATCCTACGGCCGCCCCGGTAGGATCACCAGTGGACCGTGCTAGGCGGGGAATCAGCGGTGCCTTGTAACCCGAAATCCGCTTAGCGGGGCCGACTACCGTTCCGAGGAGCTGGCCGTCGGGGTCAGTGCGTCGCGGCGGCGTTGACGGCCGGGTCCTGCGCGACGTGGGCACGCGAATCAGGTCAGGTCCGGAAGGAAGCAGCCTTAAGCGGATGCCGCGGGTGCCGCAGGAGAGCCCGGCTCGAGCCTAAAACGACGGACACGCCCGGTGACCTCGCTTCGAAGGGCGGGTGCACGGTCCATATTTCGCTGGTGAAGACGCACTTGTTCCCGGTATGCGGGAAGAAGTGCGTTCTCATCAGTCGATCAGGCGCTTGTACATCTGGTGGATCGCGAAGCGCCAGGTGAGGATCGCGAAGCCGACGAGGAAGGCGAAGCGGGCGATGTCGGCCCACTCGAAGCCGAAGGCGCCGCCGCGGACCAGTTCGACCAGCTGGTGCAGGGGGTTGAGCTGGGCAGCGATCTGGAAGCCCTCGGGCAGGCCTTCGATCGGGAAGAAGGTGCCGGCGACGAGGAAGAGCGGCGTTACGAACAACGCGGTGACGTAGTTGAACTGGTCGATCTTGGCGACGGTCGCCGCCATCGTCACCCCGAAGCCGGCGAAGCCGAGCGCGGTGACGAAGCAGAAGATCGGCACCAGCAGCATCCCCGGCGCCGGGTCGAGGCCGAAGGCGATCGTGACCAGGAGCGGGACGCAGCCGTAGGTGCCCGAGCGCAGCGCGATCCAGAGCATCTCGGCGCTGACCAGCTCCTCGACGTCGACCGGCGCGGCGAGGATCGCGTCGTAGGTGTTCTGGAAGCGGTGCTTGACGAAGGTGCCGAACATCGCCGGCAGGGCGGAGGAGAAGATCACCGCCGTCGCCACCATCCCGGTGCCGACGAACTGGATGTAGGGGATGCCGTTGACTTCGTCGACCAGCGTGGCGCTGAGGCCGAGGCCGAAGGCGAGCAGGTAGACGAGCGGTTCCAGCACGCTGGAGAAGGTCGTCCCCTTCCAGTAGGTGCGGAAGTTGGCGAGCTCGCGGCTCATCACCCCGGCGATCGCGGTCGGTTCGAGCCGCCGCATCTGGCGTTCCTCGGCGGGCGGCGCCACCGGCGTCGTCGCCTCCATCACTCCGCCTCCTCGCCGGTCAGCAGCACGAAGACGTCCTCGAGCGAGGCGGCGCGGGTGACCGCGTCGTCGGGGATGGCGCCGTTCTCGGCCCGCTCGGAGCCGACGATCGCGATCGCCGGCCCGGCCGGGCGCACCGACAGGCCCTGGGATTCGGCCTCGGCCCGGGTCTCGGCGAGGCGTTCGGGCGGCCCGTAGACCTCCGCCGTGAAGCGGCCGGCGTGCTCGTCGATCAGCTCGACCGGGCGGCCGCGGCTGATCACCTTGCCCTGGTGCATCACCGCCACCTCGTCGGCCAGCCGCTCGGCCTCCTCGATGTAGTGGGTCGACATCAGGATCGTCGTCCCGCGCGCTTTCAGCTCGCCGATCAGCGTCCACAGCTCGGTCCGGATCTGCGGGTCGAGGCCGACCGTCGGCTCGTCGAGGAGGACGAGGCGCGGCTCGTGGACGAGGCCGCGGGCGAGCAGCAGCCGCCGCCGCATGCCGCCGGAGAGCTCGTCGACCGCGTCGTGGCGGCGCTCCTGCAGGCGGGCGATGGCGAGCGCTTTTTCGACCGCGGCGCCGACGTCGGGCACCCGGTAGAGGCGGGCGAAGATCGCCAGGTTGTCCTCGACGGTGACGTCGACGTCGAGGTTGTCGAGCTGGGGGACGACGCCCATCTTGCCGCGCGCCGTCTTCGCTTCGCCCGGCAGCTCGTGGCCGAGCACGCGCAGCTCGCCGGAATCGGCGATCGCCTGACCGGTCAGCAGCCGCATCGTCGTCGACTTGCCGGCCCCGTTGGGGCCGAGCAGGCCGAGGCAGATGCCCTCCGGCACTTCCAGGTTCAAGCCGTCGACCGCGGTGATCGGCCCGAAGGTCTTGACCGCGTTCCTGAGCTCAATTGCTGCCATGTCACCCGATGGTGTCACGGCCGGACCTTTTCTTCTGTGACGGTCAGCCGGAGGCGAGCCGCTCGGCCGTGCGAGACTGCGGCGCGATGTTGGACGAGCGCTGGATTCGGTCGTTGCACGTGGAGTCGATGCGCCGCGCCGACCTGCACGAGGAGCGCGAGCCGCACGTGCTCTTCCAGGCTTCGACGATCGGGGCGCTGCTCGACGGCGCCTTCGACGGAGACCTCAGCTTCGGCGAGCTGGCCGAGCACGGCGACCTCGGGCTGGGGACGCTCAACCACCTCGACGGCGAGATGATCGCGATCGACGGCGAGTTCTTCCGCGCCGACGTCGACGGCAAGGCGACCCGGATCGGTCCGGAGGAGCGGACGCCGTTCGCGGTCGTCACCTCGTTCGAGCCGACGGTGGACGAGCGGCTCCCCGAAGAGGAGCTCGGGCACGAAGCGCTGCTGGAGCGGCTCGACGCACTCCTTCCCGACGGCGCCTCCTCCTGCGCGGTCCGCCTCGACGGTCGCTTCGAGCTCGTCCGCGCCCGCTCGGTCCCGCGCCAGGAGCCGCCCTACCGGCCGCTGACCGAGGTGGTCGCCGAGCAGCACGTCTTCGAGCTGCGCGACGTCGAGGGGACGATGCTCGGTTTCCGTTTCCCCACTTACGTCGAGGGGATCGAGGTCGCCGGCTACCACCTGCACTTCATCAGCGCCGACCGCACTCGTGGCGGCCACGTCCTCGACTCCAGCTCGCGAGGGTTGCGGGTTCGCCTCGATCCCTCGAATGACCTCCACGTCGAGCTACCGCCGCGGGTAGACCTAGAGGATCCGCAACTGGCGGCTCAAACGCACGCCGCGGTCGAGCTGGTCGAGCGCGCCGGCTAGCAGCGTCGGTAGACGCGCCAGCTCTCGTTGCGGGCGACTTCGCTGAACCCCTTTGGCGCCTTCAGCGATGAGAAGCGCGTCGGGTCATTGGGGTCGAGGATGAAGTTGTGGATGACGAAGGGGCTGGCGGGGGCGACGAAGTAGCCGCGGCGGGGGACGCCTTCCTCGCTGGCGCTGATGATCTGGGTGGGCTTGATGTCGAGGCCGAAAGCGAGGCGGGGGATGGCGCGATGGTTGGGGACGGCGATCTTGCCGCAGAGGGGGTCGAAGGCGCCGGTGTCGACGAGGTCGGTGAGGTCCTGCTCGATGCGGGCCTGGTTGGTGAGGTCGCTGTCGACGGTGGAGTCGAGATCCCACTGGTTGGGGAGCCAGAGGACGAACATGAGGAGGACGAGGCCGGCGAACACTTGCCAGCGGCGGCGCCAGGGGTGGCCGGGCTCGAGCAGGCGCCAGCCGAGCAGGCCGACGGCGACGAAGATCGAGAGGATCGCCGCCGCGAGCATCGTGTAGCGGGCGATGATCGCCAGGCCGGCCGCGCCGAGGAAGGCGAAGGCGGCGAGGGCGAGGACGGCGGCGGTGATGCCGAGGGCGGAGCGGCGGCGCAAGAAGGCGAAGCCGAGGACGACGCCGCCGAGGGCGCCGATCATTCCCGGCCACTGCAGGACTTCGCCGAGCGCGCGGGGGCCGTAGATGACGAGGTCGACTGGCCCCGTCTTGCGGTCCAGCGTTTCGACCGTCGACTGGGTGCCGGTCAATGAGTAGAGCGCTTCGCCGGTGGTGATCGCGTCAAAGGCAACCCAGAGAATCGGCGCCGCCAGCGCCAGCAATCCCAGCCAGGCGAGCTCCGCGTTGGATCTATCTCTGGGCCAGGCGAGCCAGAGCCAGTAGGCGATTGAGAAGCCCCAGGCCTCGGGGCGCAGTAGGCCAGCTAAGGCGAGGAGGGACAGGACGGGCCAGCCGGCTCTTGGGCGCTTGGCCTCGATGGTTAGGGCTCCGAGGCAGAGGGCGATGTAGGGGAGGTCGACGTAGGCACGGAGGCCGTTGGAGAGGAAAGGGGCGCGGGTGAGGACGATCGCGGCGGCGACGATGCCGATCCAGCGGTCGAACCAGATCGTCCCTAGCCGGTAGACGAGGTAGCCGCAGAGCGCCAGCGAGACGTAGGCGACGATCATCGTCACCGTGATCGCGCCGTCGCCGATCGGCGTCGTCACCAGGCCCAGCAGGTCGGCCAGCGGGTGCGGCGTCGGCGGCAGCGCCGCGCCGTAGTCGGGGCTGACACCGTGCGCCAGTTCCCGTCCCCAGACCAGCGCGTAGATCGTGTCGTAGTTGGGGAAGCCGACCGGGAAGACGAGCAGTAGAGCCGCCGAGATCCCAGCGACCCAGGCGGCGGGCATCAGCCAGTTGCGGGCCCACTTCGGCACGCGCGGCACGGTATCGGAGGGGGTGTCTGACTTCCGCCCCCGTCTATAGGGGCGGAAGTCAGACACCCCTGGCGGGAGCGCCAGGTGGGCGTGGATACACTGGCTTGAGAGCCGATGAGCGAGTCGACTTCCCTCTACCGCCGCCACCGCCCGGGCTCCTTCGACGAGGTCGTGGGGCAGACCCACGTCGTCCGCACCCTGCGCAACGCGGTCGAGCAGGGCAAGGTCCACCACGCCTACCTCTTCGTCGGCTCGCGCGGGACCGGCAAGACCTCGATGGCGAAGATCCTCGCTCGCTCGCTTAACTGCGAGCGGGGCGGCCCGACCGTCACCCCCTGCGGCGAATGCGAGTCCTGCGTGACGATCGCCGCCGGCACCTCGGTCGACGTGATCGAGATGGACGCCGCCTCGAACCGCTCGGTCGACGACGTTCGCGACCTGCGCGAGCGCGTCGCCTACGCCCCCGCCGGTGGCCACTGGAAGGTCTACATCCTCGACGAGGCGCACATGCTGACCAAAGAGGCGTGGAACGCCTTCCTGAAGACGCTCGAGGAGCCGCCGCCGAACACCGTCTTCGTCCTCGCCACCACCGAGTCGCACAAAGTGATGGCGACGATCGCCGACCGCTGCCAGCGCTTCGACTTCCAGCGCCCCTCGCTGGAGCAGATCTCCGAGGTGCTGAACCGGGTCGCCGCGGCGGAGTCGATCGAGGTCGACGGGGGGGCGGTGGCGATGATCGCCCGCTCCGCTCAGGGCAGCTTCCGCGACGCACTGGGGACGCTCGACCAGCTGGTCGCCTTCGGCGGCGACCACGTCGAGCTGAAGGACGTGCTGGAGATGCTCGGCGCCGCCGACGCCGACCTCCTCTTCGAAGCGGTCGACGCGGTGATCTCCGAGGACCCGAAGGGGGTCCTGCTCGGGGTCGAGAAGATGGCCCGCTCCGGCCGCGACCCCTCGCAGTTCTCCCGCGACCTCCTCGCCCACCTGCGCCACCTGCTCATCACTCAGACCACCGGCGAAGTGCCGACCACCTTCGTAGTCACCGCCACCGACACGGCCCGCATGCAGGCCCAGGCGAGCGCGATCAAGCCCGCCAACCTGATCCGGACCATCGACGAGCTGGCAGACGCCCTTACTGCCGTGAGAGAGGGCGATGACGCCCGCATGGCGGTGGAGATAGCTCTACTTAAGGCGGCGCGCCCCGATCTCGACCCGGACACTGCCGGACTACTGAGGCGTATTGAGCGACTTGAGAGTGGAGGCGCTCGGCCCGCGGCTCCTCCTGCCGCTGTCGACCCCGCACCAGCTGACGACCCACCCCCGGCCGAAGAGGAAGAGGCCGAAGCTGCTTCCCCGCCTGAGCCTGAGCCGTCTGCCACTGCGGACCCTCCGGCAGGACTCGCCGGCCAGGAACCATCGTCTGCCAGCCCAGACGACCTCAGCCTCGAGGAGATCCAGCAGGTATGGCCCGCTGTTCTCCAGAAGCTGGGCGAGACCGCCCCGGCGCTGGCAGCGACCTTCGAAGGCACGCGCCCGGTTAGCTACGGCGAGGACGGCCTGCAGGTCGGGTTCCCCGCCGAGATGACCTTCAACAAGAAGAAGGCCGACAGCCCCGAGCGGCGGGACACCTTGGCGGCGGCGTTCGCGGCCGTCACCGGAGTCGGCCTGCGGCCGACCTACGTCATGCTGGAGGGCGAGGCGCCGCCGGATACGCCGGCGCCGGGCAGCGAGGACGTCGACGAGGACGAGTTGCTGGAACGGCTGAAGAGCGAGTTCAACGCGGAGGAGGTCAGTTAGTGGCGCGAGGAGGCGGACCCGGAGGCTTCGACATCCAGGGCCTGATGAAACAGGCGCAGCAGATGCAGGCCGACATGATGGCGGCGCAGGAGAAACTGAAAGACGAGGTCGTCGAGGCGAGCGCCGGCGGCGGCATGGTCAAGGTGAAGATGGGCGGCGACCTAACCCTGCGGGAGATCGTCATCGACCCCGAGGCCATCGACCCCGAGGAGGCGGAGATGCTCCAGGAGATGGTCCAGGCGGCCGTCAACGAGGGGCTGCGCGCCGCCCAGGAGCTGGCTAGCTCGAAGATGGGCGGCATCGCGGGCGACGACCTCGGCGGCCTTGGGGGCATGCTCGGTTGAGCGAGGGCCCGGCACCGCTCGCGCGCCTCGTCGCCGAGCTCTCGCGCCTGCCGGGGATCGGCCGGCGCACGGCTGAGCGCCTCGCCTTCCACCTGCTGCGCGCGCCAGACGAGGAGGCTTTTGCCCTTGGCGACGCGATCCGCGAAGTGAAGGAGAAGGTCGGCCTCTGCGAAGAGTGCTTCAACCTCGCCGAGGGCCCGCTCTGCCGGATCTGCGCCGACCACAACCGCGACCGGGCGACCATCTGCGTGGTCGAGGAGCCCGCCGACGTGATCCCGATCGAGCGCACTCACGAATACCGCGGCCTCTACCACGTGCTCGGCGGCGCTCTCTCGCCGATCGACGGCGTCGACGCCGAAGACCTGAAGATCGGTGAGCTGCGGCGGCGGGTTGAGCGGGGCGGCATCAGCGAGGTGGTGCTGGCGACCAACCCCACCACCACCGGCGAGGCGACCGCCCTCCACATCGCCGACATGCTGCGTGGCCAGGTGACGGTGACGCGGCTGGCCAGCGGGCTGCCGGTCGGGGCCGACCTTGAGCACGCCGACGAGGTCACCCTGGGCAAGGCGCTGGCCGGGCGAAGAAGCCTGGAATAAGCGGCACCGGATTTTCGTCCTGGACGATCGTCAATCCGCAATTAGCGGGATTTTGAAGATCGTGCGTCCGCCGCTTTCGCCAAGGTCCGCCCGTGGCAGACCAGTCGAAAGCCGAGCCGGGCGCAAACGGCGGCTCACCCGCGGGCCGGATTGCCCTCAAGGTGTCTGAGCTTCACGCCGATCTCCTTAACAGCTTGCACGAGGAGATTGGAACCAATGGAGGCGACTTCGCCGGAGCGGCGCAGCGCCTGGCTGCCGAGTTCGGATCAGTTACCGCGACTGCGGTTGAAGCTGCTGCCGGGGGGCCCGAAGGGGATGCCCTCCGGAGCAACAGCGGGGAGGCTCCGGAGGGCATCCCCTTGGGGCCATCCAACGGTGGCGGTCCGGTTGAGGTTCCTGAACAGGCCGAAGAACTGCCGAGTCTTTATCGGCCGGGTCATATGCGGCGGCGGTTGGAACAGCTGCTGGAGACGAACCGGCGGTATGGGCATCCATTCGGGCTCGCTGTCTTTGATGCTTCAGGCCCCGGGACGCGACCCGGCGATGTCGCCGGGGGTCAAGAGACCGTGCTCTCGATCGTCGGGGCCGCGCTGCGCGACAGCATCCGCATCGTCGACGAAGCCTTCCGCCTCGAAGAGCAAGCGATCGCCGTCCTCGCTCCGAACATCGGCACGGTCGAAGGGGTGCAAATGTGCGAGCGGCTGCTCGGGCAGCTCGACGAGCTCGAGCGGGCGGGGGGGCTGCGGATCTGCATCTCCGCCGGTGTCGTCGCCTGTCCCGACCACGGTGCAGACGCCGAAGAACTTCTGCACAAAGCTGATGCGGCGATGTGGCGCGCCAAGGCCGTTGGGCAGCCAGTAGGCGTCGGCGCCTTGCAAGATCGCTAACAGTTTCTGCGAAATCTGTCGATAACTGGTGTAAACCCGGGAATCGGGTGGGAGAATCGCCACCGGCCGTCGAAAAGACCGCCACCAAGCCGCACCGATTCGCAAAGACGATGCCAGGAATCCGCACCAACGCCGCCGCCGAAGTCCTCGGAGTGAGCCCCAACACCCTGCGTAGTTGGGAGCGCCGCTACGGCTACCCGAAGCCGAAGCGGACCACCGGCAACCACCGCAACTACGAGCTGGTGGAGCTGCAGGCGCTGCGCGACGCGCTGACCGAGACCGGCAACATCTCTTCGGCGATCGAGCTGGCGCGCCAGCGCCAGGCCGCGCCCGCCAGCGACGGCAGCCTCTTCGCCGCCTTCGAGAGCTTTGACGAGGACGCCGCCGACCGCGCGGTCGAGGAGAGCCTCGCCCTGCGCTCGCTCGAGCGCACCGTCGAGGAGCTGCTGCTGCCGGCGATCGACAAGCTCGCCGCCGACCCCGAAGGGGAGGCCGAGCTCGAGTTCGCCTCCCGCTGGGCGACCGGCTGGCTGCACGGCGCCCGCCGCCTCGCCCACGCCGCCTCGCGGCCGGCCGGGATCCTGCTGCTTGACTCCAGCCACGGTCAGGGTGCCGAGGAGGTCCACACCCAGGCCCTCGATCTTGCCCTGCGCCGCGCCGGCTTCCGCGTCCTCGTCCTCTCTAACGAGCTCGGCGACGAGCGGCTCGGCCGGGCCCTCGGTGCGCTCGACCCGACCGCGATCGTCCTCTGCGGCCCCGGCGCCGACACCCAGGGTGCCGTTCGCCTCGTCCGCAAGATCCGCGAGCTCGGCTTCGTCGCACCGCTCTACGGCTTCCGCGCCGACGGCTTGATCGGCGCCGCGGTGCCCGCGGCGGGCAGCGTCCCCAGCGAAGTCACGGGGATGCTCAACTCGGATCTGCGCCGCCGCGCCGCCCAGGCTTTCGCCTAAGCGGCGCGGAGCACAAATCACTTACAGCGCGGCGACTGCTTTCAGTCCGGCCTGTTTGACGACCTTCGGCAGCGGCGCGAAATCGAGCGCGGCACCGTATTTCTGGCCGATCGTCAGGCAGTAGTTGGCGAACTGCTGCAGGAACCCCTTCTGCTTCGCGTCATGCGGGATGATCGCGTAGGTGAAGGTCGAGATCGGGTAAGCGATCGACGCCTTCTTCGGGGGGTTGGTGATGCTGATCGTGTTGCTCGAGCCGAGGCTTTTCACGGTCGAAGCCGCGCTCGAGATGTTGGGGATGTTCGGGAGCTCGTAGTTCCCAGCCAGGTTCTGGATCGCGGCGGCGTGGACGCCGGCGGCGATCAGGTAGTAGGCCGAGATGTAGCCGATGGCTCCCGGGGTTTTCGTCACCGTGGCGGTGACGCCCGCGTTGCCTTTGGCGCCGACGCCGGCTTTGAAGCCGACCGTGGTGGCGTACCCGACTTCGCTCTTCCAAGCGGGGCTGATCTTCGACAGGTAGTTGGTGAACGCGTAGGTGTCACCGGAGCCGTCGCTGCGGAAGACCGGGGTGATGTTGAGCCCGGGCAGTTTGACGCCTTTGTTGATCTGCTTGATCTTCGGGTCGTTCCACTTGGTGATCTTGCCGAAGTAGATGCCGGCGATGACCTTGCCGGTCAGGTTCAGCTTCTTCACGCCCGGGATGTTGAACCCGAGGCCGGTGGCCGAGAGGGCCCAGGGGACCTGGACGCAGCCGTTGCAGGCTGCTGCCTGTTCCGGGGTCAGTGGGGCATCGGAGGCGCCGAAATCGACCGTCCTAGCGGTGATTTGGGCGATGCCGGTGCCGGAGCCGACGGCGGAGTATTTGACGGGGATGCCTTCCTTGATTTCGAAGTTGCTGATCCAGTTGGCCATCAGCGGAGCGACCAGCGTCGAGCCGGCGCCGGTGACAGCGGCAGAGGCTGCGGCCGCCGTCACCGAGGCCATGACCCCAACCGACGCGACCAATGCGATCAGCAGACTGAGCAACCTAGTGCGTTGCAATGCGGATTCCTTTCCAGGGTGGTTTTGACGGCGCAAGCCTGTCCGGAAAGGATCAAGAAAGTGTGTCAATCCCGTGAAAGGAAGAAGTAACAATTGAGTTACAAGAAGGTGACTATGACGGCATAGCGTGCCGCGGAATATGAGTGCCACCGTGACCGCCGCCGCTCGCGCCTCCCGCGGCACGCGGGTCAGCCCCCTGCGCAAGCGCGCCGACCAGTTCGGCGACCGGGCGATGTTCGGGATCTGCCTCTTGGCTGCGCTGATCGCCGGGGGCGCCATTTTCCTCGTCGGCTACCAGATCGTCCACGGCGCTCAGCCGGCAATCTCGAAATTCGGCCTTGCCTTCATCTACGAAACGACCTGGCAGCCGAACTTCGGCGAATTCGGCGCCGGGGTGCTGCTGTTCGGGACCGCCGTCACCTCGGCTTTCGCTCTGCTGCTCGGCGCTCCGATCGCGATCGCGATCGGGCTCTTCCTGACGCTCTTAGCGCCGAGGGGGGTGGGGGCGGTGATCGGGCCCCTGGTCGAGCTGCTGGCGGCGATCCCCAGCGTCATCCTCGGCTTCTGGGGCCTGGTCGTGCTGGCGCCGTTCGTGCAGGAACACGTCGAGCCCTTCCTCCACAACAACTTCGGCTTCATCCCGATCTTCGGCGCACCGCAGACGACCGGCCTCAGTGTCTTCACGGCCAGTCTGATCCTGACGATCATGGTGGTCCCGATCATCGCCTCGATCTCACGCGATCTCTTCAGGTCAGTGCCTCGTGAGCTCCAGGACGGTGCCGCCGCGCTCGGTGCGACCCGTTGGGAGGTAGTGCGGGGAATCGTCCTGCCGACCACCTCCTCGGGCGTAATCGCCGCCTGCATCCTTGGCCTCGGCCGCGCCCTCGGTGAGGCGATCGCGGTATCGCAGGTGATCGGGGCCGGCTCGGAAATCAAAGCGAACCTGTTTGCCCCCGGCAGCACGCTTGCCGGCCAGATCGCCCTGCAGTTCCCGGGGGCACTGACCGAACTGCACAAGGCAGCGCTCTTCTACTGCGGCGTGATCCTGCTGGTGATCGGGCTGATCGCGAATCTGCTCGCCGGCTGGATCGGTCGGCGCTTCAGCTACAGCGGGGCGGTGAACTGGTGAGCGGCGGACTCGTCCCGGATCCCACTGCACCACTGACCCCCAGTGGCAACCTGCGGCGGCGGCAGATCGTCAGCCGGGTCGCCGAGGTCGTCGCCACTGGGGCGGCCGTGATCGCGATCGCCGCCCTCGTGATCGTGATCTGGACCGTCGTTTCCCGCGGCGCCAGCGCGATCAGCCTCGACTTCCTCTTCACCGGCTACCCAACTGGGGTCGGGCCGATGCTGTTGGGCACGGTCGTGATCGCCCTCGTCGCGACGGCGATTGCGATGCCGATCGGGGTCCTGGTCGCGCTTTTCATCACCGAGTACTCGGGAGCGAAAGGGGCGCGGACGATGAAGCTGACCCTCGACCTGCTCAACGGGCTGCCCTCGATCATCCTCGGCCTCTTCGCCTTCGTCTTCATCGTTGCGGCCCAGGAAAAGCAGACCGCGTTTGCCGGTTCGGTGGCGCTCGCGATCATCGAGCTGCCGCTGATCGCCCGCGGCTCCCAGGAGGTGCTGCAACTGGTGCCGGGGAACCTGCGCGAAGCCTCCGACGCTCTTGGAATCGCTCGCTGGCGCTCGACGCTGACGGTGGTGCTGCCGAGCGCTCTCGGCGGCATCGTCACCTCGACCATCCTCGCTGTCGCTCGTGCCGCCGGCGAGACGGCGCCGCTGATCCTCACCACCTCGGCTTTCGACCCGAACAGCTTCTCGATTAACCCCTTCGAAGCTCTGCCGAACGTCCCCACCTGGATCTACAAAGTCTCCGAAGAAGGCAACCCCAACGGCTATGCGGAAGCGTGGGGGATGTCTCTCATCCTCGTCTCGATCATCCTCTTCGCCAGCCTTGGCGCCCGAGCGCTGCTGGCGCGAAGCAAACGAAAGTTGAGCTCATGACCCAAGCCGTGCCTTCGCGCATTCGCGTCCAGCCCAAAGCCGGGGCGATGCCACCCGCTGTCACCGAAACCACTGTCGAGATGCAGCCGCTGGTCGCTCCCGAGCTGGTCTTCGACTCACGCGGGGTCTCAATCTTCTACGGCGCCAAGCAGGCGCTGGCGGCGGTCAACCTCGGTATCCGCCGCGGCCAGATCACCGCCCTGATCGGCCCCTCCGGCTGCGGCAAGACGACTTTCCTGCGCAGCCTCAACCGGATGAACGACTCGGTCGCCAGCTTCCGGATCGAGGGCTCGATCCTCTACCACGGCCACGACATCTACGGCTCTAACGTCGACCGAGTCGAGGTGCGGCGGCGGATCGGCATGGTCTTTCAGAAACCGAACCCGTTTCCGAAGTCGATCTACGACAACGTCGCCTGGGCGCCGCGCAACCTCGGCCTGCGGCGTGGGCTCGACGAGCGGGTCGAGGAGGCGCTGCGCGGCGCCGCCCTCTGGGACGAGGTCAAAGACCGGCTCAAGGACAGTGCCCTCGGCCTCTCCGGCGGCCAGCAGCAGCGACTCTGCATCGCCCGCGCGATCGCGATCGAGCCCGACGTCCTCCTCCTCGACGAGCCCGCCTCGGCGCTGGACCCGATCGCCACTGGCGCGATCGAGGACCTGATGCACAGCCTCAAAGGCCGCTTCACGATCGTCATCGTCACTCACAACATGCAGCAGGCCGCCCGCGTCGCCGACCGCACCGCCTTCTTCAGCCTCGAGACCTCCGGCGAGAAGCCGGTCGGGTCGCTGATCGAGGTGGACGAGACCGAGAAAATCTTCGCCAACCCCCGCGATCCTCGGACTCGCGATTACGTGTCAGGACGATTCGGCTAGGAGTCCGGTCACCCTCCCCGCTCAACTTCTTTCGGTGGGGCCGCAGCTGTCTACCGCGCAGGTGGACGCCGAAAAAGTACAAGCCGCGGGGAGGGTGACCGGACTCCTTCCGACACGCAGAATCAGGACGGCTCAGGGTCGAGTAGCTGTCTTTAAAAAAGCTGCTGACCCTTGGTCGTTTGCCAGAGCTCGATTGTTGGAGGGTCGGGTATCCCCGGAACGTCTTGTACTTTTTCGGCGTCCACCTGCGCGGTAGACAGCTGCGGCCCCACCGAAAGAAGTTAAGTGAAGGGGATACCCGACCCCTCCCACCCTCAGCGCTTCAAAATCTCGTCGCCCGACACCTGAGCAAGGAGGGGTTTCCCACATTGCCAGCAGAAAGTGGCACCGCTGGAGTGGGGGGAGCCGCAGCTGTTGCAGACGCCGGCGGTGCCGGTCTGCTCGGTGCGGAGGATGCGTTCGACCTCGCTCAGTTCGGCGTCGGCGTCTTGGAGGGGGACGGCCCGTTTGACGATCACCTCGACGTCGATGCTGTTGCGGACAGTCATCTCGTAGACAAGGCCGCCGAGGTCCCACTGCAGCTCGGCGACGCGGGCGACGAGCTGCTCGCGCCGGCGTTCGAGGTCGACGATGAACTCTTCGCCGTAGGCGGAGTTGAGGCCGGGGGGCGACCCCCCGTTGCTGCTGGGGGCCGCCGGCTGACTGGTCGTCTGCGAAGTGGTGCGCCGGAGGCGGTCGGGCAGTCTCATTCGAAGAAGGTCCCTTCGAATTTGCCGTTCTTGCCGCAGCCGGCGACGCTGGGGTCGCATTCGCCGCCGATTTTCTGTTCGGGCGGGGCGATCTTGACGCCGGCGGCGGGTTCATAGACTTCTTCGGTCGCCTTGCTGGCGCCGCTCTGGCCCTGTTCGGTCTTCGCCTTCGCCTTCTTCTTGGCCGCGGATTTGGACCCACCCCCACCGCCGATGCTGGTGCCTTTGCCTTCATTCGCTTTGGCGGTGGAGGCCGTTGCGCCGTTGCCTTCTCCGACGCGGATGATCTGCGGTGCGGGGGCGGCAGCGTTGCTGGAGCCGCTGTCGCCGGAGCGGCCGATCAGGACGCCGACGCCGATCGCGAGCACGAGCGTGGCGACGCCGGCGATGAGTGAGGCGTTGGCCGACATGAACGGGCGCCGGTCGGGCGGAGGAGCGGGCGCTGCCGCGGGCTGGGGTTGCGGCTGGCGCTTCGAGGACTCCATGAAGGCGACCGCGTCCATGAAGGGGAGGCGCGGGTCGCCGCGCCGGTGCCCGCAGGCGAGGCAGTAGCGCTGGTCGGGGGCGAGGGAGGCGCCGCAGCTGGGGCAGTTGTCGCTGCCACCCGCAAGCGGGTTGTTCAGCTCGGGGGCCGGCGACGTCACGCGGGCATTGTTTAAGCGCCCTGGCCCGGAGGTGTTGAAGATTTGTGAAAGAAGTGTGTTCGCGAGCCGGTAGCAGGATCTTCACAAGTCACCCATAGGCGCCCCAGAGAATCGGGCGCGCACGTGACTCCTAAGAACTGTTCCGAGTGCGGAGCCGCTCGGGCTCCCGACCAGCGCTACTGCCTCAAATGCGGCGCCAGGCTCGGCTCGTTGCCCGCCGCGATCGCCGCCCAGATCGGCCGCGTCAAGAAGTTCGCCACTGGCCGCATCCCGGTCGTCAAGGCTCCCGCGCCAGATAAAGCCAAAGCCCCTGCTTCGAAAAAGAAGGGATGGCCTTACGAACGGTCCGACTTCATGCCCTCGCCGCGTGCGGCCGCGGCCGCGGTAATCGGGATGCTGGCGCTGGGGGTCGCGTTGGGATCGGCCACCAACGAGATCGCCCAAAGCGCCGGGCTGACCTCGATCCTGCTCGAAGAATCACCGCCACCCGAAGAAGAAGAAACGGTGGCGGAAGCTGCCCCCGAACCGGAAGCCGAAGCGGCGGCCGAAGAACCGGCGCCAGTAGCGGCGACGCCGTCGATCATCCCGGAAGAAGTCCCGCTGGTCGAAGAACCGCTTCCCGAAGAAGAACCAGAAGCGCCTCCGATCAAAGAAGAACTGCCGACGGGGCTGCCGGAAGTGAAACACGTCTTCCTGATCATGCTCGGCGAAGGCGGCTACGAAGAAACCTTCGGCGAAGCCTCGACCTCCGAATACCGGAGCAAAGAACTGCCGGCGCAGGGCGAGCTACTGCCCAACTACTTTGCGGTGACTAAGGGTGTGCTGGCGAACCAGATCGCCCTGCTCAGCGGGCAGGGCCCGACGCCCGAAACCCAGGCCGGCTGCCCCAACTACTCCGACGTCGTTCCCGGCGGCGAATCCGAAGAAGGCCAGGTCGAAGGCAACGGCTGCATCTATCCCGCCGCGACCAAGACGCTTCTCGGGCAGATGGCCGAAAAAGAACTGACGTGGCGTGCCTACGTCGACGAGGAAAGCTCCGCCGAAGGCGAACAGCCACCCGGCTGCTACGTCAACCCGCGCAATCCCTTCGCCTACTTCCACTCGATCACCGACAAAGAAGAATGCGCCGAAGCCGACGCGGGGCTGGCGCAGTTGGCCAAAGACCTGACTATGAAGCCGGAAAAGTTCCCCGCCCTCGCCTACATCTCGCCCGATCCGGCCCTCGTCGAAGAAACGCTGAAGACGATCGTTCCGAACATCGAGGAATCGTTCGCCTACAAAGACGGCGGCCTGATCGTGATCACCTCCGCCGAGGCGAAACAGGAAGGCGAAGCGCCCGACACCAGCGCTTGCTGCATCACCCCCGACTATCCGAATCTGGAAGAACCGGAAAGCGAAGAACCCGTCACCGGGCCGGTGCGGAAAACCGGCGGCGGGGGCCAGGTCGGCGCGCTCCTGATCTCACCCTTCATCGAAGCCGGGACGAGCAGCGAAACGTACTTCAACCACTATTCGCTGCTGGTCAGCCTCGAGGAACTGTTCGGGCTCGAACGCATCGGCTACGCCGCCGAACCGGCCCTGGCCGGCTTCGATGAAACGATCTTCAACGCTGGCAGCTGAGCCCGCGTCTCAGTCGAGCAGGATCAGCGTCGCGGTCAGCAGTCCCAGGGCGATGCCGGTGAGGCTGAGCGTGCGCAGCGGCCAGGTCGGTGCCTCGTGGAAGCGGCCCTGGCGCAGCGCCTTTTCCATCGCCTCGCGGTTAGCGGTCCCGTAGGCGAGGGCGAAGATCCCCCAGAGGGCGAAGCCCACCCCGGCGATGACGTAGGGCCACCGCGTCGCGGTTCCGTTCAGCTCCGGCACTACCCGCCCGACCCCGAGGGCGACCGCCAGCGCGGTCAGCCCGGTCCGCCACCAGGCGAGCTGGGTGCGCTCGCCCGCTAGGTAGGTGCGGCGGGTGGCGTCGACAAGCGCCGCCGGGTCGGGATCAGGTTTGACCGGCCGGTCTGGCATCGGGCTCTGGTTGTATCAGCCCGCCCTCATTGATTCCCCAGCGCTCGTGCAGGCGGCGCAGCGGCCGCGGAGCCCACCAGTTCCACTTGCCGAGCAGCTCCATCAGCGCGGGCACCAGCAGGGCCCGGATGATGCTGGCGTCGATCAGCACCGCCAGCGCCGTGCCGACGCCGTTCTCCTTGATGAAGATGATCTGGGAGGTGGCAAACGCGCCCATCGCGACCGCGAAGAGCAGCGCCGCGGCGGTGACGATCCGGCCCGTCCGCTCCAGCCCGATCGCCACCGACTCGGAGTCGGAGGCGCCGTTGTCGCGCGCCTCCTTTATCCGCGAGAGCAGAAAGACCGCGTAGTCGGTGGAGAGGCCGAAGGCGACGGCGAAGAGCAGGATCGGCATCGTCTGCTCGATCGCTCCAGGGCTGCTGTAGTCGAGGAAGCCTTCGAGCCGGCCGTCCTGGAAGATCAGCACCAGCAGGCCGAAGACGGCGCTGAGGTTGAGGAAGTTCATCAGCAGCGACTTGATCGGCAGCACCACCGAGCCGGTCATCAGGAAGAGGATGATCAGCGTCGCGACGATCACGATCGCCAGTGCATAGGGCAGGTGCTGGTCGAGGCTGGCCTGGAAGTCGACGAAGTCGGCGGTGGCGCCGCTGACCAGCGCCCTCGAGCCGGCCGGCTGGGGCAGGTCGCGGATCGCCCGCACCGTGTCCTCGCTCGCCCCCGAGGCGAAGGGGTGGGCGGAGACGACTTGCAGCGCGGTGACGCCGGAGGCGAGCCGCTGCGGCGGCAGGACTTCGGCGACGCCGTCGACCCCGCGCACCTCGGCCGCGAACCGCGCACCCGCCTTCGGCCCGCCGCCTTCGAGGTCGATCCAGATCGGGGTCTCGTGGTAGGGCGGGAATTCTTCGCTGACGACGTCGTATGCCTGTCGCGCGCTGGCTGAGGTCGGCAGCACGGTCGGGTCGACGGTGTTGAACTTGATCCCGAAGAAGGGGAGGCCGAGCAGGATCAGGAAGGCGGCGCTCAGCGTTGCCACCGGGATCGGCCGCCGCATTACGAAGCGCGAGAGCCGGTACCAGAAGCCCGCCTCTGCCGGCCGGGCATCTGCCTCCGCCCGCCGCTGTAGGAACTTCGGCGCCCCCGCGTTCACCCGCGTCCCCAGCAGGGTCAGCACCGCCGGCAGCACCGTCAGCGAGATCGTCGCCGCGAACAGCGCTACCAGCGCGCCGCCGAGGCCCATCGAGTAGAGGAAGCGCTGGGGGAAGACCAGCAGCGAGGCGAGCGCGGCGGCGACCGTCAGCGAGGAGAAGAAGACGGTCCGCCCCGAGGTCGCGAGCACTCGCCGCATCGCCGCCAGCCCGGGCCCGTCCTTGGCGATCTCCTCGCGGTAGCGGGAGACGATGAAGAGGCTGTAGTCGATTGCCAGCCCGAGGCCGAGCGCGGTCGTCAGGTTCAGCGCGAAGATCGAGATCGAGGCGAATTCGCTGGCGAGGCGGAGGATCAGGAAGGTGCCGACGATCGCCAGGCCGCCGATCATCAGCGGCAGCACCGAGGCGACGAGGCTGCGGAAGAAAAGCAGCGAGAGCAGGAAGAGCAGCGGGAAGGCGAGCATCTCGGCCTTGCGCAGGTCTTCCTCGACCTGCTTGTTGACCTGCTCCTGGGCGACTGCCGGGCCGCCGACCAGCACCCCCTTATCCGCCGAGAGCTGGTCGGCAATGTCGGCGCCCGTTTCCTGGGCCGCCTTGTCCTCGGTCGATTTCAGGGCGACGCTGAAGTAGGTCGATTCGCCGTCGCGGGAGACGAAGGCGGGGGAGCGGGTGTCGTAGTAGCCGCTGACCGAGGCGACGTCGGAGCGTTCGCGCACTTCGTTCTCCAACCTCTCGATCCGGCGGCGGGTGGCGGGGGAGGCGACCGGCGCGTCCTGCACCACGGCGATCACCGCAGGCACTCGCAGACCGGCTTCCTCGAGTCGGTCCATCGCCTTCACCGTCTCGGTAGCCGGGTCTTCGGCGCCGTAGGGGTCAAGGCGGCTCGCCACCCCGCCGCCGACCGCACCAGCGAGCAGGAAGAACCCGATCGCGAAGAGGCCGATCCGGCGGGCGTTGCCGTTGGCGAAACGGGCCAGGGAGTCGAACATCAGGAGCTCCTTTCCTCGGGCGGGGCGGCGAGGATTTCCTCCTCCATCCGCTCGCACCAGTCGGCGAACCATTGGGTGAACTCGATTCCTCCCCGCAGCACGATCATCGGGTAGGGGTCCTCGATCTCGCCTTTCAGCGCCTCGATCGAGCGCAGCTGGGCGTTGACTTCGAGCCGTTGGGCTCGCATCGCCCGCACGATCGCCACGGCCTCGCCGCGCGGCAGGGCGTCAGCGAAGAACAGTTTCAGCAGCCCTTCGTCGCGCATCTCGAAGGCCTGCGGCGGCTGGCGCAGCCACGCCCGCAGCTCCTCCTCGCCGTCGGCGGTGATCTCGTAGACGGTGCGCCGTCGTCCCCCGGTGGGGGAGTCGGAACCGACGATCAGCCCGATCTCGGCAAGCCGTTTCAGCTCTGGGTAGATCTGGCCGTAGCTGGCGGCCCAGAAGAAGCGGGTCGAGTTGTCGACCAAGGCTTTGATCTCGTAGCCGGAGCGGGGTTCGCTGCGGACGAACCCGAGGATCACGTAGGCGGTCGGACTCAGCTGCTCCATGTATCGGGAATATATATCACATCGATATATCTGCAAGCGCGATTGACTATGTCCTGTGGGATGCGCAGACAAAAAATAGTCAGACAAGAGACTTCAACAATCGCTAGAATCGTCGTGCTTCGTCCAGCGACGGAGCGGTGGCCCCCGTAGCTCAGCGTGGACAGGGCATCCATCTCGCAGTGGAAGGTCCCGGGTTCGAGTCCCGGCGGGGGCGCTAGGAGTTCCATGAGGGCAATGTGCGGTGATATCCTTTGTCTACTGCGAGATGGATGTCCCGGTGCTGGGCTGGCCCTCTGTCTTGAGGGAAAGACCCGACCAAGACATTCGTTCGCGACAGGCCCGCCTTGGCGGGCCTGTCGTTTTGTGGGCCGCTAGCCGGCCATCGCGTATGTTCAACGTCCGTGATCCAGGGGAAGCAAGGCGAGAGAGGAGCTGCAGATGTCGCTTGACCAGAGCAAGGTCGGCCGGGTAGTGGCCGAACAGATGGAGGCGATCGAGAACGATTACGGCGACGACTGCGAGATCGGCGACGTCTGCACGATCGTCGAGGTCGTCGGGCCGCACGGCTCGCACGTGCGTGTGCGCAGCAGCGACATGCGCCCGCACAGCGGTCTCGGCCTGATCCGGATGGCCGAACAGGCGATGCTCGGCAACCTCGGCGGGGCGGCCGAGTAAGCGATGAAGCGCGTGGTTGCGGTGATCGGCGCGGTTTTGGCACTGGCAGCGCCCGCCGCGGCGCAGGGTGCCACGCGCTATGCCTCCCCCGGGGGCGGGACGATTCCCGGTTGCATCAAGGAATTGGCCTGCTCGCTCGAATACGCGATTACCGGGGCGAGTCCGAACGACGAGGTGATCGTCACCCCGGGCACCTACCAAGTCGGAGCGACGATCTCGACCGAAAAGCCGCTCTTCATCCACGGGCAGGAAGGGAGCCCACCGCCGCGGATCGTCGCCGCCCCGGAAGTGACTCCGTTCAAGAGCTCTGCCCCCCAGCACCTCAGTTATCTGTCCATCGAAACCCAAAGCAGCAGCGAGGGCGTCCTCTTCCTGCCGGCCAACGAAACCGTCCTCGAACGGCTCGAACTGATCGCCCGTGGCGAAAACGCACTCGGCCTTCGCGCCGGCAGCAACTTCACCCTCACCGACAGCCTGATCTGGGCCGGCGAATCGACTGGCGCCACCGGCCTCTTCCTTCAGGGCACTGTCTCGGGATTGCCGACGCTGCGCAACGACACGATCGTCGCCACCGGGAGCGAATCGGTCGGGATCTTCGTCTCCCAGGAAGGCGCTTCGATCTCGATGCTCGCGATCAACGTCATCGCCAATGCCGAGACCGATGCTTCGGCAATGGTCTCGCCCGAACGGACCAAATCCTCAGCCGTCATCCACTTCGATCACTCCAACCTTGATACGACCGAAGGCAACGTCGTCTCGACCTACGGACAAACGGCGCCACCCCAGTTCGTCGCCACCAGTCCACCCACCTTCATGGAGGCCCCGGGCTCACCGACGATCGACGCCGGGGGCAATGAACCGCTGGACGGAGCGGTGGACCTGGCCGGGAACCCGCGCTCGTTACCGGGGAAGCCCAGCTGCACCGGAACGGATGTCGCGGTCACTGACATCGGCGCCTACGAGTTCGTGCCCGCCAGCCCTACCTGCGCGCCGCCCTCGGCGCCCGAGACCGCGATCGCTGGCTTCAAGCTGCGCAAGCGGCGGGCGACCTTCCGCTTCGCCGCCTCCGGCGGAACCGCGCCCGTCAGCTTCGAATGCAAGCTCGACCGCCGCCCCTTCGCCCCCTGCGGTTCGCCGAGGGTCTACAAGCACTTGAAGCCGCGCAGGCATGTCTTCGAAGTGCGCGCGGTAGCCGCGGGACTCACCGATCCGACGCCCGCGGTGCGGAAGTTCGAGGTGAAACGCGAGCGCCACCACCGGCACCGGAAGGCGCACCGCTAGCTCACTATCCTCAGGGTTCGATGAGCGGGGACGGATCAGACATCGTCGTGATGAAGTTCGGCGGCACTTCGGTCGCCGGCGCGGAGCAGATCAAGCGCGCCGCTGGCCGCATCGTCGCCGCGCGCGAGGCCGGGAATCGGGTCGTCGCCGTGCTCTCCGCTCGCGGTAAGACGACCGACGAACTGGTCGAGCAGGCGCACGAGATCTCCGCCCGCCCGGTTGCCCGCGAGATGGACATGCTGCTCTCGACCGGGGAGCGGATCTCCTGCGCGCTCTGCGCGATGGCGATCCACGACATGGGCCACGAGGCGATCTCGCTGACCGGCTCGCAGGCGGGGATCGTCACCGACTCCTCCCACACCAAGGCGCGGATCATCGACGTCCGCGCCGACCGCATCAGCGCCGCGCTGGAGGAGGACCGGATCGTCCTCGTCGCCGGCTTCCAGGGGGTCTCGACCGAGAGCCGCGACGTCACCACGCTCGGCCGCGGCGGCTCCGACACCACCGCGGTCGCCCTGGCGGCCGCCCTGCGCGCCAGCGTCTGCGAGATCTACACCGATGTCTCCGGCGTCTACAGCGCCGACCCGCGGATCGTCCCCAGCGCCCATAAGCTCGACCGCGTCTCCTTCGAGGAGATGCTCGAGATGTCGGCTTCCGGCGCGGGGGTGCTGCAGTTGCGCTCGGTCGAGTACGCGCGCAACCACGGCGTGCGGATCCACTGCCGCAGCAGCTTCGAGGACGGTCCCGGTACCCTCGTCGTCTCAGAGGAAGAGACGGAAGAAACCATGGAGAACCCCTTCGTCACCGCCGTTACCCACTCGGATTCCGAGGCCCGCGTCACCCTGCACGGGCTGCGCGACGAGCCCGGCGTCGCCGGCCGCATCTTCGGCGCCCTCGCCGACGCCAACGTCAACGTCGACGTGATCATCCAGAACGAGCCGGTGGGCGACGAGCAGCTCGCCGACCTCTCCTTCACCGTCGACCGCTCCGATCTGACGACCGCGAAGGACACGATCGCCGCCCTCGGCGACGTCTCGCTTGAAGTCCTCACCGACGAGCGGATCGGCAAGGTCTCAATCGTCGGCGCCGGCATGCGCTCGCACCCCGGCGTCGCCGCCAAAGTCTTCCGCGTCCTCGGCGAGGAAGGGATCAACATCGAGATGATCTCCACCTCCCCGATCAAAATCTCATGCGTCATTTCCGCCGACCGCGTCAAGGACGCCGTCAACGTCCTCCACAAGGAGTTCGAGCTCGGCGAAGACGCGATCCAGCCCGAGGACCCGACCGGCCCGGACCACCGGCCGACGGTCGCCGGCTAGTCATACTCGAACGTATGGCCGGCGACGGATACAGAGTCGGGGTATTGGGCGCGACGGGGCTCGTCGGGACGACGATCCTCGAGCTGCTGGCCGACCGCGATTTCCCGATCGCCGAGCTGGTGCCGCTGGCCTCCGAGCGCTCGGCCGGAAAGGTGATCGAGTGGCGGGGCGAAGCCCTGACGGTGCAGGCGGTCGGCGACGAGTCGATCCAGGGTCTCGACCTGGTCCTCTCCTCGGCGGGCGGCTCGGTCAGCGCCGAGTGGACGCCGAAGATCGTCGCGGCGGGAGCGACGGTGGTCGACAACACCAGCTATTGGCGCATGCACGACGACGTGCCGCTGGTCGTCTCCGAGGTGAATCCGGACGCCCTGAGCGGCCACAACGGGATCATCGCCAACCCGAATTGCTCGACGATGCAGATGGTCGTCGCGCTGAAACCGCTGTATGACGCGGCTGGGATCGAGCGGCTGGTGATCTCCACCTACCAGGCCGTCTCCGGCACCGGCAAGGCGGCGATCGATGAGCTGCACGCGCAGGCGCGCGCCGTCGTCGGCGGCTACGACGTGCCCGAGCCGCAGATCTACCCGCACCAGATCGCCTTCAACGTGCTCGCCCAGGCGGGCAGCTTCGCCGACGGCGACGACCACACCGACGAGGAGCGCAAGCTGATCAACGAGACGCGCAAGATCCTCGGCGACCCCGAGATCAAGGTCAGCGCCACGTGCATCCGGGTGCCGGTCGTGACCGGCCACTCGGAGGCGGTCAACGTCGAAACCCGCGAGCCGCTCGATCCCGAGCGGGCGCGCGAGCTGCTCGCGGCCGCTCCCGGCGTGACCGTGGTCGACGACCCCGCCGCCGGCCGCTACCCGATGGCGGTAGACGCCGCCGGCAAGGACGACGTCTACGTCGGCCGCATCCGCCGCGACGCCGGCAACGACCGCGCCCTCGACCTCTGGATCGTCGCCGACAACCTCCGCAAGGGCGCCGCCACCAACGCCGTCCAGCTCGCCGAGCTCCTGGTCGAGCGCGGCTTGGTCGGTACCCGGGTCTAGTCGGTGGACATCAGCTTCGGCGGCGGGGTGCTGCTGTTTGGCGGGCTGCTCGCGGTCGTCGCCGCGCTGTCGGGGGTGATGAAGGGGACGGTGCTCTCGGCCTCGGTGCTGTCGGTGGCGCTGGGGTTCGGGCTGGCGGTAGCGGGGGTGGTGCACGTCGACGCCGGCGACGAGGCGGTGGTCCAGTTAGTCGAGCTGGCACTGATCCTGACTCTGTTCAGTGACGGGATG
>Ga0207640_10000122_pt1 | contig 59302 bp, 54 predicted proteins | sample KBSCornC42_FD_184300 | JGI IMG/M metagenome (GOLD analysis project Ga0207640, IMG submission 184300) | Corn rhizosphere microbial communities from Kellogg Biological Station, Michigan, USA - KBS Corn C4-2 (SPAdes) (version 2) | ecosystem: Host-associated > Plants > Roots > Rhizosphere > Soil ... | reverse complement strand
TGGGAAGGGGGCGCTTTTGCTCGAGGGGGAATCGGGCAGCTGGTAGCTGCGCGCGGTCACCGAGATTTCCCGTACCAGGCTGCAGTCGGTCGGGTTGGAGAGGAACGGCGCTTCGGGCAGGCCCGAGTCGCGCCCGCCCGCCGGCAGTTCGCCGTGGACGCCTTCGTCGGGGGTCAGCCGTTCGCCGTTATGGGAGTCGGCCGCCGGCACTCCCCACAGCGTCGTTGATGCTTCGAGGAATTCTGCCGCCGAGGGTGCCCCTTCGATCGAGGCGATCAGGCTGTAGTCGGTCGGGTCGACGCGGACGTTGATGAAGGCCGGGTAGAGCGCCGCGAAGAAGCCGAAGCGGGCGACAACGTCTCCGCCGGGGGGGTCCATATTGTAGATCGGCTCAGTGATCGTTTTGAACAGCGGACTGGCCACGGTGATTTCGGTTACCCCCACCTGCGAGTCAAGCGGACATTCGCTTTTCGGGGGTTCGTTGCCGAGCTGGGCGACCGAGCAGCGCGGGATCCCCTGCGGGTTGCCGATCATCCCCGGCGGCAGGTGGACTTCGACGTCCTTGGTCAGGGCGAAGGGGCTGCCGCCTTCCTGGCTCAGCTTGAAGAAGGTGGTGAAGTCGGCGTGGGCGCCGGCCTGGTTGGAAGACAGCGAGGCCGAGACTTCTTCAACTTTGTAACGTTCGAATTCATCCGCGGCGCTCGCCGGGCCGGCAGCTAGCGCCAGCGCGGCGAGCAGGGCCAGGGCGGTGGCGGCGAGCGCCTTGTTGACGATCGCCCTCATTTGCCTGCCCCCTTGCTCTTGCCGGCTTGCTTTTTGTGGTGTTTGTGCTTTTTGTGGTGCTTCTTCTTGACGCAAACGGTCTTGCCGTGGCGGCGGACCTTGTGCTTGTTCTTGGGGCAGCGCTTGGCCTGCACGTTGTCGTTTGCGCCGAGCGCGGGCTGGGCCGGCAGTTCCAGAGGCGGCGCCGGGCTCACCCCCGGTTTGCAGCCTTCGCCTTGGCAGATCTTTTCGATCGGTTCGGCAAAGCCGCCGCCGACCCGGGCGTCGTAAATTGAGGGCGTTTCTTCGGCATCGCGGCCCAGCAGGACGTCGGAGGTCCTGACGAAGACGTCGTCGCCGGTATCGCTTGCCCCGTAGAGGTAGTCGATCCGCAGGCTGTGGCCGGAGGAGACGAGGTAGACGCAACCGCCCGGCCTACCGCAGCTGCCCACCCCCTGGGCCTCCCACTCATAGACATCCTGGAGGCCGTCGACGTCTCCGGGGACGAGCGCTTCGCTCGACTGGAAGAAGGCGCGGTTGCCGTCTGCACGCAGGTTGTTCGCCAGGCCGTAGGTGGTGAGCGGCTCGGGTTCGAAGGCCTGGGCGCTGATCGACTGCAGGCTCGCGGCGCTCGTCGCCGGGGCCAGGGTCGGGTTGCAGGAGAGGCACTGCAGCGAGTTGCCGGCCGAGTCGTAGCGGTAGACCTCGGCGTGGCCTTCTGGGTCGTAGCCCGCGAGCGCAGCCCGGGACTCGAACAGCAGGGCGTTGCCGTCGGGGGTGGTGCGGGAGGGGTCCTCGGCGAAGCGGCCAGCGTTGCCGGCGGGGGTGGGAGTGATCGCCTCCGTCCAAAGGCCAAGGCCTTCGATCGGCTCGTTGCCGGTGGATCCCCCTTCGACGTCGAGTTCGGTCACGGTGCCGACGAAGCTGATCGCCCCTTCCAGGGAGCGGTAGAGGTTTTCTTTGCCGTTTACCGCTTTGGCGCCATTGGGGTTCGGGGCGGTGGTGAGGACTTTGGTCGAGACGAAGTAGGCGGTGCTGCCGTCGGCGGAGACGTTGACCGGGGTGACCGCGCCGGTGGAGAACGCTTTGCGCTCGCCGTTGGCGGCGTCAAAGCGCCAGAGTTTGCCGCCTTCGAGGTAGAAGATGCGGTTGCCGCCTTCGGCGATGCCGGCGAAGGTGAGGTTGGGCCCGATTTCGAAGGTTTCTTGGTTTTCGTAGCGCAGGTAGAGGATCGTGCCGATCGTGAAGGCGACGCCGCGGCCATCCAAGGAGGTGCCCTTGTAGGAGGCGTTTTCGCTGGCTTTGGGGGTTTTGTTCCCCGGCAACAGCGAGACCACGTTGGTGACTTCGTCGGCGGTGCGGTCATAGATCGCCGCGGTGCCGGCGGGCGGGGCGTTTGGCTCGAGCTGGATCGCGGCGCTGCCTTCGCCACTCGAGAAGACGATATGGGAGCCGTTTTCGCTGATCAGCTTGCCTTGCGCTCGCGGGTCGGTTGCGAGGCTGCCACGGCCGACTAGGGCCGAGTGACCGTCGGGGTAGCGGACGTAGGAGGTTTCTTTGCCTTCGATCACGGCGGTTCCCCGGGGCCCGGCCGTGTTCCAGAACGAGTAGCCCTGGTCGGGGGAGTTGCTGCCCGGAGCCAGCGCTGCCGATTCGCTGCCCGAGGGGCCGGCGTCGGCCGTGCTCCAGCCGCCTTCGCCGCGGGTAGAGAGGTAGGGGTCGCCGAAGAGGGAGCCGGTACCTTCGCTGCCGGGGATCAGGCCGCCTTCGATCGCGAAAGAGACTGCCCCTCCCTGCGGCGAAGCTTTGCGGGTGGCGAAGAAGCTGCCGAGATGGGTGAAGCCGAGGGGGGAGCGGGCGTTGGTGTCGGGCGGGGTGACGAGCTCGTAGGCGCGGCAGTCGGGCAGGAGCGCCGAGAAGCCGCCGCGCAGGGCTTCGTTCGGACAGCGCAGGGAGGCTTCGGCCGCCGGGTAGGTAGCGAATTCGCCTTCGCCTTCGTCGGCGCCTTCGGCGTTTTCGGCGACCACGCGGAAGCGGTAGCGGGCACCTGGCTCGAGGCCCTCGGCGGCGACGGCGACCTCGATCGGCGTGTTGCCGGCCGGGATCTCGCCTTCGCCGACAACCCTGGCGCCGATGAAGAAGGTGTAGTGGGTTTTAACGTCGGAGGGTTCGATCGACGCTTCCAGTTCGGCTTCGGCTTCGCCGACGTTGGAGAAGGAGGTCGATTTGACTTCCGGCGGCCCTTCTTTGGACGGGCCAAAAGCGTAGGAGTGGCCGACGCCGCCGGTGTTGGAGGGGACGAAGAGGTAGCGCCCTTCGGGGTTCAGCGCTCCGTTGGGGCTGTTGGCGCCGTTATCGACGCCGATCACCGAGCGGGGCACGTACTGGAAGCCGTGTTCGATCGTCGCCACCCAGTCGCCGCTCTGGTCGAACTCGTAGACCTTTTTGGCTCCTTCTCCGTCGTAGAGGAAGAAGTGGCCAGTCCCTTCGTCCGCCGCAACCGAGAGGAAGGCGGACTGGATTACGCCCCCGGGTACGTCCGATTCTTCGAGCGTGAACAGGACGTTGTGGGGCGCCGCCAGTTCGAAGACCCTGACGGCTTTGGTGATGTTGCCTGGCGTCCCCTGCCAGGTGGTCGCGTACACGCGTCCGAGCGCCGCGTCGATGGCGATTCCAGTTGGCTCTGACTGCAGCTGGCCTCCCCCGAAGGATCCGACTTCTTCGTTTCCTTCGGCTGCGGATTTGTACTCGATAATCTGAAAGCCCCGCTTGCGGAAAAGGTGGTCATTGAGTGGATTGATCGCGAGGCCGTTCCCGTCTGCTTCGGTTTCCACCAGGACGGTTGGGGGATTGCAGTAGTCGATTTCTCCCGTGGCCGGTTCGTAAGGGGGGCAGGGGCTGTAGCGGAGCAGACTTCCTTCCGCTGCTCTAGTGCCGTTCGCCACATAGAGGTTGCCTTTGCTGTCTACGGCGAGGGCTCCGGGGGAAAATTTATCGGGGACTTCAGTGATGAAGTGGCCCGAGGAGTCGAAGACATCGATCCTCGCTTTGGGACTTTCGCTTTCACCGGTGGGGCTGGAGACGTAGATGTTCCCGTAGGAGTCAGTGGTCACGGCTTTCGGAGCGCTGAAGGGGTTCGTCGGGTGGTCGACTCCCGGGGTACCAGGGCAAAGCCCGGGATCGGGGGTCGGGTCCAGGGCCGAGACGCTGCAGTCCCCAGTCAGCGACAGGACTGGGTTGAAGGCATGGAGGTCGGTGGTGGCGGTGGCGGCGGTGGGGAAGCTGCCGCAGATCAGCACCAAGATCACGGTGCCGATCAGTCGCAGACGTATCCCACGCGGGCCAATGGCCGTTTCCCTTGCCGTCATTACTTCCCCCTTAATAGAAATTCCCCCTGAACGAGACACATTAGGAGACGAGGCAAGCCTTGTCAAGGGCCGAGAAAGACTGCGGCCGCCTCTAGAGGCGGCCGCAGATCATCCAGCTATCGGAGCTGACTCAGCTGCCAGATTCCGAGACGGACAGTGTTGTGGTGCTGGGAGTTGTAAGGACGTAGGTACCCGTCCATTTAGAGGTCGCCGGGCAGGCGGCGTTGCTGCCGAACCTGGTAGCTACCGCATTTGCCGTGAAGACAGAGTTAGTGCCAATGCCCTCTGAGATGGTGCCAACGTCTTCTGTCGTTGCCACACCGTAGATGCAGCTGCCGAAGAGGACGGTGTTGATTGTTACTTCGATCTGGGCGTCGGATGTAACTGTGCCGTTGGAAGTGCCGGCAATCTTGTGAACTTTCAGCTTGTTATTGAGGCTGACGGTTTTGGTCGTGAAGGTGCAGCCGGTCCAGGTCAATTCTTCGATCGAACCTGTGACTGTTTCCGTCGCGCTGCCTGTATTGGTGATTTTGCCCTTGACTGTCGAGCCGGTGCATGTGTCGAGCGTGTTGCCAGCTGTGTCTTTCAGGATCGCCGACTGTCCGGCCGGGATGCTGAAATCGATGGTGGTGCCGTTCGGCCATGCCTGTCCCGCAGGGCAGGGGTCCGCTGTTGTCGAGCAGATGACGCTTGCCGAAGCCGTGCCGGCTCCGATGAACGCCATTAGTGCGCCGGCCGCCACCGCAGCGAGGGCCAGCATCTTTGCGTACTTCATTATTTCTCCTTGGTCCAGCGCCTCTTGAGCGCCGGGTTGCGTTACGGCTTGCGCAGACGGGCTCGTCGCCCGGCCTAGCGCCGAAGAAGCTGCGATGGACGACTGAGCCTCCCTAGCTGCTTCCCCCACCGGGTCCTATCCACCCGGCTGGGGTACTTCCTAACAGCTTCTTGGGAACTAGTCAAGGTCTTTGTAGTAAAGACGTCATGGGTTCCTAAAAGGACAGGCGAGGCAGTGGCCCAATTGACCCCCTGCCCAAGGGGTCGCTGGCTATCTCCCGCAACGAAGACGTCCAGCTTCGCGAGGTCAAGAGGCGGAGCGCCGGCGGGCGACGATTAAAGGTTGAAAGGCTGCTCTCCTCTGAAACTGGTTCTCGAACGGCATAGAAAAACACTACGGCCGCCCGGAGGCGGCCGTAGTTACTACTCCCTAGTCGAGACTAGGGACATCTAACTCGACGAGTCTATTTTTCCTCAACTCGCAGGTTGACCGGTTCTGTACTGGTGTACGTACCCGTCCATTTGGAGGTTGCCGGACAAGCAGCGTTGGTGCCGAACCTGGTAGCCACCGCATTGGCGTCGAACGAGGCCGCGCCGCTGCTGAAGGTTGTAAGCGTACCCAACGAGGTGCCGTTTGCCACACCGTAGATGCAGCTGCCGAAGAGAACGGTGTTGATTGTTACTTCGATCTGGGCGTCGGATTTGACGGTCCCGTTTGTGCCGCTGGTCCATTCGACGGTCAGCTTGCCGGGAGCCAGGGTTTTGGTCGTGAAGGTGCAGCCGGTCCAGGTCAATTCAGTGGTCGTGCCTGTGACGAGCGCCACTTCATTTTTTTCAAGGGTGCCCTTAACTGTCGAGCCGGTGCATTTGTCCAGCGTGTTGCCGGATGTGTCAACCAAGAGGGCCGAGCCACCCGACGGGATGCTGAAGTCGAGGGTCGACGGGGTCGTCAGCTTCGTTGCCCCGTTGTAGAGGGCGGTCGCAGAAGCCGAGCTGGCCGCGAATGCCATCAGGGCCATCGCCGCGACGGCGGCGAGGCTGAGAATCTTTACGTACTTCATGTAATTCCTCCTTGATCCGGCGCGGGTGCGCCGGGTTTGTTTCCCCCGCCATTCCTAGCGGCTCTTCACGAGCAATCAAGAAAAATGGACTGAATGTCTCGTCAGGCGAATCAGGCTTGAACCGGGCCTGCAGAAAAACCCTGCAAAACCCGTTGAACGAGTTTGTGCGGGACACGAAAGGGCGCAGTGCACGCGCTGGCGACAGCGTGTCCATCAGCTGACCTGTACATGGGCTACAGGTAGTAGGACCTCGCGCAGATCCTCCGTGACCGTGCGCGCCAGGGTGGTGTCGCCGCCAAACTCGAGCTGGTGGCCTGCGTGACCGTTCACCCAGCCGAACCAGTCGAGGGCGGTGCCGGTAGCCCAGGCGTCGATCTCGCCCTTCAAGCGGGCGGTGCATGAGACGAGCCTTCCCGCTTCCACCTTCACCATCACTCCGGCGTACTCCAACTTCGACTCTGTTCGGATCTCGACCGCCAGGCGACAGCAGCCGGACATCTCATCCGGCAGATCGAGTAGAGGGGTGGCCAGTAGGAAGGACGCCTCGACGTCGATGCGACCGATCGTGTTCGTCTGTGCCGGCGCCCAGCGCCGCTCCCACGCAATCGCGGCCGTCAAAGGGGCCGCAGCCTGCCGCAACCATCGCGTCGCTCGATAGGGAGTGCCGCGAGAGCCGTTGCCGTTGCGCTGCGATTCCAGTTGCCCTACTCGTCGCATCGCCGCGATGCGACGCTCGAGAGTCGGATAGCTGATGCTCGGAATCAGGCGTGCGAGCTCCGTCAGTGCGAAAGGCCGGGTGGCAAGAACTCTGACGATGGTGGCGTCCCAGCCATCTACAAGTGCCTTGACGGCACTTTTGGCGGCGGGACTGCCCAACGCAATGGGTACGTCAGGGGCGGCATCGAGCCAGTGTTGAAGAACCGCGGCTACGGCAAGAAGCTTGCGGCCGGGCTCGGTCAGCGCATAACTGACAGAGCCCGGGAAGTCGACCTCCTGCCGTCGCTCCAGGACCCCTAGATCAGTCAGCCCCTTGAGGTAGGCGCGCATCGTGGTCGCGGGAGGGTGGCCTACGGCCCGGTTGAGGTTTGCCAAGGGCAGATCCTCGTCCTCCAGCGCCCTGAGGACATGGAGGTTCAGGGGCGTGGAAAGCAAGGACAACGCAGTCGCCCCAGGTCGCAAGCCAACCCCCTTTCCCTGAACACGCCGCAAGCCCTGCGACTGGCTCTTCCAAGCGAGGACCACGATACCATAAAAAAACCCGAGTATTTATGCTCCTGTGGCTTCGCTCCAGAGACCTCCTACCCAGTTCCCTTGTGCTTGAAGCTGGGACTTCTGGGTACCTGAAGAAGACCGTTCGCGACGTGAAGGGCGGAGCAGGGAGGTCTGAATGCCGACTGGCTTTTCGAAGATAGAAGCGCAACCCGCGCAGGACGAGGAAGCTTGCCTCGGCGGGGCCTCGATCGCCGACGTGCTGCGCCTGCTCAGCGCCGGCGCCGCCGGGGCGATCCTGATGGCGCTGGGCGAAGGGCCGCTGCGAACGAAGAACCTGACCGAGAGGGTGCCCGGTTATGCGCCGCGGACCATCTACCGCTACGCAGGGAGGCTCGCCGAGCTCGATGTGATCGAGCGGGAAGAGGAGCCAGGGGTGCCGTCGAAGGTCGTGCACACTCTCACCGATCCCTGCGGAAGCGAGCTCTACGGGCTCGTCAATCGCTTCGTCGACGCCTCGATGACGCGACTACCGGACGGGCGCATCGACGCCCATGCCTGGGCTTCGCTGGGAATGCTGGCGGATCTCTGGGAGGCGGGCTTGGTGGAGGAACTGAGTTGCAGCCCCCAATCCCCGACCGAGCTGGCGCGGGGGTCGCATGGCCTCAGCTACCACCAAGTCAACCGCCGGGCGGGCCTCTTCAAGACCGCCGGGCTGGTCAGCGAGTGGCAGGGTCCCGGGCGGCGGCGCTGCTACGCGCTGACCGAGAAGACGCGGGGGGCGATGGGCCTGATCGTCGGCATTGCCCGCTGGCGCCATCACCACGTCGTCACCGAGGGCGAAGAGGGGATGACGGCGTCGGAGATGGCGACGGCGCTGCGAGCGGCGCTGCCTCTCGTGGAGATCGCCGAGCACGCCGGCAAACGCTTGAAACTGTGCGTGGTGGGGGGAGACGAGATCGCCGGGGCGGAGGGAGAATTGATCTGGGCAGAGGTCGAAGCAGGTGGCGGCGTCCACAGCTGCGCTGCCCCCAGCTACGACGTCGACGGCTGGAGTCGCGGCAGAGTCAAGGCGTGGATCCCGTCGGTCCTCGACGGCAAACCTCGCAAGCTGCTGGTCGGCGAGGACGAGCGGCTGATCGCCGACTGCCTCGACGGCCTCTACGCGGCGCTGTGGACGCCTAGCCCTTCTTAGCGGCGGCGAAGATCTCGAACTGGGACTCGGTCGGTTCCTTCGGGCGACCGTTGCCGTGGAATATGCGTTCGAGGGTCATCCCAACCGAGTCGTAGATCTCGCGCAGCTCGTCGACCGTGTAGAGGCGCTGGCGAAATTCAATCCGCTTGTCGAGGTTCTCGAGGACCTCGCCAAATTTGACCGGGATCATCGCGCCTTCCATGTAGCGGTCCTTCTTGTTCCACCGGTGCTCAACGAGTTCGATCATGGTCGAGCTCGGAATCCAGGAGCGTTGGGGGAGGTGGGAACGTGCGTAGAGGACGTTGGGGACCTGGATCAGGTTCTGACCGCCGGGCTTGAGGGCGCGGGAGATCACCTCGAAGGTGCGGTGGTTCTCCTCGTCGGTCTCGAAGTAGCCGACGGCGCCGTCGTTGAGGTTGAGGACGATGTCGAACTCGTCCGCGTAGTCGAGCTCGCGCAGATCGCCCTGGACGAACTCGGCCTCGAGGCCCTGCTCCTCGGCGTCCTTGCGAGCGATGTCAACCAGTTCCTGGCCGATCTCGACGCCGACGACGGAGAAGCCGCGCCGGACCAGCTCTAGCGAGTGGCGGCCGGTGCCGCAGGCGAGGTCGAGGATGCGCTCCCCGCCCTCGGGCCGCAGCATCGTCAGCGCCCGGTCGATTTCCGACCCGGTCCGCTCCGTCCAGGCCATCTCGGCCGACATCCCGTCGAACGCCGTCTCGTACCAGTCCTGCGGAATCTCGTTCTGAAGAACGCTCATCTCCCTCTCCCTTGCTGCGATTCCCCCATTGCACAGGGAAGCTTAAAAGATCAAGAGCCGTGCTGCTTCTCCTCGCGGCGATGCCGGCGGACCAGCGGCGCGACGTAGCCGATCAGGACCCCGATCGCCGCCGCCAGCAGGATCACCACGATCAGCGGCGCCTTGAAGCTGGCGAAGAGGACTTCGAAGCTGACCTCCTGCGAGTTCTGCAGGGCGACGATCAGGACCAGCGCGACGAGAAGGCCGACGAGCCAGGCGCGCCAGTTGACCGGCTTCTTCTCCTGCTGCATCTGCCGATCTTAGTTCGCGATCAAACGGGCTAAGCGACCTCGGAGTAGGCGGGCTCCGGCTCGGACTCCTCCTGGGGGGCCGGCATCTCCTCGGGCTGGGGTGCCCGCAGCACGAAGACCGCGATCGCCACCGCGATCGCGGCCAGGATCGCACCGACGAGGTAGGCGACGTGGTAGCCGGAGGTCAGGGCCGCTTTGAGACTGTGCCCATCGTCAATCAAGGACTGGGTCCGCTCGCCCGAGAGGGTGGCCAGCACCGCCAAACCGATCGCACCGCCCACCTGCATGCTGGTGTTGACCAAGCCTGAGGCCAGCCCCGCATCAGCCGGGGTGGCCCCCGACATCGCCAGGGTCATGATCGCCGGGAACGAGGTGCCGACGCCGACGCCGATCAGCAGGAACGGCGGCAGCAGGTCGGTCAGGTAGTTGGCGTCGACCGGCGTGCGCGCGAAGAGGAGCAGCGCGACGACGACCATGCAGACGCCCGGGATCAAGGTCGTACGCGGGCCGAAGCGCATGATCAGTTTTTCGGAGAAGCCGAGGGAGAGGGTTCCCATCACCAGGGTGGTCGGGAGGAAGGCGAGGCCGACCTTGAGCGGGCTGTAGCCGAGCACCCGCTGCAGGTAGAGGGCGCCGAGGAAGAACATCCCGAACATGCCGGCGACCAGCAAGGCCTGCAAGACGTTGGAGCCGGCGACGTTGCGCGAGCGGAAGAGCCGCAGCGGCATCAGCGGGTTGGCGATCGTCGCCTGACGGTGGATGAAGATCGCCAGCAGCGCCAGCGAGATCGCGCCGAGGGCGAAGATGCGGGTGTCGTTCCAGCCCCAGGCTTCGATCCGCAGGATCGTGAAGACGCCGAGCATCAGCGAGCCGGTGATGAGGGCGGCGCCGGGGAAGTCGGCGCCCTCGCTGAGGCCGATCCCCTTCGGGTTGGCGACCAGGCGGATCGCCAGGTAGGCGGTGGCGATGCCGATCGGGAGGTTGATGAGGAAGATCCAGTGCCAGCTGATCGCGTCGGTAAGGACGCCGCCGAGGAGGAGGCCGATCGAGCCGCCGGCGGAGGCGACGAAGCCGTAGACGCCGATCGCTTTCGCCTGCGCCCCCCGCTCGGGGAACATCGTCACGATCATCCCCAGGATCACGGCTGAGGCGAGGGCGCCACCGATCCCCTGGACGAAGCGGGCGCCGACCAGCATCTCCTGCGAGACCGAAGCGGCGCAGACGAGCGAGGAGACGGTGAAGATCGCCAGGCCGATGAGGAAAACGCGGCGCTGGCCGAGCAGGTCCCCCATCCGCCCCGCCAACAGCAGCAGACCGCCGAAGGGGATCATGTAGGCGTTGACGACCCAGGCGAGGTTGCTCTGGGAGAAGTCGAGGCTGTCCTGGATCGAGGGCAGGGCGACGTTGACGATCGTCGCGTCGAGCACGATCATCAGCATCCCCGCGCAGAGGACGTAGAGGGCTAGCCAGCGAGTTTTGTCGTTCTCAGTGGTGTTCATGCAGGTTCAGACTCCGGGACTGGTTGAAACTCATCGGCCGTCTGATCAACCAACGTGGTCCGGCAGGCCGAAGCGCCGGAAGACGGACTCCACGCGCCGGGGGTCGGCAGCGCGGTCGGGCCACCGAGAATAGCCATCCTCGGTGTCGGCCGGGCGGACGACGAAGGCGGTCACTTCCTTGATCCGATCACCGTCCAAGGTAAGCACGTCGAGGGAGAAAGGAATGTGAGCTTTCTCCTGCTCGATCCAGGTGTAGGTGCCGACCGCAAGTTGGCCGTTGGCGGTGGTCGAGCGGTGGCGCCACTGCCACTCGCCGGAGAGCGGCTTGGTGCGGAGAAAGACCTCTACCTCCTCGATGCCGCCGTACCAGCTGGCCAGCGGCGGCATCGACCAGGCGACGTCCTCGGTCAGCATCGAGACGACCCGCTGGACGTCGCCGCCGCGCATCGCCTCCATGTACTCCTCGACGATCTCCTTCATGCGGGCGTCGCCCAGGGAGCGGAGGGTGACCTGCTGGTTGCGGTCCGGTAGGCGCTTGTCGACGGTTTCGCGGGCGCGCTGCAGGGCGCTGTTGACGGAGGGGACGGAGGTCTCGAGCGTCTCCCCCACCTCCTTGGCGGAGAAACCGAGCACCTCGCGGAGGATCAGGACCGCGCGCTGGCGCGGCGCCAGGTGCTGCATCGCCGCGACGAAGGCGAGCTCGAGCGACTCGCGCTCCTCGTAGGTGGCGTCGGGCGCGGCGTAACCGTCCGGGATCTCGAGCGCCTCGTCGGGATAGGGCTCGATCCAGACTTGCTCGGCGACCGGTTCGCCCGGCGGCTCGTGCGGATCGGCCTTCGCCGCGTACTCCTCGGGGAGCAGGCGCCTCTTGCGGCGCCCGATCAGGTCGAGGCAGACGTTGGTGGCGACCTTGTAGAGCCATCCGCGCAGCGAGCTGCGTCCCTCGAAGCGATCGATGCCCTTCCAGGCTCGCAGCATCGCCTCCTGCATCGCTTCCTCGGCGTCGTGTAGCGACCCGAGCATCCGGTAGCAGTGAGCGTGCAGCTCCTTGCGGTGAGGTTCGATCAGTTGCTCGAATGCCGCTTCGCCGCCGGCGCGGGCGGCGTCAAGTGCGCTGTCGGCCTGCATGACTCGAAGCTAGCAGCGCCGGGGCGACACTTCTGTCTTGTAGAAGATGTCACCCCTTTACAGGAGAGAAACCCTTTTCCAGGGACCTATCCTCGCCCAACTTTGGGCGGGACATGGAGATGACGACGCCGCAGGTGCTGCGCCTCTTGGGAGCCGGCGCAAGCGGCGCGATCCTGATGGCGTTGGGGGAAGGGCCGCTGCGGACGAAAGAGTTGACCGAGCGGGTTCGGGGATACACGCCACGCACCGTCTATCGCTACGCGGGTCGGCTGGCGAAGCTGGGGGTAATCGAGCGGCAAGAGGAGCCGGGGGTGCCCTCCAAGGTGGTCCACAGCCTCAGCGAGCCCGGCGGTCGGGAGCTCTACGAACTGGTCGAGGCATACGCGGACGCCTCCTTCACCCGCCTTCGCAGCGGTGAGATCGACGCCCATGCATGGGGCTCCCTGGGGCTGCTGGCGGACCTGTGGGAATCGGGGATGGTCGAGGAGCTCAACTTGGGGGCGAAATCGCCGACGGAGCTGGCTCGAATGGAGCACGGGCTGAGCTACCACCAGGTCAACCGCCGGGCCGGTCTCTTCGCGATCGGCGGCTTTCTCCACGAGTCGACGAACGAGGGAAGGCGCCGCAGTTATTCGCTGACTGCCAAAGCACGGCGCGGAATGGCACTGATCGCCGGAGTCGGTCGCTGGCGGCGGCGGCACGTCGTGCCGGAGGGGACAGCAGGCCTCACCCCGCGGGAAATGGGTGGCGTGTTGCGGACGGCGCTGCCCCTCGTCGCTCTGCCGGAGCACAAGGGCAAGAACCTCGGCTTCGAGATCGCGGCGGAGGCCATGGACGGCGGCGAGGCCGACACGGTGTGGGCGAGCGTGGCGCCCGACGGCGTCGTCCTCAGTTGCGAGGGTCCCCTGCCGCAGGTGGATGGGCACGCCCGGGGAGAGGTGGCAGCTTTGGTCGACGCGATTTTGGATGGGCCTCGCAACGGGTTGCGGTCGCATGGTGACGAGCAGCTGATCAAAAGCTGCCTGGAACGCCTGCACTCGACGCTCTGGGAAGCCTGGCCCGACGGCTCATCCTCGACGGCCGAAGCAGTGGCCGGCGGGGGCGACGGCGCGTAGCTCGGCGACCGCCAGCTCACGGGGCTTGCGGTGCCCCTCGGGCTGCGACTGCTGCGGCATCGGATTGCTGCGTTCCAACGGCGCCAGGTCGCTGACGACCACGTTGACCGTGCCTTCGCGACGCTCGAGGCGGCCGCGGGCGCGGACCAAGGGCGACGTGCGGACGAGGGGGCGGTGGCGCTCGTAGACCGGAGGCGGGACGACGAGGTTGACTTGGCCGCGCTCGTCCTCGAGCAGGACGAAGGTGACGCCGTTGGCGGTCTCGGGGCGCTGGCGGGCGGTGACCATGCCGGCCACCTCGACGGTGGAGCCGTGGTCGATTCGCTCCAGGTCGGAGGTGCGAGCGATCTTCGGATCCAGGCCCGGACGCAACAGCTTCATCGGGTGCTTGTCGACGCTCATCCCGGTCGAGCGGTAGTCGGCGATCAGCTTCCCCCACTCCCCTAGCGGCTCCAGCTCGGGCGGCTGCGGCGGCTCCATCGGCAAGGCCAACTGGGTATCGCTGCCAGCGACGCGACCGGCGCCGGTCACCCCCACCCGCCAGAGCGCCTCGCGCCGCTCGCTCCCCGAGCCGACCGGGATGCCGTCGAGCGCCCCCGCCCAGGCCAGCTTTTCGAGGTTCGATAGTCCCGCCCCTGAACGCGAAGCGAGTTCGGCGATTCCCCTGTAGGGGCCATCGCGTTCGCGCTCGGCCGCCAGCGCCTCCATCTCCTCCTTCTTCACGCCCTTCACGTAGCCGAGACCGACCCGCACCACGAGGCCGCCCTGCAGCTCGTCGGTGCGTGGCGATTCGACGTGGCAGAGCACCTTGCTGCGGTTGGCGTCAACCGGGGCAACCCGAATCCCGCGGCGCTGCGCCTCGTGGACCAGCGAGTCGGGCGGGTAGAAGCCCATCGGTTGCTCGTTCAGCAGCGAGCAGAGGAACTCCGGCCCGTAGTGGACGCGCAGCCAGGCCGACTGGTAGGCGAGCAGGCCGAAAGCTGCCGAGTGCGCCTTCGGGAAGCCATAGCCGGAGAAGCCCTGGATCTGCGACCAGACCCGTTCGGCCACCTCCTCGGGGACGCCGTTGGCGGCGGCCCCGGAGAGGAAACGCTGGTGGTGCTCGCGGATCGCCTCCTCTGAGCGCTTGCGGCTCATTGCCCGCCGCAGCCCCTCTGCCTCGGAAGAGCTGAAGTCGGCCAGCGCCATCACCGACTCGATCACCTGCTCCTGGAAGACGATCGTCCCCAGCGTCTCCTCCAGCACCGGCTCCAGCAGCGGGTGCTCGTAGGGGATTTCGTAGTCGGGGTCCTCGCGGCGGAGCTTGCGACGTTCGATGTACGGATGGACGGCACCGCCCTGGATCGGCCCCGGCCGGACCAGCGCCACCTGCACGATCAGGTCGTCGAGGTCGCGCGGCTGGGTCCGCGGCAACATCCCCATCTGCGCCCGGCTCTCGATCTGGAAGACGCCGGTGGTGTCGGCGGCGCGGATCGATTCGAAGACCTCCTCGTCGTCGAGCGGGATCCGCGAGAGGTCGAGCCGCTCGTCGCGGGCCCGGCCGATCTCCTCGACGCAGCGCTCGACCGCGGAGAGCATCCCCAGCCCCAGCAAATCGATCTTGAGGAAGCCAGCGTCAGCGCAGGAGTCCTTGTCCCACTGCACCGTTTGCCGCCCCACCATCGCCGCCGGCACGACTGGGCAGACGTCGATCAGCGGACGGGTCGAGATCACCATCCCGCCCGGGTGCTGGGAGGAGTGGCGCGGCAGGCCCATGATCTCGGCGGCGAGCGGCAGCAGCGCCCGCCAGCGCGGCTCAGCCGCCCGCTGCGGCCCCAGTGCCGCGACGAGATCGCGGTCGATCTCCTCCGCGCTCTGGTGGAAGCCGACCGTCTTCGCCACCCGGTCGATCTCGGCCGGCGGCAACCCCAGCGCCTTACCGAGATCGCGGACGGCGCCCTTCGGGCGGTAGGTCGGGAAGGCGGCGACGAGGGCGGAGCGGTCGCGTCCGTAGCGGTCATGAGCGCGCGGGATCAGGACCTCGCGGATGTCCCGCGGGAAGTCGAGGTCGATGTCAGGCATCGAGGTCGTTTTCTCGTTGAGGAAGCGGCCGGAGAAGAGGTCGGCCTCGACCGGGTCGACGTGGGAGAGGCCGGACAGGTAGCAGACGATCGAGCTGACGCTGGAGCCACGGCCCCGGCCCGGCGGCAGCACGTTGCGCGCCGACTCCGGGCCGCGCACCTCGGCGGCGACCTCGCGCGCCAGCTCGAGCAGGTCACGGTGGAGGAGGAAGAAGCCGGAGAGGCCGAGCTTGCGGATGATCGCCAGCTCCTCCTCCAGCCGCCATTGCGCCTCCAGCAGCCGGGCGTTGCCGCTGTAGCGCTCCTCCAGGTGATGGGCGCAGAGGCGGGCGAGCTCGGCGTCGGCGGTCGGGTCCTCGCTGCCGGGGTAGCGATACCCGAGCTGCTCGGTGAGATCGAAGCGGAGGCGCTCGGCGACGCGCTCGGTCTCGGCGACCGCCTCGGGGTATTCGGCGAAGCGGGCGGCCATCGCCCCCGGTGAGGTGAGGGCAGAGGTCGAGTTGCCGCGGCGGTAGGGCTCGGACTCCTCCAGCGCTTCGCAGCGGCCGATCGCGACCAGCGCGTCCTGCAGCGGCGCCCGGCAGCGGTCGTGAGAGTGGACGTTGCCGGTGGCGAGGCAGGGGACATCGAGGCGCTCGGCCAGGAGCGCGAGCCAGCGGTTGCGGGCGCGGTCGCGCCGCCAGTAGGGACGCTGCAGCTCGATCCGGAAGCGGTCGCGGCCGAAGGCGCCGAGGAGGCGGCGGGCAAGCCGCTCGCCTTCCGCGGTCTCGCCGCGTTCCCAGGCCCCTGCGACGGCGCCGTCCCGAGCGCAACCGGAGAGGCAGACCAGCCCCTCCGCGTGCTCCTCCACCTGCTCGATCGTCACCCACGGTTGGGTCTGCGATCGCGTCGTGTTGTCGCGGGTGTGGGAGTGCGCGGCGGTAAGGAGGCGGCAAAGGCTCCGGTATCCGATCTCGTCTTCGACCAACAGAGTCATGTGTCGATCGCCTTGAAGCGTCAACTCGGCGCCGGTGATCGGGCGGACGCCGAAGCCCTTGCAAGCGTGGGCGAACTCCATCGAGCCCCAGACGCCGTCGTGGTCGGTGAGGGCGAAGGCGGGATAGCCGTTGGCTGCTGCGGCCGCAGCAAGCTCCATCGGGTTCGAGGCACCGTCGAGGAAGGAGAAGGCGGAGTGGGCGTGCAGCTCGACGTACATCGATAACCAACTCCCTAGGGACTCAGGCCCGCTGCCGGTACCAGCGCGGAGCCCCGGCGCGGCGGAAGACGGTGAGGGCGCGGCCGTCCGCCAGGGCCAGCTCGAAGTAGTGCCGGCGCAGCGGCTTCGGCGTCCACCAACGGTCCTCGACCAACCACTCCTCGCGGATGACCTCGACTGTCGTCCCCTCGACCAGCAGCGGGGCGCCGCGGGGATCGGTGCGGATCGCCACCCGCTCGGGGGCATAGAGACGACGGACCCCGGGCATCAGAGTTCCGGGTAAGGAGTGAGCAGCGCCCAGCGCTCTGGCACACGCGAGGAGGCGTCGACAGGCAGGATCTTCAGCAGCGCCTCCGCTCCCTGCGCGGCGCGGACCTCGCGCACCGCCGCCCGCAGCCGGCGTCGGCGCGGCTCTGAGCCGCCGACCGTGAGCTCGAGCTGGTCGCGCGCCGGCGACCCGAGGCCGACCGCCCGCAGGCGCAGCGCCGTCGCCGGACCCGGCAGCTCCTCGAGGCGCGGCGCCAAGACGTTGCGGAGGACCCGCGGCGCAGCGCTCGGCCGTCCCAGCCCCTGCTCGACGCTCCAACTACCGCCGCCGGCGAGCAGCGCCCCGAGGCGGAGTCCAAGCAGCGTCCTTCCCTTTCGCTGCGGCGCCGCCAGCAGCCGGTCGACGAGCAGCTCCAGCGCACGATCGAGCTGGCGCCCGGCCGCCCCCTCCGGCAGCTCGATCTCCTCGCTCAGCTCCTCGTGCGGGGTCCGCGGCCGCAGCGGGTCCTCTTCGCCGCGGCAGAGTCGCAGCGCCCGCAGGCCGAGCGGCCCGAAGCGATCGGCGACCTGGTCGGAAGAAAGCTGGGAGAAGGCGCGGAGCGTCTCGATCCCGAGGCGCTCGAGCGCCTCGATCAACTCGCCGGCCTCGCGTTCGGAGACGTCTAGCCGCGTCCGCAGCGCTGCAACCGAGACCGGTCGCGACCAATCGCCCGCGGCGAGGAAGGAGGCGAAGCGCGTCCGACCCGTGCCGATTCGCCATTTCTCCCCGGCCGCTCTCCTCGCCGTGGCGAGCACGCCGGCGGAGTCGCCACCATAGAGGCCACGCAAGCCGTCGACCGCGAAGAAGGCCTCGCCCGGCTGCTCGGACTCAACCGCGGCGCCCAGACCCTCCAGCGCCCGCACCATCGCTTCGGTCGTCTCGGCGGCGGCAACAGGGTCGGCAAGATCAGCGCGCCCGGGCCGGGGCCCCCAGCCGCGACCCGAGCGCGGAAGATTCGCCAAACGCTTGTCGATGACGCAGACGATCTCCATACGAACGTATGTTCGTGTCTAAACACTACTAACTCCATAGAGTCGACTCCAAGTTCGCGAAAAGCCCGACTACGCCCGGGCGACCTTCGCCGCCTCGGTGCTGCCGAGGTAAGGCGTGAGGGCGAACTCGACCAGGTCAGGGAGCAACGCTTCCAGCTCCTTTGTGCGGTCGGCGAAGATACGGCGCGAGATCAACGAAACGATGCCACCAACGAGCGCCTCCTCGGTGGTGGAGGAGAGACCGGCCAAGACTTCGTCCGAGCGGCCCTCGCGACCGGCCTCGAAGTAGGGGACGAGACTCTGGATGGCGGCGTCGTAGCGCTCGACCACGACCGGTCCGGCAACCAGCGCCTCGACCATGCTGAGCCGCGCCAGGTGAGGCTCGCTGGTGAGGAACTCCAACATCGCCGCGAGCCCTGCTCGCACCGCCTGCGGCCACTCCTCCTCCTGCTCAAAAGCCTCCCCCACCCGCCGATTCAGCTCGGTCATCACCGTGTCGTAAGCGGCGATGAAGCACTCGTCCTTGCTGTTGAAGTGCTCGTAGAAAGTGCGACGGGAGACGGCCGCATGGCGGGTGATGTGAGCGATCGTGGTGCCGGAGTAGCCGTTTTCGGCGACGGCCTCGGCAAGGCCGGCGATCAACCGCTCGCGCTGGTTGCGAGCGACGAACTCGCGGGGGAGGCCATGGCGTCCCGGCGGTAGGCGCGCCAGCTCCGGCGGATACTCAGGCGACTCGACAGAAGGGTTAACCGGATCTCTCAAGAGAACCGACCATACCGATCCAAACGAGCAGGACTCGAACTGGCTAATTGGCCAGTTTTTTTATTCAGGACTTTGCTCATACATCCCAGTTCCCCGATTGGCCCCTGCTTTAGTCGTCGTCAGCCCGCGGGCAGCTTCAGCTCCCAGGTAAGGCGTCAACGTGAACTCGACGAGCTCGGGGAGCAATTCCTCGATCGTCCCTGCCTCAGCCAGGGACAGCCGCTGGTAGAGGATCCAGAAAACGCCGCCTATGAGCGCCTCCTCGAGAGCCTCTGGCAACTCCCCGCCATACGGCGAGACATCGCGTCCAAGACGGAACAGGGAGACGAACGATTGCAAGGACTCCTCGTAGGACCGCACGGCAGCCGGTCCGGCAGCCAGAGCCTCGACCATGCAGGTGCGGGCAAGGGCCGGTTCGCGGGCGATGTAGGCGAGGAAAGCCGCCAGCCCTGCTTCGACCCGCCGGGGCCAATCGTCGATCTCCCCAGCGGCTGCGACAACCTCCTCGAGAGCAGCAGAAATCGCATGTCTCTGCGCTTCCAGGAAGCAATCTTCCTTCGAACTGAAGTTTTCGTAGAAGGTGCTGCGGGCGATCCCCGCCCGCTTGACGACGTTGGCGACCGTGACCGCGCGGTAGCCCTTCTCCGACGCCTCCAGAGCCAGCGCGTCAATGATCCGCGCGCGTTGGTGGCGAGCGATGAAATCGCGTGAGAGAGCGTGTCCCCCCGGAAGTGGACGCTGTGTTGAATTCGAAGCCACGAACGAAAGAGTACCTGACTCGCATCTCGGCTTTCTCGCTTGTCGGACCGGATACCGTTTAGGTACCGAAGGCAGACAAGCTGTTTTCTCAGTCAACTCGACGAGCGGGGACCGTGACCGGAAAGCACCAGCGCATCCTCCAGGGGATGCTCGAAGCAGTAGGAACTCAAGGGTACGAGCAAGCCACGGTCCAGGATGCGATCGCCGCGGCGGGTGTCTATCGCCAGGCGTTCTACGACTCGTTTCGGGACAAGGAAGACTGCTACCTGCAGGCGCTCGAAGCCGGCTCGGCCTGGGTCGAGCTGGCAATGCGAGAAGCGGCCGCGGGCGAGGCGACCTGGCGCGGGCAGCTGCGCGGAGCGCTTAGCGGGCTGCTCGGGTTTCTCGACCAACAGCCGGCGGTGGGGCGGGCGCTGTTCGTCGAAGTACATGCAGCCGGCCCACTGGCGGTGCAAAAACGGACAGAAGCGATGGCGCGGGCCTCCGCGGCGATGGACCTGGCCCGCGAGGAAAGCGACGGTGGCGCCCCCGCGATCTCGGCTGAGGCGGTGGCCGCGGGAATCCTCGCCGTCCTCCACAGTCGCCTGGCGGCAAACCAGAGCAGCGGCTTCACCCGCCTGCTGCCGGAGCTGATGTACCTCGCAGTGCTGCCTTACTTCGGAGCCGACGTGGCTTCCTTCGAGATGCGGTTCAGCGAGATCTAGGAGACCCCCGATCAGACGCCCTCGCCGCCGCGGCCCTCCCCGGCGGCGAAGCGGGCGGCGCCGCGCGCGGCGACGTGGAGCACCTCACGGCCAAGCCGGTGCTCCAGCTCCAACCCCTCGGCCAACGGCAATCCCGCCCCCTCGAGGGCGGCGCGGCGGTCGCTCAGCATCGTCTCCTGCGGGAAGGCGGCAAGCCGCTCGGCCAGCTCGAGCGAGCGCTCGAGGTGGGCGCCGGGCGCGGTCACCTCGTTGACGAGGCCGATCCGCTCCGCCTCCTCGGCCTCGACGGCGCGGCCGGTGAGGATCAGCTCCAGCGCCCGTCCCATGCCGACCGCCCGCGGCAGCCGCTGCGTGCCCCCATCGACGAGCGGCACTCCCCACCGCCGCTCGAAGCAGCCAAAGACCGACTGTGGGGTGGCGATCCGCAGGTCGCACCAGAGCGCCAGCTCGAGGCCGCCGGCGAGGCACCACCCGTCGACCGCCGCAATCGTCGGCTTGGAGGGAGTGAGGCGGCTGATGCCGAGCGGCCCGGCGGGATCGTCGACGTCGAGGTCGATCGCCTTCAGGTCGGCTCCGGCGCAGAAGGCCTCGCCGCCGGCGCCGGTGAGGACCAGCACCCGCGCCCCCTCGTCGGCCTCGAAGGCTTCCAGGCCCTGGCGCAGGCCGGAGGCCGCGGCAGCGTCTATCGCGTTGCGGCGCGCGGGCCGGTCGATCGTCAGCACAGCCGCGGCGCCGCGGCGCTCGTAACCCACCTCAGAGCTGCTCATCCGGGAGATCCTCCCACGAGCCGGGAAGGAAGGGAGCGGGCGGGCTAGTCGTCGCGCATTGCACGGGGATCGCAACGACGCCCGGCTCCCAAGAGTGCGCCCCGGTCGCCGGTCGTGGGAAGAGGCAGGACTCCCAAGACCAAGCGCAACGGTAGGGGGCGCTCCGGACAACGAAAAACGACCGGGGATGGCGCTCGGTTTCTGCCTCGTGCGTAGCCTTCGCACTCAGAAGCTCGTCGCGCCACCTTCGAAACCGCCTTCCCGCTTGGCTTCTGCGGGGTCCGGTCTCTCCCAGTCGCAGAGCGAATTTACGACGCCCGCGGGTGCCTGTCCAGGGGGTCGGCGCAGACGTTTCCGCAAAAACCGGAGATATGGTCCCCGGTGATGCAGGAGGAGATGGGAGTCTCGGCGCGGCGGGCGCGCCGCAACGTGGTCCTGACCGCGGCGATCGCCGGGCTCGGCGGGCTGCTCTTCGGCTACGACACCGGCGTCATCGCCGGCGCCCTGCTCTTCATCAAGAGCGACTTCGACCTCGGCAGCTTCGCCCAGGGCCTGGTCGTCGCCGCGGTGCCGATCGGCGCTGTCGCGGGGGCGGCGATCGCCGGGCCCGCCGCCGATACCTACGGCCGCCGACTGATGATCCTGATCGCCGCCGCCGTCTTCATCGTCGGGGCGCTGGTCAGCGCCGCGGCCCCGGGGGTCGAGGTGCTGGTGATTGCCCGCATCGTGATCGGCGTCGCAATCGGCCTCGCCTCCGCCGCCGCCCCCGTCTACATCTCCGAGGTGGCGCCGCCGGAGAGCCGCGGCCGACTGGTCAGCTTCTTCCAGTTGGCGGTGACGATCGGCATCCTCGTCGCCTACTTGGTCGGCCTCGCCTTCGACCACGTCGAAGGCTGGCGCTGGATGCTGGGGCTCGGCTGCGTGCCGGCGCTGGCGCTCGGCTTCGGGATGCTGCGGATGCCGCAGAGCCCGCGCTGGCTGGTGATGAGCGGTGACGACTTCGCGGCGCGGGCGACGCTGGCGAAGATCCGGGTCGACGACCCGGACACGATCGACCGCGAGCTTGAGGAGATCAAGGACTCGATCGACGAGAAGCCGGGCGCCTGGAGCGAGCTGCTGCAGCCGGTGGTGAAAGCGGCGCTGGTGGTCGGCGTCGGGCTGGCGGTCCTGCAGCAGGTCACCGGCATCAACACGGTCATTTACTACGCGCCGACGATTGTCGAATTCACCGGCGTCAACTCCTCCGCCGGCTCGATCCTGGCGGCGGTCGGGGTCGGGATCATCAACGTCGCTTTCACGGTGCTGGCGCTGAGGCTGCTGGACCGGGCTGGGCGACGGACGCTGTTGATGATCGGTGTCTCGGGCATGGTCGTCTCCCTCTTCGCCCTCGGCCTCGCCTTCACCGGTGGCGGCGACAGCACCATCGCCTCGGTCGTGGCGATCGTCAGCCTGATGGCCTACGTCGCCTCCTTCGCGATCAGCCTCGGCCCGATCTTCTGGCTGCTGAACGCCGAGATCTACCCGCTCGGCGTGCGCAGCAAGGCGGCCGGGATCGGGACGATGGCGAACTGGACCTTCAACTTCATCGTCTCGCTGACCTTCCTCCTACTGATCGAAGCGCTCGGCAAATCCGGCGCCTTCTGGTTCTACGGCGCGATCGGGATTCTCACCCTGATCTTCTGCTGGAAGCTGGTTCCGGAGACGAAGGGCAAACGGCTGGAGGAGATCGAAGCCATTTTCCAGGCACGCGTAAAGCCCTGACTTAGATCGGGTGGCTACCCTCTCCGGGTGCGGATTGACGAAATCATCGCTGAGCGGAAGCCGACCTTCTCGATCGAGTTCTTCCCGCCGAAGACGCCGGAGGCGACCGCGGAGCTCTACGAGACGGCGCGAGCGCTGCGCGAGCTGGAGCCTGACTTCGTCTCCGTCACCTACGGGGCAGGAGGCTCGACCCGCGACGGCACGGTCGAGATCACCACGGCGCTGAAAGACGATCTCGGTTTCGAGACGATGGCCCACCTCAGCTGCGTCGGCGAGACCACCGACGGGCTGGCAACGACGCTCGACCGGATCGAGGCGGCCGGGGTCGAGAACGTCTTCGCCCTGCGCGGCGACCCGCCGCGGGGGCAGGAGGACTTCGTCCAACCCGAGGGCGGCCTGGGCAGCGCCGCCGAGCTCGCCGCCTTCGTCTCCGCCGGCTGGAGCTTCGGGATCGGCGGCGCTTGCTTCCCCGAGGTGCATCCCGAGGCGCCCGACCTCGGGACCGACCTGCAGTACCTGAAGACCAAGGTCGACGCGGGGGCGACCTTTCTGATCACCCAGCTCTTCTTCGACAACCAGGTCTACTTCGACTTCGTCAAGGAGGCGCGGGCGCAGGGGATCGAGGTGCCGATCCTGGCGGGCGTAATCCCGGTCGCGAGCTTTGCCCAGACGAAGCGAATCTGCGACCTCTGCGACGCGACCATCCCGCCGCAGCTGGAAGCCGCCTTCGAGGCAGCCGGGGGCGAGCCGGAGCGTGAGTTCGAGCTCGGGATCGCTTACGCGGCGCAGCAGTGCGCGGAGTTGCTGATCGCGGGCGCGCCTGGCATTCATTTCTACGCACTCAACCGGGCGCCGGCGACGCGGGCGGTGCTGGGGGCGCTGAAGGCGTCGCGTCCGTGGGAGCGGGTCCGCGGGGACACCGCCTCGATCGGTCAAGCTGATTAGGCTTAAAGGAGAATCATGAGCAAGGGAGAGCGGGAACGCGAAAAACTTCGCCAGGAGCGGATCGAAGCCGAAGCCAAGGATTCGCGCGGCGACAACAAACGGACGCTGCTCGCCTACGTGGTCGGCGCGGTCGTCGTTCTGGCGATCGTCGCAGTGATCACCGTCGTCGCTTCCAGCGGGGGCGGGGGCGGCAGCGGGGATGGCGGCAACGCCCACATCAATCTCGACACCGCAATCGGCTCGACCAACGGCGTCGCGCCCGACGAACGGGAAGGGATCCCGCCGAAACCGATCAAGCAGACCAACCTGCAGAAGGCGGCGAACGAAGCCGGCTGCTACCTGCAGCTGCACCTCGAAGACGAGGGGCACGAACACATCCCGCAGAACTCGCCGACGCCCAAATACAAAACGGACCCGCCGACCTCCGGCAAGCACGTCGAACCGCCCTACCAGCAGGCCGACGGCGCCTACCGGGAAATGCCGGACCCGATCGACTTCGTCCACTCGCTCGAGCACGGCCGGATGGAGATCCAGTATGCGCCCGACCTCGAAGAAAAAATCCAGAAGGAACTGAAGGGCCTCTACGACACGATGTACGGGGCGACGCTGCTGTTCCCGAACACGGAAATGAACTACGCAGTCGCGGCGACGACCTGGACCAACCTGCTCGGCTGCACCGCCTGGGAGGGCCAGAAGACGATCGACGCGATCCGCGACTTCGGCCGGCAGACCTGGGGCAAATACGGCGGCGAGCCGGTCTTTGCCTTCAAATTCACCGGGCCCACTCCATCCGAACCCGAAGAACCGGACACTGAAAAGTCCGAATAGCGCTCAGGCGCGGTAGGCGGGGAAGAAGCCGCCGGCCTCACGCCCGGCGCTGAGCTGCGCGTAGGTCTCCTCGTCGCAGACGAGCTCCGAGGTGAGCCAAGCTTGCTGGCGGTTGGCAAAGCCACGCTTGAACTCCTCGAGGGCGTCGCCCGGGGAGATGCCGCCGCCAAGGTTGAGCGGGAGATCGAGCTCGGCCGAGTGTTCGACCAGACGGGCGACGACGTTCTTCATCGGGGCGCTGCGGAGATGGGCGTCGCTGCTGCCGCTGAGGTAGTAGTGGAGGAAACCATCGCTGACCGCGGCAATTGAAGCGGCGGCCAGCACGCCGTCAGGGTCATGTACAAGAACGAGCCACGTTCCCTCGGCTTCGAGGATGCGGTCGAAGTAAGCGAGGCCGAAGAAATAGTGATCAGCCGCACCGGCGCGTCTCATCGTCTGCTCGTAGACATCGTTGAAGGCCGCGCGCTGCTCAGGATTCGTCTCCGCTCCCGGCACCAGCTCCAGCTCATACCCGGCTTCGAGGTTGCGGCGGACCTGACGGCGGTCGCTGGGCCGACTCTTCGCCGGCAGCGCCGGGTCGGCGATCTGAACCACGTTGCGCTCGGTCGCGCCGATGAGTGGGGATGGGCCGAGGGCGTGGCGAATGAAGACGCTGACCAGGCCGGTGGCGGAAAAATCGATCACGGCAGGTTCGATCTCGATGCTTCCGGGATTCGCGAATCCCGGATACCCGTAGGGGGAGACTGCGTCGCGCTGGTCGGTACCTGGGATCTCGCGGACGAGCAGGGGGGCGAGCAGCTCTCCCTGGTCGGTATCGATCTTCAGCGTGTGGGTGACTCCCTCGGCATCGAGGAAGGGGCCTGAGCGGAAGAACTCGGTGTCCGCGGCAGCTTCGCCGCGGTCGTCGAGGAGTTCGGCCTTGGCGCTCACTCGAGCAGGTCCGCGGCGGCGGCGCGGAACTCGTCGGGGAGCACGCCCCAGACCTCGCAGTCGTCGGGCGGGCCGTCCCTGCGGGCGAGGTGGGCGCGCATCGTCCCCTCGTGCTTCCATCCGAGGCCGGCGACGGTCTTCTTCGCCACCTCGTTGCGGGCAGGGATGCGGCCGTAGACGCGGTGGGCGCCGTACTCGTCGAAGGCTTTGGCGATCGTCAACGCCTCGGCCCGGCGACCAACCCCCTTGCCGCGGACGTCGTCGCCGATCAGGGCGCCGAGCTCGGGGGCGGTCTGGCGGAAGAGGCCGTAGAGCGCCGTGAAGCCGATCGGCTCCTCGTAGCCCTCGACGACGATCGCGAACTTGCGGTCCTCACCGGAGTCGTCCATCGCCCGCCGCGTCCACGCCTCCGCCTGCTCCAGCGTGAACTCGTCCCGCTGCTCCATCAGCGAAGCAATCGCCGCGGGGTTGTTGAACCAGCGATGGACAGCAGGCGCGTCGCCAGGCTCGAACGGACGCAGCGTGACCTCGGGTCGGTCGGCACTCACGCCGCGAACCTTAGAGAGCTATCTAATCGACAGTTAGACCGGGATTGGGAGCTCGAGACCTCTCCGCTCCAGGGCTTTGCGAATCACCCGCTCTACTTCGGCGGAGAGCCCGGAGAGCGTAACTTCGAACTTGACCTCTCCAGATTTGGCTTCTTCGACGAGTCGAGCAACGAACTCATCTGCGAATGATTGGCTGATACTCGTCACTTCAGAAAAATCGAGCTCGACGGCTTGCTCATCGACGGCTTTATTAACCAGGTCTTCCCGCAGCTGCCTTCCGAAAGGGCGAGTTGCGAGAGTCCTCCCATGCGGAGCGAGCTCGTAGGTATACGGCATCCGCTTCCTCCTCTCGTCGATTTCGAAGTGATGTTAGAAGAGCCCTCGGCTGCTCAAACCGAGATGAGATCGTAAGTAATCCAAGTGCCTCTCCTGTATTTAGGGGCTGGAAAAACCTCGACCTTACGCTGTTCTTGGACCAGTTGAACTCGACAGAATCCGTTTGCAGAGAGCAGAGTCATCTGCGCGGCATGGAGGGAGGTCGTCAAAGCGGATTCCAGGATCGCGGAGAACCCGAAACCACGATGGGGGTCGCCGGTACCCGTGATGCGATCTTCCGTGGCGTGAGCTATCGCCCACCCATCGTCGCTCCATTCGGGATATCGCTGGCGAATGTGCTCGGGTATTCCTACCCCCAAATCGCTGATCGCGATTGATACCTGGGGACGAGGTTCAGTCATACGCCGCACAGCCACATAGGTGCCCAAAGGATTCTCGTCTGAGACCGCCATGAAGGTGGCCTCGCCGAGGGTCGACACATCGGTCAGCTGGTACTCAAGGATCTCTTTGGTACGAGCAGAAACTGTCTCGACTTGATTGAACTCCTGTAGCCGTGAAACGGCTACAACCGAGTCGTTTTCATCGCCAGAGTGATTGTCAGGATCAGGTTCCATCTCCTGGAACACTTTTTTAGCTAGAGGATCAGTGGGCAACATGATCTCCACCTGGCGACCCTCAGCCCGATGCCAATCGGCAAAGACCTGGAGCCGAACGAAGAACATCGGATGAATGGGTAGTCGCAGCCGCTGGCAATCCACGGCTAGCTCTTTAGGTAGTTCGTGGTCCAAGGGAAAGTCTCCGCGCCAGCCGCCATCGACCCCGCCACTGGCGCCAACTTCCTTAATCCAAACCACAGCACCACCTTAAGCCGCAGTGCGGCGTATCAGTCCGGGGCGAGGCCCTGGCCGGTGAGGACCAGCCAGGCGGTCTTGGCGAGGATGCGGAGGTCGAGGGCGGGACTGCGGTGGTCGACGTACCAGACGTCGAGCTCGATCCGCTCCTCCCAGGGGATGCCAGCGCGGCCTTGGACCTGGGCCCAGCCAGTGATGCCGGGCAGGACCTCGTGGCGGCGTCTCTGCCGCGGCGTGTAGTCGTCGACCTGGGCTTTGATCGTCGGGCGGGGGCCGACGATCGCCATCTCGCCGTGGAGCACGTTGACGAGGTTGGGGATCTCGTCGAGGGAGGTGCGGCGGAGCAGGCGTCCCGGGGCGGTGACGCGAGGGTCGTCGCGGTAGACGACCTTGCCGACGCCGACGGGGTCGGAGCCCCGGACCATCGTCCGCAGCTTCCACATCTCAAACTCGCGGCCGCCGAGGCCGACGCGGCGCTGGCGGTAGACCACCGGGCCGGGGCTGGTCAGCTTGATCGCGATCGCCGCGATCAGCAGCAGCGGCGAGAGGATCGCGAGGGCGACCCCTGCGATAGCGATGTCGAATGCGCGCGGCATCAGCGGGTCCCCTCGGCCTTCTCCCACCTGCCACCCGAACCATGGCGGGAGCGGTCCCAGAGGCCGGTGGCGATCGAGGCGGTGGTCAGTAAGTAGTAGCGGGCTATGCGGAAGGGACCAATCGGCACGGCACGGCCGAGCAGTGCGGCCGCGACAAGGGCAAGCTGGAGAACGAAGGTGAGGACATAGAACCAGCCGCTGCCCAGCAGGAAGGCGTTGGCGACGAGGGCAGCGAGGTGCAGAAGCGGGCTGAGGTAGCGCAGCAGCCGGTGCGAGACGACCTCGAACGCGTAGAGCGGCGGATACCCGCGCGGCGAGAGCATCCCTTCGCCGAGGACGATGTCCCAGAGGCCGACCATCATCCGGCGTTTGCGGGCGAACTCGCCCTCGATCGTCGGCACCATCTTCTCCTCGGCGCGGGCGCCGGGGGCGTAGAGCGAGCGCAGGCGGCGCTTGGCGAGGCGGAAGGGGAAGCTGAGGTCGTGGCTGCCGGAGGGCGCAAGCGGGATGTAGGCGTCGCGGCGGACCGCGTAGATCGCGCCGTTGCCGGCAGTGACACCGGCCAGCGCCGACTCCCCTTCGCGCACCGCCATCTCGTAGCGCCAGTAAGCGCCCTCGAGGTTGTTGCCCTCCGGGTCGAGGAAGCGGACCTGGCCGCAGACGTAGCCGACGCCGGGATCGGCGAAGGGGGCGACCAGGCGGCGCAGGGCGTCCCGCGCCCAGACGCTGTTGGCGTCGGAGAAGGCGAGGATCTCGCCGGCGGCCTGCTCGGCGGCGGCGTTGAGGACGGCGACCTTGCCGCCGGGCGGCAGCTCAAGGACGAGGCTGGCGCCGGCGGTACGAGCGCGCTCGGCGGTGGCGTCGGTGGAGCCGTCGGAGGCGACGATTACCTGGAGGCGCTCGCGCGGGTAATCGAGCGCGAGCGCGTTGGCGACTTTGGCCGCAATCACCTCCTCCTCGTCGTAGGCGGGGATGATCAGGGAGACGGTCGGTAGCTCCTCGTCGTTGAGCGTCGGTCTACGAAACCGAAGGTCTCGGTTTCGCCCAGTCACCCGCACCAACACCGCCAGCAGCAGCGGATAGCCAAGGTGCGTATAGACGAGCAGGCCGGCGCTGAGCCAGAAGAGGATCGCGGCGAGGGTGGTCATCCGCGTGCCTCGATCAGCTCGCGGTAGAGGTCGATGGTGCGCCGCGCGGCCTCGTCCCAGGAGAAGGGGCCGGCGGCGACGCGGGTCGCGGCGGCGGCCAGCTCCCCGCGGGCGGCCTCGTCCGCGGTCAGCTCCTCGATCGCGGCGGCAAGGGCGGCGGTGTCGCCCGGCGGTACGAGGCGAGCGGCGCCGGCCTCGGCCACCTCGGGGAAGCCGCCGACGGCGCTGAGGACCATCGGCTTGCCGAAGGCAAGGCCGGTGTAGAGGACACCGGAGTGCTCGGCGTCGAGGTAGGGGAGGACGACAAGGTCGGCGCGGCGAAAGATCGCCGGGATCTCGGCGTCGTCGACGAAGCGGGTGACGAAGCGGACTCGGCCTTTGCCGCGATCCGCCAGCTCGCGCAGCGGCGCGACGTCCATCCGCGGGTTGCCGACGATCCAGAGCTCGGGAGCACTGCTGCTGCTCGCGCTGACGCGCGCGAAGGCCTCGAGCAGGTTCTCGATCCCCTTGTAGGGGCGAAGCAGGCCAAAGGAGAGGACCACCGGCCCTTCCGCTCCCTCCAACTCCTCCGGCAGCGGCTTCTCCTCTGGCAGCTTCGTCAGGTAGTCGAAGGCGCCGTGGGGGATGACGCGGACCTTTGCCGGGTCAAGTCCGACCTCGTCGCGGAGGCGAGCGGCACCGTGCTCGGAGTGGGCGACGACGGCGTCCATGCTGTCGAAGACGCGTCGGGCAGAGCGCACCTGGCGACGGCTCGGCTGCGGGGGCAGGATGTAGTGGGCGGTCATCACGCGCGGGCGCAGCGGTGGCAGCAGGCGCACGTCGAGCGAGGGAATCGCCAGCCACTGGTAGTGGACGACGTCGGCGTCGACGGCGCGGCGGAGGCGGAGCATGTCGGGGATGTGCTCGGCGGCCTTGAACGGCAGGCGCGCGGGCGCCTTGAGGCCGCGCGCGGCCGAGCGGCGGTAAAAGAGCTCATCGACCTCGTAGCCGTCGGCGGGCGGGACCGGGCCGTAGAGGAAGCGGGTCGTCAGCAACTCGACCTCAACGCCGCCGCGTGCGAGCGCCGCCGCAAGGGCGCGGTCGTAGGGCGGCGTGAACGCCGAGGGGTCGATGAGTTGGACCTTCATATGCGAGAGAGCGTCAGGTGGCCTAACACTTCCGAGAGCGGATTATCGTGAGCGCCTTGACGCCCACGCTCTCCTACTGCGTCGTGAACACGAACGGCCGCAATTACCTGCTCGCCTGCTTGGCCGCGATCGAGCGCGTTCATCCCGAGGACGTCGAGTGCGAGATCCTCGTCCTCGACAACGCTTCCGACGACGGCTCGGCCGAGGCGGTGCGCGAGCTCGGCGGTGAGATCCGCCTGATCGCACTGGCACAACGGACTGGCAAGGCGGAGAACGACTCGACTCTGATGAAGGAGGCGACTGGCAAGTACTGCCTGCTACTCAACGAGGACTCGGAGTTGCAGCCGGGGGCGGTCGAGGCGCTGCTGGCGGTGATGGAGCGCGAACCGAAAGCAGCCGCTGCGACGCCGCAGCTGCTCGACTCCGACGGCCGCCCGGTCCCCTGCGCCTGGCGCTTCCCGGGAGTGGGAACGGCGCTGGCGGGAGCGCTCTTCCTCCACCGTTGGCTGACCGTGCAGAGCAAGGGCAGGACGGTGCGGAGCGTCGACTGGGCGCAGTCGAGCGCACTGATGGTCCGCCGCGAGGCGGCCGCCTCGGTCGGCTACATGGACCCCGATTTCTTCGTCTACTACGACGAGTGCGACTTCGCCAAGCGGCTGCGCGCGGCCGGCTGGCACTCGCTCTACGTCCCCGCCACCGAGGCCGTTCACCACGACCAGCTCTCCACCGACCTCGCCACGGGTCTGCCCCGGATCGTCGAATTTCACCGCAACCGCGACCTCTACATGCGTAAGCACCACGGACGGGGGGCCGCGCTGACGGTCCGCGCGCTCACCGCCTGGTCCTACGCGCTGCGAGCGCTCGCGGCGAGCCTGCTGCCGAAGCAACCCGCTGCCGTCTACTGGGCCCACGCCCGTCAAGCGCTGTTTCCCGGCCGTGGCGAGTCGATCCGCGACCGCGCTCAGAGGCGGGCGTCTTCATCCATTCGCTCTGCCTCGTAAATCTCCGACACATCACCGTCGACCGCGGCCGGCTGCGCGCGCAGTGCCGCGAGGCCGGCGATGACGGCGCCGGGGTGGCGAAGCTTGGCTATCCACACCCGCTCGCCATCGGTGAAGAAGCCGGTGGCGAAGAGGACCAGCGGATAGGCGGCGAAGAGGACGACGCGGAGGAGCAGGCCGACGGCGCCAGAGGTCGGTACCGCTAGTTCGGCGATGCCGACGAGCGCGGCGACCGTCAGCGTCACTCGCAGCAGCCTCCCCCACTCGTACGGGACCGGGAAGAGGCGCTGGGTGAAGACGTACATCAGCGCCAGCACGACGAAGTAGGAGGCGACGAGGGCGAGGCCGGCACCGGTGATTCCCAACGCCGGGACCAGAACCAGGTTGAGGGCGACGTTGGCGACCAGCGCCCCGATCGCGGCGGGGAAGTTGAACTCGGTGCGGCCGGTGCGGCCGAGGATCACCACCAGCACCAGGTAGAGCGCATACAGGGTGACGGCGGTGGAGATGAGGCCGATCGCTTCGTAGGAGTCGAAGAACTTCGGCGCCGCCAGGGCGCGGACCATCCAGCGCGAGAACAGCCACATGCCCGCGACGACCCAGGCGCAGCCGGTGACGAAGAGGGTGACGATGGTGGCGTAGGCGCGGCGGGCCTCGTCGTCGTCGCGGATCGAGTAGGCAAGCGGCGGCCAGGCGAGCTGGAAGCCGCGGACGAGGACGTTGACCCCCTGCGCGAACTTCACCGCCAGCGAGTAGAGCCCCGCCTCGGCGAGGCCGAGCGAGCGGACGATGATCAGGCGGTCGACGAAGTTGAGCAGGTAGAGCGAGACCTCGGCCGGCATCGTCGGCGAGCCGAAGCGGAAGAGGCGGCGCAAGAGGCGGCGGTCGAAGCGCAGCGAGAGGCGGCGCCACTGCCAGACGATCAGGCCGAGGACGAAGACGCCGCCGGCTGCGTAGCTGCCGAGCAGGAGGCCGCGCGCGCCCTCGTCGAGCCCGACGACGAGGACGACGGTCAACCCGATCGCGGCGAGGACGTTGAGGATCGTGGTGACGAAGTAGGCCCGCGCCCGCTCCTCGAGCCGGAACAGAGTCAGCATGAACTCCCACATCGTCAGCACCCAGAGGCCGCCGATCGCGATCCGGGTGAGTTCGGGAGCGGATTCCTTGAGCAGGGCTTCGGAGAGCGGGCCGGCGAAGGGGAGCAGCACGAGCGCGCCGAGCGTCGAGAGCCAGAAGAGCCCGGCGAAGCTGCTCTTGACGACCTCCGCCTGGTCCTCGTCCTCCTGGTAATAGAAGCGCAGGATCGCCTCGATCAGGCCGAAGCGGACGACGATGCTGGCGACGACCACGGCGGAGAAGAGAATTTCGGCGGCGCCGTAATCTTCCGGGCTGAGGTAGCGCGTGTAGAGCGGCAGCAGCGCGACCGCAATGACCTTGGAGAGGATGCTGGCCGCGGTGTAGGCGGCACCCGTCGTCGCCAGGCGGCGCAGGTATCCCGACATGGCGAGACCCTACGCGGGGTCGCGGATCACCGGGTCGTCGCCGGCAGCGGCATGGGCCAGCGAGGCGCCGATGGCGAGCAGGACCCAGGTGATCGGGTCCTCGAAGAACCCCGCGTAGGCAAGGGTGTGAACGAGCAGGGCGATGAAGGCGGCGAGGACTGCTGCACGAGCGGCTATGCCGGCGGGCTCCGGTCCCCAGAGGCCGCGGGCCAGGGTCCAGAGCGCTACCGCGATTAGAGCCAGATAGACGAGCAGTCCTAGAAGGCCTTGCTCCGCTGCGACGGTCACCGGCTCGGTGTGGGAGACCGTCACCGGGGCGTCCTTGTTGGCTCGGTGTTCGCGATATGCGGCTTGGAAGGAGCCTGAGCCGTAGCCCTGGATCGGGCGTTCCGAAAAGAGGTCGACGCCGCCGGAGACGAGGCTGCCGCGGCCGCTGAGGTCGACGTTGATCCGGTCCCAGGTGATCTTGCCGGAGCCACCGACGAGGAGGACGACGAGGACGGCGCCGATCGCCCCGACGACGACCACGCCCAGGGTCCACCGCCAGCTCCACTTGATCGCCGCCAGCATCGCCAGACCGGCGAGGAGGGCGAGGAAGCTCGATTGCGAGTAGGTCGGGGCGAGACCAAGCCAGAGGACGAGGATCAGCCCGCTCAAAAGCCAGAAGGCGTCCCTCGTACGCGCCCAGAGCAACGCTCCCGTCGCGATCACCGTGACCAGGGCCAGGTAGCGCCCGTAGACGTTGGGGTCCCAGAAGACCGAGTTGACGCGGAAGTAGGTGTGGAATTCGTTCGAGCGAATGATCTGGTCGTTCCAGAAGAGGCTGCGGCTGACCAGCTCGACGCCGCCGACGAGGACGAAGGCCGCCGCCTCGACCCCGACCACGATCAGGGCCAAGCGCAGCAGCCGCCGGTCCCACTCGACCTCGCGCAGGAGGCGGTAGGCGATCGTGAACGGGACGAAGAAGAAGCAGACGTTCTGCAGCCCCTTGGAGAAGTCCTCCGAGTAGAGCGCCTGCAGCGCATAGAGGACCACGGCGGCGGCGAGGACCCAGGCCATCGCCCGCGGCGCGTGCCCGGGCGGCGGGTCGCTCCAGTCGCGCAGCAGCGTCGCCACTACCGCGGCGCCGATCACCAGGTACAGCGGCACCAGCAGGTTGGCGGTGTCGCCGCCAGCGTGCAGCGGCACCCGGAAGGGGATCGCGAAGACGATCGCCAGCGGCAGCAGGATCGGCCAGCGGCGGAAGAGGTAGGTGAGCGCGCCCACGGCGGCCGCGGCGAGCAGCAGCAGCTCGACGATCCGCGCTTCGTCGTGCCGCAGGTCGACGATCTGGCGAGCGTGCCACTGGTCGCCGACGATCAGGACCGGGAAGAGGACCATCGCCGCGACCATCAGGACCGCGCGCAGGCGCCCCGGCGGCAGCAGGATCGCGGCGCCGCTGGCGCCAGCCGCGGCGACCAGCCCGATCCCGGCGAGGACGTCGCTCACGGCTTCGACCCCGACGCCACTCCGCCCCCAAAGGCCTTCGTCGTGCAATTGGACTTGGCGTCCTTCGGCGCCGGATGGAGGCGAATCACCCCCGGCGTCACCAGCGTGCGGCCGGCGAATTTGACCCGCAGCTTGTAGCGGCCCGGAGCCGCCGTTCCCCCGCCTCGCTGCCTGCCGTCCCAGTAGTAGGTGTGGAAGGTGTAGCGCTTGAGGAACTTGTCTCGGTCCAGCGTGAAAACGACGCGGCCGCCGGGCTTGACCACCTGGACCGTGCCCTGACCCGAGATCGTGGTGCGGAAGCGGATCCGCATCAGATCGAAGCGGCAGTCGCCGTTCGGGGTGAAGGCATGGACGACCGGCTCGCCCTTGTGCCGCGGCGCGCCGACGAACGTGACCCGGTCGAGCACCAGCGGGTCGCGCTTGACCCGCTGCGAGTAGGCGAAGGCGGCTACGGTCGCGAAGACGAGGAGCGCGAAGACGACTGCGGCCGCGCGGGGGGAGACAAGCGCCTCACCCTCATTCGGTCGTTTCGGCATTGTCCTCGCCGACGACCACGGCGACGGCGGCACCAGCCGAGACTGATTCGATTTCGCCGCTCATCAACTGCAGCTTCGCGATCTTCAGCTGCTTCGCGACCTTGCGCGCTTCCGGCTTGTGGCCGCGTTTGAACAGGACGACGCTGTCGGCGAAGCTGGCGCTGCTGTTGGTGACGGCGCCGAGCTTGAAGCCCTTCGCTTCGACCTCGTCGCCGAAGGTGGCGGCGAGGCCGGGGACGGCGGTGCCGTTGAGGACCGTCACTTCGATTTCGCTCGGCTTGACCTTCACCGCCGCCTGCTTGGAGTCCTGGCCGCTGCTGCTGTCGGAGCCGCTGATTAGGAGGTAGGCGCCGCCACCGACGACCACCACCAGGACGAGGAAGAGCGCTACCAGCGCCAGGGGATTCGAGGCGATCTCGCCGACGCCGGAGAAGCGCTGGCGCAACCGTTCGCCGCGGCTCTCGCCCGGCTGTCCCTCCTCGCGCCGCTGCCGCCGTTCCTCGCGGCTGGAGACCGCCTGGTGTTCGGCGGTCCGCGCCTCCTGCAGCGCCCGCAGCTCCTCCGCCCGCTGAGCGGCGATCGTCGAGGTCTGCTCCTTGCGCTCGGCGTCGCGCTCGGGGGCCGACCCCGCCCACTCGCGCAGGCGGCGGATGTCGCGGCCGTGGGTGAACGAGAGCAGCGCCAAGATGGCGAGCCCGAGGAACGCGGCCAGGCCGGCAAAGGCGCCGATTTGTTCGATCACATGGACCAAAGGGGCTGCGAGAGGCTATTCGTTGGAGACGACCGCCGCCGCGTCGCCGCCCGGTGCGGCGATCAGCTCGACGACGCGCTCCGCCAAATTAGCCTCGTCCCCGGCCAGAACCAGGTGTTCGAGCGAGTTCAGCGTCGACTCGACCCACTCGGTGTCGCGCGGCGTCCGCCGCACCGCCCGGTTGATCCGCCGCGCCGCCGTCGCCTGCACCTCCTCGTCATCGGAGAAGAGGACCTCGTGCAGCTTCTCCCCCGCCCGCGGCTGCGTGAACTCGACCGCGATGTCCTTTTCCGGCTCGTAGCCGGCGAGGCGGATCATGTTGTGGGCGAGGTCGACGATCTTCACTGGTTCGCCCATGTCGAGGACGAAAACCTCGCCCTTGCCGTTGCCGATGTCGCCGGTGCGGATCACCAGCTGCACCGCCTCCGGGATCGTCATGAAGTAGCGGGTCATATCCGGGTGGGTGACGGTGACTGGACCGCCGCGCTCGATCTGGCCGCGGAAGATCGGGACGACGCTGCCGGAGGAGGCGAGGACGTTGCCGAAGCGGACCGAGGCGAAGCGGGTCTCCGGATATTTTTCGCCGGCCACCTGGACGATCCACTCGGCCATCGCCTTCGAGGCGCCCATCACCGTCTTCGGGTTGACCGCCTTGTCGGTGGAGATGAGGACGAAGCGCTCGACTTTCGAGGCGGCGGCGGTCTCGGCGGTGACGCGGGTGGCGATCGCGTTGTTGCGGACCGCCTCCAGCGGGTTGGCCTCCATCAGCGGCACGTGCTTGTAGGCGGCGGCGTGGAAGACGACGTCGGGCTTGAAGCGCTGCATCACCTCGAGCATCCGGTGCGGCTCCTTGCAGTCGGCCAGCACCGACTCGCAGCTGGCGAAGTGGCGCTCCTCGACCATCTCGCGATCGATCTGGAAGAGGTTGTCCTCGGCGTGGTCGAGCATCACCAGCAGGCGCGGTTTCACCTGGGCGATCTGGCGGCAGAGCTCGGAGCCGATCGAGCCACCGGCGCCAGTGACGAGGACGATCCGGTCGTTCAGGTAGGCGCCGACGCGGTCGAGCTCGCGGACGATCGGCTCGCGGCCGAGCACGTCCTCGACCCGGACCTCGCGCAGCTGCTTGTTGAGCTGGACGCCGCCGCGCAGCAGCTCGAACACGGTCGGCAGGGTGCGGACGCGGATCTCGCGGTCGCGGCAGGCGGTGACGATGCGGGCGCGCAGCGTCCCCGGCGCCGAGGGGATCGCGATCACGACCTCGTCGGGGTTGGTCTCGTCGAGAATCTTGTCGATCTGCTTGGTCGTGCCGAGCACCTTCAGGCCGAGCATCCGCATCCCCCGCTTGCGCGGGTCGTCATCGACGAAGCCGATCGCGCTGGCGCCGAGGTTGGGGTTGAGCTGCAGCTCGCGGACGACCATCTGGCCGCCGGAGCCGGCGCCGATCACCAACACCTCGTGCTTGGGCACGCGGGCGCCGCGGACCGGGCGTTCGACGATCAGCCGCACGCCGAGGCGGGCGCCGGCGATCAGGATCAGGGTGAGGACGAAGTCGGTGACCTCGACCGAGCGCGGCAACGTGTGCGCGAAAGGCTTGGCGACGGCGAAGACGATCACCAGCAGGGCGCTGGCGACGGCGACGGCGCGGAGGATCAGCATGAAGTCGCGACCGCTGACGTAGCGCCACCACTTCTGGTAGAGCCCGAAGGCGGCAAAGACGATGAGCTTGCCGGCGACGACGAAGCCGACCGACTGGGCGAAGAGGACCTCGTAGCGGTGCGGCCAGCCGTGCGGCTGGTCGAGGAAGCGCAGCTGGAAGGCGAGGAAATAGGCCAGCGCGACGAGTGCGGCGTCGGCCGCAACCTGCAGAACCCGGTTGCGGTAGACGGGGTGGTTCAACCGGTTCATCGAACTGCTCAGTTTACGGCGCCTTGAGGTGAATCCCTACGATGTGGCGCTGAATGGGCCTCCTCCTGCTCGCCTCGGTCACCGACAAAGTGGTCGAACCGATTATCGAAGTCGCCACCGACTTCATCGGCTCAGCCGGTGAGCTCGGCGTCTTCCTGCTGATGGTGCTCGAGTCGGCCTGCATCCCGGTGCCGAGCGAGGCGATCATGCTCTTCGCCGGCTTCAGCGTCTCGGAAGGCGAAATGACCCTGGTCGGGATCGTCATTGCCGGCGTCCTCGGCAACCTCGTCGGGTCCTGGATCGCCTACGCGGTCGGCTACTACGGCCGCCTCGACCTGCTGGAAAAGAACAAGCTGATCCACATCAGCCCCAAGCACCTGAAATGGGCCGACGACTGGTTCGCCCGCTACGGCGCCGCCACCGTCTTCTTCTCGCGGATGCTGCCGATCATCCGCACTTTCATCTCGCTGCCGGCGGGGGTCGCGAAGATGCCGTTCTGGCGCTTCAGCGCCTACACGCTGCTCGGCTCGATCCCCTGGGTGCTGATGCTGGCGCTGGTCGGCGAAGCCGTTGGCGACAACTGGGAAGACTGGCGTCACAAACTCGGCTACCTCGACTACGTGGTCCTGGCGGCAATCGTCGTCGGCATCGGCTATTGGCTCATCAAGCGCCGGCGCGGCGGTGGCCCCGGCGAAGGCGAGCCGGAGAGCAGACCCGAGGCCGAGCCCGCCGGCACCAGGGGCGCTTGAGCCAGGTCGGGATCCCGACCCCGCGCGCGGTCGCGCTGGGGCTGGTCCAGGGCCCGGCCGAGCTGCTGCCGGTCTCCAGCTCGGCCCACATCGTCCTCGTCCCCTGGCTGGCGGGGTGGGACTGGGACGAGGTTGACCCGGAGCTGCGCAAGAGCTTCGAGGTGGCGCTGCACACCGGCGCGGCGGTGGCGCTGCTGATCGGCCAGCGGCGGGTGATCGCCGAGGAGCTGCGCCAGTTCGACGGGCGCCGGGCGCTGTTGCTCGGCCTCTCCTTCCTGCCGGCGGCCGTGGTCGGCTACACGCTGGAGCGACCGATCGAGCAACGGCTGGGCGGCCCGCGGGCGACCGCCTACGGCCTGATCGCCGGAGCGGTGGCGATGCTCGTCGCCGACCGTCGACCCCAGCGCCGTGGTCGCGGCGACGCGACGCCGATGGACGGCCTGGCGCTGGGCGTCGCCCAGGCGGCGGCACTGGCCCCAGGCGTCTCCCGCAACGGCGTCACCCTGGCGGCAGCCCGCTGGCGCCGCTTCTCCCGCGACCAGGCGAACCTGCTCTCGCGCACGATCGCCCTGCCCATCATCGTCGGCGCGACGGCCCTGAAGGGCGGCCGCCTGGCCAAGCGCGGCACCACCCCCGAGCTGCGCCGCTCACTCGCCGTCGGCGTCGCCGCCTCCTTCGCCTCCACTCTCGCCTCCCAGCGCCTGATCCAACTGGTCGAGCGCGACCGCGCGCTGTGGCCTTATGCGGCGTACCGGATCGGCCTGGCGGCCGTGGTTTTGGCCAGGCTCCACCGCTGAACTCCAAATCTTGGAGAAACTTGGAGTTGATTTGGAGTTTCTGCTACAACTCCAAATCTTGGAGAAACTTGGAGTTGATTTGGAGTTCGCATGTACGTAGCCCCCGCCCCCTCCGTAGAAGAGCTTGTCGGCAAACTCCGCACCGACGCGGTCATGAAGGCGATGACGGCCCCTGCGGACGTCGTGCCCCGGGCTTCCTACCCGCACTGGGACAAGCTGCGCCACCTCGCTCCCCCCCAAGACCTCTCCAGCGAGCAGTGGTGGCTGAAGATCAAGCTGGCCCGGAGCGACGAATTCCGGCGACTTCCGCTCGCGGACACGGAGGGAAGTCCCTTCGGGTTCACGCTGCCCGACATCGTCCTACGGCACCTCCACCACGTGGATCAGCGCTGCAGCGGTGAGGTGGACATGGATGAGGTGGTCACTTCGGAGCGAGAGGCCGGCCGCCGCTTCCTGGTCAACTCGCTGATGGAGGAGGCGATCCGGTCGAGCCAGTTGGAGGGGGCCACGACCTCGCGCGTCGTGGCCAAGGAGATGCTGCGGAGCGGACGGGCGCCGCAGGACCGGAGCGAGCGGATGATCTTCAACCACTTCCGAGCGCTCGAATTCATGCGGGAGGAGATGGGCGATGAGCTGACGCCGGACTCGATCCTTGAACTGCACCGCATCGTCACCGAGGGCACGCTCAGGGACCCAACCGCGGCTGGCCGCTTACAGCGTCCCGGGGAGCCGCGGGTAGCTGTCTTTGACCGGGACGGCGAGGATCCGGTTCACGTCCCACCACCGGCAGAGCAGCTTCCGGAGCGCATGGAGCTCCTGTGCAAGTTCGCCAACGAAGCCGACGGGGAGCCGTTCGTCCACCCTGTCCTGCGCGCGATCTTCCTTCACTTCTGGATCGCTTACGACCATCCGTTCGAAGACGGCAACGGCCGCACGGCGCGGATCCTCTTTTTCTGGGCCATGCAGTCACGCGGCTACTGGCTGGCGGAGTACCTTCCGATCTCACGGCTGATCCGAAACGCTCCGGCCAAATACGGCAGGGCCTTCATGGAGGTCGAGACCGACGGTGGTGACACCACCTACTTCCTCATCCACCAGCTGCAGGTGATTGAGAGGGCGATCGCCGACCTACACGTTTACCTCGACCGCAAGGTCTCGGAAGTGCGCGACGTGGAGAGGCTGCTCCAGGACAACCCCTCCCTGAACGGGCGGCAACTGGCGCTTTTGATCGACGCCGTCCGGCGCCCCACCGCGGTCTACTCGTTCGACAGCCATGCTAGGAGCCATCGCGTCAGTCACGAGACCGCCCGCTCCGATCTACGCGCCCTCGCCGAGAGCGGGTTTCTCAGTTCCCGGCGGAAAGGGCGCAAGCACGTCTTCGAACCTGTGCGCGACCTGCCGGAGCGGCTGCGAGAATCGGGCAAGTGACGGCGAGCGACGCTTACGCGAAGGCCGGAGTCGACCAAGGGGCGGCGGATTCAGCCGTGGCCGGGCTGGTGCGGGCGCTCGGGGCGATAAACCTCGAGCGGCCCTCCCTGCAGGTGCCGTTGCCGGGGCACTACGCGAGCGTCATTAAGTTCGATGAGCGGAACGGGATCGCCTTCTCGACCGACGGGGTCGGGACCAAGCTCGTGGTTGCCGAGGAGCTGGGGAAGTTCGACACGGTCGGCATCGACTGCGTGGCGATGAACGTCAACGACGTGATCTGCGTCGGCGCCGAGCCGCTGGCGATGGTCGACTACGTCGCTGTCGACAAGGCCGACCCTGAGGTCTGTGAGGAAATCGGCGTCGGCCTGGCGCGTGGGGCTGAGTTGGCCGGGATCGAGATCACGGGCGGCGAGCTCGCCCAGCTCGGCGAGCTGGTGCGGGGCGTCGACGTCTCCGGCGCCTGCATCGGCCGGGTCGCGCTCGACGAGATCATCGACGGCTCGGCGGTGGAGCCCGGCGACGTCGTGATCGGGCTCCCCTCCACCGGCATCCACTCCAACGGCTACACTCTCGCCCGCTCGGCCCTGGCGGGGATCAGCCTCGACGAAGACCCCGAGGGTCGCCTCGGCCGCACCCTCGGCGAGGAGCTGCTAAGCCCGACCCAGATCTACGTCAAGCCAATCGTCGCCCTGCTCCGCTCAGAGGTAGAGGTCCGCGGCCTCGCCCACATCACCTCCGGCGGCACCAAGAACCTGCTCCGCCTCGCCGCCGAGGTCGGCTACGAGATCGACGACCCCCTTCCCGTCCTGCCGATCTTCAAGCTGATCCAGGAGCGAGGCGAGGTCTCCGCCGAGGAGATGAGCGAGGTCTTCAACATGGGCTGCGGCTTCTGCGTCGTCGTGCCGGCCTCAGATGAGGGCAGGGCGCTGGACCTACTGCACGCGCACTACCCCGCGGCGCAGCGGATCGGCTCCGCGGTGGGCGGCCCGCTGCGGATCGTCTGAAACCGCTCAGGTTTCGTCAAACACCGTGGGGCATGCCGGCAAGCTGAAGTGCCGCGCCATGTGGATCGCCGCGGTACAAGCACCGCTCGAAGACCTATAACGCGGACATCGAGGAACGCGGTGTGCTTTATGGCCGTATAGCGACCAAAAGGAACACTGCTCGGTGAGGGGGCGACCTGCACGGACACGTGCTCCGTGATAGCCGCGGGCGGCGCTTCGCCCCGAAGGGTCGTAACGTAAGCCCGCAAAGTGAGCGACCGGGCCCCGACTAGTTCCCAGATGATCGGCACCGTGCTCTCCGGCCGCTACAAGCTGGAGGCGAAGCTCGGCAGCGGCGGGATGTCGACGGTGTACCTGGCGCGGGACACGACGCTCGACCGGCAGGTGGCGGTGAAGGTGCTGCACCGGGAGATGTCCGAGCAGGAGGACCAGCTGCAGCGCTTTCGGCAGGAGGCGCGGGCGGTGGCGAAGCTCTCCCACCCCAATGTCGTCGCCGTGATCGACGCCGGCGAGGACGGCGGCCACCCCTACATCGTCTTCGAGTACGTCGAGGGGGAGACGCTGAAGCAGCGGATCAACCGGGTCGGCGCGCTCGACGCGCAGGAGGCGCTCGCCTACGCGATCGAGATCGCCCGCGGGCTCACCGTCGCCCACGCCCGCAACATGGTCCACCGCGACATCAAGCCGCAGAACGTCCTGATCGACTCCGAGGGGCGGGCGAAGCTGACCGACTTCGGGATCTCGCGCCAGCTCGAACAGGACGGGATGACCGCGACCGGCCGCGTGCTCGGCACCACCGACTACGTCGCCCCTGAGCAAGCGATGGGCCACGGGGTCGACCAGCGCTCCGACATCTACTCGCTCGGAGTCGTCCTCTACGAGATGCTGGTCGGGCAGGTCCCCTTCACCGCCGACAGCCAGGTCGGGGTGGCGATGAAACACGTCAACGAAGAACTGCCCGACGTCCAGCAGCGGCGGCCGGATCTCTCCGCCGCGGCGGCGATGGTGGTCGAGCGGGCGACCGCCAAAGACCCGGCCGAGCGCTACCAGCAGGTCGGCGAGATGATCGACGACCTTTCGACCGCGCTGGAGGTCGAGGCGGCGCGGGCGGGGGCGGCGACCGGCGAGGCGACGAGCGTGCTGGAAGCCGTACCCCCGGCCGAGCGCAAGCTCTCCGGCGGCCGCAGCTGGTCGCGCCTGGCCGTCCTCCTGCTGCTGCTGGGCTTTGCCGCGGCGATCGCCGCCGTGGTCTTGATCAGCAGCGGCAACGGTCCCGGCGGCGGGGGCGGCGCGCTGAAGGACAAGGGCTCGCCTGTGGCGATCTCCAGCGCCTCCGACTACGACCCCCAGGGTGACGGCGAAGAGGACCCGGAAACCGTCAGCCTCGCCGTCGATGGCAACCCGACGGGGACCGCCTGGAGCAGCGAGCACTACGACACCGACACCTTCGCCGGCACCAAGACCGGGCCCGACCCCGGCGTCGGTCTCTACGTGACGACGAAGTCGCTGGCGAATCCGAGCGAGATGATCATCCGCACCCCCACCCCGGGCTGGGACGCGGAGATCTTCGCCGCCACCTCCGGCCCGCCGGAAGAACTCTCCGATTGGGGCGAACCGATCGGCGAGGTTGGCGACGCCCAGGGCCTCGAGGAAGTCGAACTGCACCTCGCCGCGCCCGCCAAGTACTTCCTGATCTGGTTCAACAAGGCGGCCACCGCGCGCGACCAGGAAGGTCGCTACCAGGTGGAGGTCAGCGACGTGAAGCTCGTTGACTGATTCCCACCCAGGCGGGGTATGGGAGTGACCGTCTTCACAAAACCCTTACATCAATCCGTGTAACGTCGCGCAAATGGCAGAGCGAGGCGCTGTTCCCCAGGTTCCGAAGGTGCGGCAGCGTGCCTTGCACGCCGTCCGCTCCCTCTTCACGCCGCTGCTGCCGGACGACTACCTCGAACTGATCAACCCGCTCTGGTCGACGCAGGAGCTGCGCGGCCGGATCGAGCGGATCATCCGCGAGACGCCTGACGCGGCCACGATCTTGATCCGGCCCGGCTACGAATGGCCGGGGCACCGGGCCGGGCAGTACCTGCGGATCGGCGTCGTCGTCGACGGCGTCCACCACTGGCGCGCCTACTCGTTGACGACCGATCCCGGGCATCCCGAGGGACTGATCGGGATCACGCCGAAGCTGGTCGAGACCGGAAAGGTCACCCCCTACCTCGTCCACCAGGCGCGCCCCGGGGACATCGTCCGCCTCGGCGGGGTCGAAGGGACTTTCGTCCTCCCCGACCCGGCGCCGCGGCGGCTGCTCTTTATCAGCGCCGGCAGCGGCATTACCCCGATCATGAGCATGCTGCGCAGCCTCGACCGCGACGAAGCGCTCGACGACGTCGTCCACGTCCACTCCGCGCGGACCGGCGAGGGCGTCATCTTCGGCGAGCAGCTGCGCGACCTCGACTCGCGCTGCGACGGCTACCGGCCGCACCTTCGGCTCACGGGTGAAGCCGACCGCTTCGCCCCGCACGAGCTCGATGAGCTCTGTCCCGACTGGCGCGAGCGCCACGCCTTCGTCTCCGGCCCCGGCGAAATGCTCGACACGCTGGTCCAGCACTGGCGGCAGGAGGGCGACCTCGAACTGCTGGAGATGGAGCGCTTCCAGCCGGTGATCGGCGGCGATGCCGTCGCCGGCGAGGGCGGCACGATCCGCTTCCTCTCCAGCAACATCGAGACCGAATGCGGCGGCGGCACCCCGATCCTCGTCGCCGGCGAAGAAGCGGGGGCCGAGCTGCCCTTCGGCTGCCGGATGGGGATCTGCCACACCTGCATCGGCCGCCTCTGCTCGGGCGAAGTGAGGGACCTGCGGACCGGAGAGGTCTACGGGCAGGAAGACGAAATGGTGAGGACCTGCGTCAATGCACCAGAAGGCGACGTGGAGATTGCTCTATGAGAAAGAGGGAATTGAGAACCAGATGACCACGACCGCCGGACCGCCCACCGCCCCGATCGACACCCACGTCGAGAACCCGCTCGCGCACCTCTCCGAGCAGCAGCTGGACGAGCTCGCACGCGAGTTCGACGCGATCCGCGACCGCGTCACGGCCGACCTCGGCACCCGCGACCGTCGCTACGTCGAGAGCATGATCGAGATGCAGCGGCGCCTTGCCGTTCTCGGCCGAGCCCTCCTGCTCGGCTCGCGCAACCGGGCCGCCTGGGCCGCCGGGACCACCGCCCTCTCCGCCGCGAAGATCCTCGAGAACATGGAGATCGGCCACAACGTGATGCACGGCCAGTGGGACTGGATGAACGACCCCCGCATCCACTCCTCCACCTGGGACTGGGACACCGCCTCCACCGCCGAGGCCTGGAAGCACTCCCACAACTACGTCCACCACACCTACACCAATATCCGCGGTAAAGACAAGGACCTCGGCTACGAGATCATGCGGATCGACCCCGCCCAGAAGTGGCACCCGGTCTACCTCGCCCAGCCGGTCTACAACCTAATTCTGGCGGCTCTGTTCGAGTGGGGCGTGGCCTTCCACGACCTCGACTTCGAGGCGATCCGCACCGGGCGCAAGTCGAAGTCGCAGGTGAAGCGGGAGCTGAAGGGAATCGCCGGCAAGGCCAAGGCTCAGGTCGTCAAGGACTACATCGCCTGGCCGCTGGTCAGCGCCCTCGCGGCAGCGGCCGTCGACGCGGCGCTGGAGACGCGCCGGCAGGCGAAGAAGCCCCGCCACGGGATCCGCGGGCGGATGCGACGCAGGCGCGGCAGCCGTTGGGCGCCGGTGGTCGAGACGGCACTGCAGAGCGCCGGCAAGACCTTCCGCGCGACCGCCAAGGCCGACGCCACCTCCAACATCGTCCGCAACGTCTGGGCCTACGCGATCATCTTCTGCGGCCACTTCCCCGACCAGACCTACACCTTCTCCCAGCGCGAGGTCGAGAACGAGAGTCGCGGCGGCTGGTACATCCGCCAGCTCACCGGCTCCGCCAACATCGAGGGCAGCCCGCTCTTCCACGTCGCCAGCGGCAACCTCGGCTACCAGGTCGAGCACCACCTCTTCCCCGACATGCCGAGCACCCGTTACGCCGAGATCGCCCCCCAGGTGAAAGACGTCTGCGAGCGCTACGGCCTCCCCTACAACAGCGGTCCGTTCAGCCAGCAGCTGGGGATGGTCCAGCGGACGATCCTCCGCCTCGCCTTCCCCGGCGGCAGCCCGCGGCCGAAGCCGGGTCCGTACCGCGGCGAGAACGGCGCCGGCTGATCAGAGCCGATCGGGCGGGGCGATGCGGTAGAAGAATGGCCCCATCCCGGCCTGGTTGATCGCGAAGGCGAGGCCGATGAAACGCTCCTGCATCCCGGCGTTCTCGAGCGGGCCGGCGTAGACGGGCTCGAAGCCAGCGTCGCGGTGGAGCTGCTCGACCGACTTGCGGGCCTCCTCGTCGCCGCACCAGAGGTCGCCGGGCGGCTTCTCGGTCTTGGCGAGCTGGTCGTAGATGGCGGCGAAGTTGATGTTGAAGGACTTGGCAGTGGGCCCGTTGGTCCGCGACTTGACGTACTCGGCGTTGGAGGAGAAACCCTCCGGCGGGTCGGTGCCGACCAGGTTGGTCGCGTCGATCACCGTCTTGCCCTCAATCCCGCTGATGCTGTCGAGGGCCTCGGAGACGTCGCCGCCATCGCGTCCGAGCAGCGTCACCTCGTGCCCGGCTCCCTCCCACAACTTCCCGAGGCCGCCGCCGATGTTGCCGCGCCCGATCGTCGCGATCCGCATACAGCTGAGCTACCCCGGCCGCGGGAGGGGGAACCCCTCCCGCGGCGGGTTTTTAGACTCAGCCGCCCTCGGTCGGGAGGATCGGCGTGCAGAGCGGGTGACGCGGGTGCAGCGGGTCGAGCGCGGTCAGGACGTCGGCGTCGGCGATGTGGTCGTAGGGCATCGAGAGGTGGTCGCCGAGGTCGAGGATGCATTGGTTCTGCAGCAGGACGTTGTGGACGCTCGAGCCAGAAAGGAAGGCTGAGGTGTAGGGGGTGACGACCTGGTCAAAGCGGGTCTGGATCACCGTGTATTCAACCCCCGGCACGGTGTCGCCGCCACTGTTCAGTTCATTGAGGAACGCGGAGCCGACGATCTGCTCTTCGCAGGCCGGGCAGAGGAGCCCAGTCGCGCCGGGGAAGAAGGCGGCGAGAATGGCGATCCCGTCGAGGGTGGTGCCGTGGTTCGACGGCGAGAGGCCGACGAGAGTGTGGACCTTCGCGGCGCCGCCGAGGAACTTGAGGTAGTAGCGCGGCATCATCCCGCCCTGCGAGTGGCCGACGAGGTCGACCTGGCTGGTGCCGGTAGCGGTGAGGACTTTGTCGACGAAGGCAGAGAGTTCTTTCGCCGAGTTGCGGATCTCGCCGGTCCCGTAGATGCCGATCGAGCCGCTGCCCGCATAAGACCCGTAGTTGAGGGCGAAGACGCACCAGCCGTTGTTCTTCAGCAGCGGCGAGAGCGCCTGCCAGCTGTCGGACATGTCGGCGAAGGTGCCGTGGACGAGGACGACGGGCCGCGGGTGCGCGGCGCTCGGTTTGCAGGACCAGTCGTTGGCGCCAGGCGGGCTCGCGGTCGGGCTGACGTGGGCGTAGCCGTAGGCCCCGCTGTAGATCACCGGTAGTTCGGCGTGGGCGATCCCCGCCTGGATTCCCAACATCCCCGTACATACGGCCAACAACACCAACAGCTTGCGTCGCATCAGCTCTCCTCCCGCTTCTAATTTGCCTACCTAAAAGTTACTATAAAAATCGTTGAGTTAAATCCTTGGGAAGGAGAGGTAGATGACCCAGTCACTCCCGAGCCGCAGCCGCCAGCTGCTGTGGCTCCTACTCTCGGCGCTGGTCGCGCTGGCGCTCTTCGCCGTCGCGGCCGCAGGGGCACGCGCCGCCAACTACGTCGCCCTCGGCGACTCCTACGCAGCCGGACCGTTGATTCCGAACCCGGTCCTGCCCCTCGGCTGCCTCAAATCCGACCACAACTACCCGCACCTGGCGGCTCCGGGGATCGGGCTGACGTTGCGGGACGCGAGCTGCAGCGGCGCGACCACGGTCGACATGACCAACCCGCAGAACGTCGAACCCGACGGGCCCAACCCGCCGCAGTTCAACTCGCTGGACACGAACACCACGATCGTCTCGCTGACGATCGGCGGCAACGACATCGGCTTCTCCGAAGTTGCCCAGAGCTGCATCACGCTGAACCCGTTCAGCCATCCCTGCCTCGACAAATACGACGCCGGTGGGGTCGATCAGCTGAAAGCGCGGATCGAAGCGACGGCGCCAAAAGTCGCCGCGGTCTTGGCGGGGATCAAATCCCGCTCGCCCTCGGCGAAAATCTACGTCGTCAACTACCCGGCGATCTTCCCCGAGACCGGGTTCGGTTGCTGGCCGCAGATGCCGATCGGGTTCCAGGACGTGCCGTACCTGCGCTCGACCGAGCAGCGGCTCAACTCGATGCTGGCGACGCAGGCCTCGGCTGCCGGAGCGACGCTCGTCAGCTGGTACAACGCGAGCATCGGCCACGACGCCTGCAAGAGCAGCTCGACCCGCTGGGTTGAACCGCTGGTGCCGGGCGAACTCGCCGCTCCGATCCATCCCAACCAGGCCGGGATGCAGGGAGGCGCGAACGCGCTACTGGCGGCGGGAGCGTAGGCCGCCAGATCGTCATGCTGAGGGGATGAGGATTGTCAGCCTCGTCCCCTCAGCTACCGAAATGCTGTTCGCGCTCGGCCTCGGGGAGAGCGTCGTCGGCGTCACCCACGAGTGCGACTGGCCACCCGCCGCGAGCGAGCTGCCACAGCTGACGGCGACGGTGCTGCCGCCGGACCTCTCGGCCGGCGAGATCGACGCGGCAGTGAAGGAGGTGGTCGGCGAAGGCCGCGCCCTCTACACGCTCGACGAGGAGAGGCTGGCCGAGCTGGCGCCGGACCTGATCGTCACCCAGGCGGTCTGCGAGGTCTGCGCCGTCTCTTACGACGACGTCGTCGCGGTGGCGGGGCGACTGCCGAGCCGCCCGCGCGTCGTTCAGCAGGACCCGAGCACGCTCGGCGAGGTGCTGGATGACGTGGCGCGCCTGGGCGAGGCGGCGGGAATCGAGGAGCGGGGCCGGGAGCTGCGGGGTGCCCTCGAGGGACGACTGGAATCGGTTCGCGCCGCCGTGGAGGAAGAGCCGCGACCGCGGGTCCTCGCCCTCGAGTGGCTCGACCCACCGTTCCTCGGCGGCCACTGGATCCCGGAGATGATCGCGGTCGCCGGCGGCAAGGACGTCGCCGGGAAATCAGGGCAGAAGTCGCCCCAGGTCGAGTGGCCGGAGCTGGACGGGCTCGACCCCGACGTGGTCGTCTCGATGCCCTGCGGCTGGTACCTGGAGGAGTCCCGCGCGCAAGCACTTCAGCACGCCGCCCGGCTCGAAGCTCTCGGCGCCGCTCGCGTCTACGCGGTCGACGCCGCCTCGACCTTCTCGCGTCCCGGCCCGCGCCTGGTCGACGGCGTCGAGCTGCTCGGTCACCTGCTCCACCCCGACCGGGTGGAGCCGCCGGAGGGCATCGGCTTCGCCGAGCTGACGGCTCAGATCTCGCGCTCGTAGAACAGCATCGCGGGGCCGTCGGGGGCGCCTTCGCGATTGGTGAAGCCCATGCTCTCGTAGAGCCCGCGCGCCGCGGTGTCGGTCTCGCCGGTGTTGAGGTCGATCCCGTCGGCTCCGCGCTCGCGGGAGAGCTCGATCGCTTCCGTCAACAGGGAGCGCCCGATCCCCTGGCCACGGAGACTCGGGACGACGTAGAGCTCCTGCAAATACGCTTCCAGGCCGGGGCTCCAGATGGCGGGGCGGAAGCGGAGCAGGGCGAGCCCGTCCGGCCCCTCCCCCGCTAGGAGGACCGTGATCTCGCCCTCCCAGAGCAGGCCGCCGATGATCTCCGTCAGTTCCTCGACCCCTGGAGTCGGTTCGGAGTACTCGACGTTGAAGTCGTGCAGGAGTCGGGCAATGTCGGCGGCGTCGCGCCCCTCCGCCAGTCGAATCTGTATCTCTCGCTTCTCCATGTCCCCAGTTTCCCTATCCGACGAAGTCCGCGCCGCCTGCGCCTGGGTGGCCGAGCGAGCGCGATCGGTGCGGATAGACGAAGGGGCGATCGAGGAGTACGCGGCCGGCTTACCGGCGCCCGGGAGCGAAAATCCGCCGGCCTTCGCCGCAGACGATCCCGAAACCGCCGCCGCCTTCGCGATCTGCATGAACGCGATCAACTTCGGCTCTGGCTGGTGGCCGACGATCCGCAAGCGGACAGGTCACAGCGGCTACGCGACGATGGCCGCCGGGGTGACGGACCGCTTCTCCGCCGAGGGCCCCTGGAGTGCCGAAGAACTGACGGCGATGGATGCGGAGACGATCGCCGCAGTCGTCGGCCAGGACCCCGAGCACCCACTGATGGAGCAGTTCGCCGCCGCGCTCCGCGATGTCGGCGACAACATCGAGCGCCAGTACGACAGTCGCTTCCAAGGGCCGGCTGAAGCGTCAGCGGACCTCCCCGACCTGGCCGGCACCTTCGCGGCCTGGGAGACCTTCGCCGACACCTCCCGCTACGACGGCCGCGAAGTCCCCTTCTTCAAGCGCGCCCAGCTCGCCGCCGCCGACCTCCATCGTGCCCGCGTCGCCGACCTCCCCGGCCTCGACCGCCTCACCGCTTTCGCCGACAACCTAGTCCCCCACGTCCTCCGCGTCGACGGCATCCTCCAGCTCGACCCCGACCTAACCGCCCGCATCGAAGCCGAAGAGCTCCTCAACCGCGGCTCGCCCGAAGAGGTAGAGCTCCGCGCCTGCGCCATCCACGCCATCGAGCTCCTATCCGCCGCCGGCCCCCTCGCCGCCGCCGAGATCGACAGCGCCCTCTGGAACCGCGGCCGCGACCCCCACTACAAGTCCCTCCCCCGCCCGCGCTCCCGCAACACCGCCTACTGATTGGTGACTTTGTCCGGCTATAACCGGCTCAACTCACCACTCGCTCAAAACTCGTAGCTGCGGGACTGTTGGTGGCGCTCGACGGCCAAATGGACGAGACGGTCGCAGAGCTGAGGGTAGTCCGTGCCCGTCGCCTCCCAGAGCTTGGCGTAGACGGAGGTGTCGGTGAAGCCGGGCATGGTGTTGATCTCGTTGACGAGGACGGAGCCGTCGGGTTCGACGAAGAAGTCGCAGCGTGCTAGGCCGGAGCAGCCGGCGAGGGTGAAGACGGAGACGGCCATCTCGCGGACGTTGGCGATGGCGTGCTCACCGATCGGGGCGGGGACGCGGAGCTCCATCCCGCCCTCGGTGTACTTGGCCTCGAAGTCGTACCAGGTGCCGTGGGCGACGATCTCGCCCGGCAGCGAGGCCTCCGGGTCCTCGTTGCCGAGGACCGAGCACTCGACCTCTCGGCCGGGCGAGGAGGCCTCGACGATCACCCGCGGGTCGTGGCGCAGGGCCAGCTCGACCGCGGCGTCGAGCTCGTCCAGCTTGGCGACGCGGGTGATGCCGACGCTCGACCCCATCCGCGAGGGCTTGACCCAGAGCGGCAGCCCCATCTGCTCGCAGCGCCCCCACCAGTCGTTGCCTTCGACCGCGGTGAAATCAACCTGCGGGACCCCGTGGGAGGCAAAAAGGCGCTTCAGCGTCAGCTTGTCCATGCAGATCGCCGAAGCGAGGACGTCGGAGCCGACGTAGGGGACCTCGAGCCACTCGAGCAGGCCCTGGATGCTGCCGTCCTCGCCGAAGGCGCCATGCAGAGCGGGGAAGACAGCGTCGGCGTCGAGAAGACCGCCGCCCGGGGTCAACTCCACCGCGCCGCCGGGCGCGCGCCAGGCGCCGTCGCGGCCGATCGTCACCTCGATCGCCTCGTGGCCCGCCTCGCGCAGCCCGCGTGCGACCGCGGCTCCGGAACGCAGCGAGACGTCGTGCTCGGAGGAGCGGCCGCCGGAGAGGACCGCGACCTTCACGGCCCTTCTTCCGTTTCTTCTTCCGGTTCGGACGCCGCCGGCCTGCCGACCGTGATCGTCACCGTCGTCCCCGGTTCGAGTTCCCTACCCGGCGGCGGGAACTGGTCGATCACGCGGCCGACCTGGCCCTGCACTTCCGTTTCTTCTTCTTCGACGCTCGGCGTCAGCCCGGCGGCGCGGATCGCTTCCACCGCTTCGCGCCGCTCCTGGCCGATCACGTTCGGCACCTTCGCCACTTCTTCTTCCTTGCCGCTGGAGACGACGATCGAGACGGTCGAGCCGGGTTCGACCGCGGTGCCGGCGCTGGGCGACTGGCTGATCACCTCGCCGGCCGGCGAGCTGCTTTCTTCTTCGGAGACGCTGGGGGTGAGACCGCGGCCGCGGATCTGCTGCACGGCGACCCGCCGCTGGGTGCCGACCAGGACCGGCACCTTGGCCAGCTTCGGCCCCTGCGAGACGAAGATGGTGACGGTCGAGCCGTGGGTGGCGCTGTCGCCGCTGCGCGGTTCGGAGAAGACGACCAGCCCTTCTTCGACCGAGCTCGAGTTGACCTGTTCGACCGCCACTTCGAACCCTGCCTTTTCGAGCTTCTGTTCCGCCGCCGCCTGGGCCAGGCCGTTGACGTGCGGGATTTCGCCGCTGCCGGGGCCGGCGCTGACGGTCAGGTCGACGGTCGGCTTCGAGCAGAAGAGGGTGATGAAGCCGCAGTCTTCTTCGGCCGAGCCGGGCAGCGGGTCCTGCTCGAGCACCGTGTTCTTCGGCGCCTGCCGTTCGACGAACTTTTCTTCGCCGACGTCGAAGCCCTTGCGTTCGAGCTGGGTGATCGCGAATTCGAGCTGCTTGCCGGTCACGTTCGGCACGTCGGTGCTGGTGTCGCGGGTCAGCAACAGCCCGATCAGGAGGCCGATCACGATCGCGGCGACGAGCAATCCCCAGAGCCAGTTGTTGCGTTTGCGGTCTTCCTCCGGCGGCACCTCCTCGACCACCGGCGGCACGGTGGCGAAGGCCGCGGTGCCCCTCCCCGCCCCCGGTTCCCGCATCGCCTGGTCGAGGGCGGCGATGAAAGCATCGGCGCTCTGGAAGCGCTGCCCCGGGTCCTTCTCCAAGGCCCGCATCACCACCGCGTCGAGCGCCGGCGAGACCTGCGGGTTGATCGAGCTCGGTCGCTGCGGCGTCTCGGAGACCTGTTTCATCGCCACCGCGACGGCGCTTTCGCCTTCGAAGGGGACGCGCCCGCACAGGGCCTCGTAGAGGATCACCCCAATCGAGTAGAGGTCGGAGACCGGCGTCACCTCGAAGCCTTGCGCCTGCTCGGGCGAGAGGTACTGCGGGGTGCCCATCACCGAGCCGGTCTGGGTGATCTCCGAGACCCCGGCGCGGGCGATGCCGAAGTCGGTGACGACGGCTTTGCCCTCCTCGTCGACGATCACGTTCTGCGGCTTCAGGTCGCGGTGGACGATCCCGTTGCGGTGGGCGAAGCGGGCGCCCTCGAGTACCTGCCGCACCAGCGCCACCGCCTGCTCCGGCGTCAGCCCGCGTTCGATTAGCTCCTTCAGCGTCGGGCCCTCGACGTAGCGCATCGCGATGTAGTTGACGCCGGCGTCCTGGCCGCGATCGAAGACGGCGACGATGTTCGGGTGCTGCAGCCCGGCGGCGTGCTCGGCCTCGCGCTGGAAGCGCTCGACGAACTGCTGGTCCTGGAGGAAGCGGCTGTGCAGGACCTTCAGCGCCACCTGCCGCTGCAGGTGCGCGTCCTCGGCGAGCCAGACGTCGGCCATGCCGCCGCTGCCGAGCCGGCGCAGCACCCGGTAGCGCTTGTCGACGATGCTGCCCTCGGTTACCTCAGCCAACGCTCCTCCTCATTCGCCATTCAGGATCGTTTCGGCAACGTCGCGGAAGATCGGAGCAGCGATGTCGTTGCCGAACTGTTCGGTGCACTCGACCGAGGCCGCGATCGCGATCTTCGGTTCGTCGGCCGGGACGAAGCCCATGAACCAGGCCTGGTTCTCGTTTTCGCCACCGCCGCAGGCTTCGTTCCCCGGCGTTTCCGCGGTGCCGGTCTTGCCGGCGACAGCGACACCGGAGATCGCCGCGTTGGTACCGGTCCCTTCGCTGACCACCCCTTCCATCGCCGTCGTCAGCTCTTCCGCCGTCTGCCCGCTGACCGGTTCGCTGTAGACCGAAGGGTCGAGCTTGTCGACGACGCGGCCGTCGGGGTCGATCACCCGGTTCCAGATCTGCGGCTTCATCAGCTTGCCGCCGTTGGCGATCGCGGCCGCGACCTCGGCGATCTGCAGCGGCGTCGCCAGCAGCCGCTCCTGGCCGATCGCGAGGCGGGCGAGGTCGACGGGGTCGTTGCGGTGCAGGAGGTGTTCTTCTTCGTAGACGCCGCTGTCGTAGACCTCGTCGCTCGGCAGGTCGATTGCCGGCGTCGAGTTGAAGCCGAACTTTTCCATCGTTTCGAACAGCTGGTCTTGGCCAACCTGCTGGCCGAGCTGGCCAAACCAGGTGTTGACCGAGTTGGTCAGCGCAGTGTCGAGCGCGATCGGGCCGAAGTCCTCGTTGAAGTCGTTGTTCAGCGGCGTCCCTTCCACTTCCAGCGAGCCGGGGGCATTGATCGTCGTTTCCGGCGTGATCGTCCCGCTCTCCAGCCCCGCCGCCGCGGTCACGACCTTGAAGGTCGAGCCCGGCGGGTAGAGCCCCTGGGTCGCCCGGTTCAGCAGCGGCGTTTCAATTTTGTTGGTGTTCAGCTTGTTCAGTTCGTAGGGGACGCGGTTGGGGTCGTACGGCGCGTTGGAGACCATCACCTTGATCTCGCCGGTGCTCGGTTCGATCGCGACCACCGCTCCGAATCCCGCTTCCTCCAGATCGGCGAGGGCGACCCGCTGGGCTTCGGTGTCGATGTTGGTGACGATGTCGTTGCCTTCCTGGCTGTGGCCGAGGATCTGATCGAGGATCGATTCGAATTCCGATTCTTCGCCGACCAGTTCTTCGTTGTGGAACTGCTCGAACTCGGAATCGCCCTGGCGCACGAAGCTGTACCCGATCGGGTGGCCGAAGAGGGAACCTTCTGGATAACGACGCACATAGCGCTTTTCGCTGCCCTTGCCTTTGCCGATCGACTTCGCGATCACGGTCCCGTCGGCGGCGAGGATGCGGCCGCGGCGGATCTGCTGCGCCTCCAGCAACGGTCGTTTGTTCGCTTCCTTTTCCTTCAGCGCCTTCGCGTCGAAGACCGACCAGTAGGACGTGAAGCCGACCAGGACGCCGAAGAGGACGACGATGAAGGCGAAGAGTTTGACGATCTGCCGGTTCACGCCGGAGACCCCAGGGCAGCCATCCGCCCCGCCGGTTCAGCCGCCTCGCGCCGCGCCCGGTCGCTGATCAGCAGCAGCAGCGCCAGCAGCACGAAGTTGGCGACGATCGAGCTGCCGCCGTAGCTGATGAAAGGCAGGGTGACGCCAGTCAGCGGAATCACCCGGGTGACGCCGCCGATGATCACGAAGGCCTGGATCGCAAAGACCGAGGTAAGGCCGACGGCCAGCAGCTTCGAGAAGCCGTCGCTCGCCAGCAGAGCGACCTTGAAGCCGCGTGCGGTGATCAGCAGGTAGACGAGGATCACCCCGCAGGCGCCGAAGAGGCCGAGCTCGTTGACGATCAGGGAGTAGATCGTGTCGGTCTGCGCCGCCGGCAAGAGCGCCGTACCGCCGCTGCCAGGGACGGTGATCAGCGCCTGCCCGAAGCCTTTGCCGAAGAGGCCCCCGTCGGCCTGGGCGAAGATCGACTGCAGGATCTGGTACCCGTTGCCAGCCGGATCGTTGTAGGGGTGGAGCCAAATCTCAACCCGGTCGTGGACGTGCGGCACGGTGGCGGCAAAGAACCAGGCGCCGAGGAAGAACATCGCCATCCCGATCACGACGAAGGAGAAGCGCCCGGTCGCCACGTAGAGCAGGGCGAGGAAGGCGGCGAAGAACATCAGCGAGCTGCCGAGGTCGCGGATGAAGACGAGCATGAACATCGAGGCGCCCCAGACCACCAGCATCGGGCCGAAATGCTTCAGCGGCGGGAGCGTCACCCCGAGCACGCGCCGGGCGCCAACGATCATCACCTCGCGGTGCTCGCGCAGGTAGCTGGCGAGGAAGACAACGATCGCGAGCTTGGTGAACTCGGCCGGCTGGAAGGCGAGCGGGCCGATCTTGACCCCGAGGTAGGCGCCGTTGACCTGCTGGCCGATCCCCGGCAGCCGCGGCGCCAGCAGCACCAGCAGACCGCCGATCGCGATCGTGTACCGGTAGCGCTCCAGCACCTCGTAGTCGCGCAGGAAGTAGATCGTCAGCGCGAAGAGGATCAGCCCCAGCACGAACCAGTTGGCCTGGTCGCGGGCCAGGGTTTCGTCGATCCGGTAGATCATCACGAAGCCGAACGCGGTCAAGGTCGCCATCAGCGGGAAGAGGTAGGGGTCGGCGTTGGGGAGGCGGATCCGCAGGAAGATGTGGGTGGCGATGCAGATCGCCAGGAAGTAGGCGCCGTAGATGAGGCTGAGGTTGCCGAGCTGCGCGTTCTCCTGGGCGAAGACGCCGGCGAAGCCGGCGGTCAGCAGGACCGCGACGGGAACCAGGGCGAGGAGCTCCCGGTTCCGGGCCGCCGTCAACGAAGCCCCTTGTTCTTTTCGATTTCTTCCAGCAGCGAGACCGCGTCGTCGCGCGAGCGCAGGTCGTGGCCGGTGACCGCGTCTTGGCGGCGGCCCGGCAGCGACTGCGTCTGGATTGGGCTGGAGTAGCGCTCGCTGTAGAGCTTGATCCCGAAAGGCAGTTCGTAGGGGGCGCCGCGGTAGAGGGCGACCCGGCCGGCGTCGTCGGTGCCGAGGAACCAGATCTGGCGGTTGCCGTACCAGGCGGCGAAGCCGACGGCAGCGATCACGAGGACGACGGCAAGCACCTTCAGCGCCCGGCGCAGGCCGCGGCGGCGCGGGCGCGCCTCCACCTCCTCGCGGCGCTTGCGGGCGGCCTCGCCGGCGGCACGGCGGCGCACCTCGGTCGCGGTCAGGCCCGCCTCCTCGGCCTCGGAGCCGATCAGGGTCGCCCCTTCGTCGGGGCCGGTGCCAGGGTTGCCAAGGGCCGGCGCCGCGGTGTCCTCGAGGCGGAAGGCGACGACGGTGATGTTGTCGCGGCCGCCGGCCCGGTTGGCTTCATCGACCAGCGCCTTCACCCCATTCTGCAGCGAGGTGGCGCGGCCAAGGACGTGGCCGATCTTCTCGTCGTCGAGCATCGTCGTCAGCCCGTCCGAGCAGATCAGGAAGACGTCGCCGGGCTGGGCGGGGACGGTCTGCACGTCGACCTGGACCTCCGGTTCGGGGCCAAGAGCGCGGGTGATGATCGAGCGCTGTGGGTGGTCCTCGGCCTGGGCGTCGGTGAGCTGGCCTTTGCGCCGCATCTCCTCGACCAGCGAGTGGTCGCGGGTCAGCTGCTCGAACTTTCCGCCCCGCAGGCGGTAGGCGCGGCTGTCGCCGACGTGGCCGAGCGCCACCTCTTCGGCCTCGAGGTCGACGATCGCGGCGGTGGTGGTCGTCCCCATCCCGGCCAGGCTCGGGTCCTTGCGGGCGAGCTCGTGGATCGTCCGGTTCGCCCCCTCGATCGTCTCCTCCAGCGCCCGCTCGGGCGGCGCCTCCGGCAGGCCCTGGGCGAACGACTCCGCTGCCGCTTTCGAGGCGACCTCGCCCGCCTGCGCCCCACCCATCCCGTCGGCGACGACGAACAGGGGCGCATCGATGAAGTACGAGTCCTCGTTGGCGTTGCGCTGCCGCCCGGTGTCGGTGCGCACTGCTTCCTCGGCGATCCGCAGGCTCACCGCTATCCGACCTCCAGCTTGAAGACCGTGTCGCCGATTTGGACGCTGTCGCCGTCGATCAGCTCCGCCTCCCCTTGCAGGGTGGCGCCGTTGAGCAGAGTGCCGTTGGTCGAGTTCATGTCCTCCACGTAGAACCTCCCCTCGCGCGAGAAGACGCGGGCGTGGAGGCTGGAGGCGTAGCGGTCCTCGATTCGCACGTCGGCCTCCTTCGAGCGGCCGATCGACAAACCGCCGATCAGGTCGAGGCGCCGACCGTGTTCGAGGCCGCCGCCGCGCTCAACGACGAGCCAGCCGTCGGGCCCGCGGGGGGCCTCGGCGTAGGCGGGCGCGGCGTGAAAGCCGGTCGCGTCGGGGGCCGGGGCGACAGTTCGGCGCAGGTCCTTGAAGGCGCTGCGCGCGATCACGAGCACGAAGAGGTAGAGGACGGCGAGGAAGCCGAACTTGAGGGCGACGCTTACGGGGTCGTATTCCACGCGACCAGCACCTTAATGAGAGCGGCAGCCGCCGCTACTGCTCGATGTCGAAGGTGAAGGTAGTGGTGCCGACGGTGACTTGGTCGCCGGGGCTGAGACGGGTCGAGGGAACGCGGCGGCCGTTGACCTTGATCCCGTTGGTCGAGCCGAGGTCGGCGATCTGCCAGTCGCCGCTCTCGTCGCGCCGCAGCTCGGCGTGGCGGCGGCTGACGTTGGGGTCGGAGAGCACGCACTCGACCGACTTCGAGCGACCGATCGTCGCCCGCGGGCCGTCGAGCACGTAGCGTCGGTCGGCCAGCGTGACGACCGCGCGGGTCGAGACCAGCGCGCCGACCGCCTGCTCGGGCCGTTTCGGCCGGTTGCGGTCGCGCTCGCGCACCGCCGAGTAGACCATCGTGTGGCCCTCTTCGCCCTGCTCGGGCGCCTCGCCCTCGTGCGCCGGTGGCTTCACCAGCCGCGCCTGGATCCCGAACTCGCCGAGCCGCAGCCGGTTGTCGGTCTCGAACTCGACCGCGGGCCGGGTCAGCAGGTCGTAGCCGCGCCGACGCGCGTGCTCGAGCAGGTATCCAGAGAGCTCCTGCTCCAGGGAGCGCTCGTAGCCTTCGAGCTTGCCGCGGTCCTGGCGCGAGAGGAAGACCGTGTACTCATTAGGCACGTAGACGCGCTGGACCGAGGCGGTCTTGTGCGCGTCCATTTCCTTCGCCAGTTTGCGGGCGAGTTCGACCGGCTGCACCTCCGAGCTGAAGGCGCGGCTGAAGACCCCCTCGACGAGGCCTTCGATTTTCGACTCGAGACTGCGTAGAACGCCGATGGCGGAATCCTAGGGATCGAACTCTGGCGGCAGCTAAGGGAGCGCCGCTCCGTGGAGGGCGAGGAAGCCGCCGAGGGTCGCGGCGGCGGCCAGCGCGCCGACCCGGGTGACGAGGTGACCGTGCGCAGCCGGTGCGTGGTCGGCTAGCTCGTCGAGCGAATCCTCGATCGCGGTTCCCAGCTCCTCCAGCGAGGGACGGTGGTTGGGACGCGCCGCCAGGCAGGCGTCGACCGTCTCGGCCAGCTCGCGCGGCAGGTCTGGGCGGAGGCGGCGCAGGCGGCGGGCGCGGCCGCCGATCGCGCGGGCGGTGGCGGCGGGCGTGGAACGTCGGTGCGGGTTCTCGCCGCTCCAGCACTCATACAGGGTGAGGGCGAGCGAGTAGACGTCGGCCTCGGGGCCGGCCGGCTTCCCCTCCGCCTGCTCGGGCGACATGTAGGCGAGGGTGCCGACCACGTCGCCGGCGGCGGTCAGGGGCGAATCGCCCGCCAGGTGGGCGACGCCGAAGTCCATCAGCTTGGCCCGCGGCTCGGAATCCTCGATCACCTGCACGTTCTGCGGCTTGATATCGCGGTGGACGACGCCGCGCGAGTGGGCGTGGTCGAGCGCCTCGCAGAGGTCGGCGCCGATCTCGCCGACTTCGCGGTCGGAGAGCTCGCCGTTGTGGGAGAGGCGGGCCAGGGTCGAGCCTTCGACCAGCTCGGTGACGAGGAGCGCGTTGCCGTCCTCCTCACCCAGCTCGTAGAGAGTGACGATGCCGGGATGGTTGAGGCGGGCCGCAGCCTGGGCCTCGCGGAGCACGCGCCGGCCGGCCTCGCCGCGCTGCTCGATCGCCTTTACCGCGACCGGCCGCTCCAACCGCCCGTCCCAAGCCTCGTAGACAACGCCGAAGCCGCCGCTACCGATGCGGCGCTCGATCAGAAAGCGGTTGAGCACGAGCGAGCCGACCATCGCTGCATCCCCTTCGCCGATGCGGGCCGCTCTCCTCTCTGTTGGATGGGAAAACCCCACCATTTGCGGGGGCTCCTGGCGCAGCGGCCTGCGCAATGTTCATACTCTCGGCTCCGTGGAGGACTTCGCCTCACGACGCCCGCCCCGGCGCGAGCGCCCCAAACGTCGCCCTGAACGCCAGCAGATCATGCTGCGGCGCGGGCTTGCCCTCGGCGGCGCCTTGATCCTGCTGATCCTGATCGTGCTCGGGATCAAGGGCTGCCTCGACGCCCGCGCCAACCGCGAGCTCAGCGA
>Ga0207640_10000119_pt1 | contig 59745 bp, 61 predicted proteins | sample KBSCornC42_FD_184300 | JGI IMG/M metagenome (GOLD analysis project Ga0207640, IMG submission 184300) | Corn rhizosphere microbial communities from Kellogg Biological Station, Michigan, USA - KBS Corn C4-2 (SPAdes) (version 2) | ecosystem: Host-associated > Plants > Roots > Rhizosphere > Soil ... | reverse complement strand
GCAGTTGTTGTTGCCGCAGCAGGTCGGCCGGCCATCATATGGGCGGCTGTTGCGCGCCACGGGTTCGGTCACCACGTGAAAGCTCGCATCGTGCGCATTGAGCGCTTCCTTGATCGTGCGTTCATTGAACGAGAGCGGAGGCGGCGCCATGGGATACGGCTGGCTGCGCGGCGAGCCGAGGTCTTCGTCGTTCGGGCCCCATACGCCCAGTGCCGCTTCGGCCAGACCGTAATAGCGCTCCAGATCCTGATACTGGATCGGCCAGTCGCGCGCGATGCCGTACAGGCTGCGCAGCTTGAAATCATTCGGCAAGAAGCGCCACGTCGACGCGGCCCAGTGCCACGTCGTGCCGCCCACCGCCCGGATGTACTGCGAGTTGAACTGATGCTCGCCCTTGAGCACGAGGTAGTTGTTGGGCGGCCCATATTCCGGGTGCGGCGCCCATGGCGTCGAGGGATACGGCGCCATGAAATCCATCTTGTCGGCCTGGTTGCGGAAGCGCTCCACGATCTCCCAGCGTGGCAGGCGCGGACCCGCTTCGAGCATCAGCACCGACTTGCCTGCACGCGCCAGCTCGTACGCTACCAACGCTCCGGCCACGCCGGAGCCCACCACCACGATATCGGCTTGTTGGCGAGTTTGTTCAGATTGGGCCATCAGGCTTGCCTCTCGACAGGGGGCTCGGCCCAGAAGCCGGGCTGGTTGGGGCAATACGTGCGGATGACTAGCGTGTCGGAGACCACGCTGTACATCAGCGCCTGCTCGTACGTGACGACATTGCCGTCGACCACGCCCAGGTACCACGCTTCCAGAATCTGCAGCGCGGTCTTCTGCTGCGCATCGGAAAGCGAGCTCGCCGCCAATGCCTGCGCCAACGGCCGCAATTGCGCCGCAAAGTCGGCGCTGGATTTGCCCAGCGCCGCCAGCAACCGCGTGCCGACGCCACGATCCAGCGCCGGCCGCGCCGTCAGCGCCTGTGACAACGCCATGAACGCATCCAGCGATTCAGTCGGGGCCTGGGCGATCGCACGCAGCACCTGCGAACCAGCCAGCCCGGCCGCAGCCAATGCCAGCGTGCCCTGCAGCCACTGGCGGCGAGTCAGGCCGGCGGCGGTGTCGGGAGAATGGGAACGGGGGGCCATTTCGACATCCTGTTGAAATTTTTGTGGGGAACATGGCAGGCGGCGCCAGCCTGACGCCCTTGACTAGCCAATATAGGCGGCGCGGGACAGATCGCCAGCCCCCCGCCCGAAGCGCAAACCGTGCCAGCCCTTGCGCGCGAGCAAAGGACAGCTGGCAGCGTTTGTCTATACTCGGCCCGTTCGCATGCTGCTTCCGCCACGCTCATGACCTCCATCGCCGATATCCGCACTGATTACGCCCGCGCTTCGCTCGACATCGCCGACGTCGACGCCAACCCCCTGCGCCAGTTCCGCCGCTGGTTCGACGAGGCCCTGAAGGCCGAGGTGGCTGAAGTCAACGCCATGACACTCGCCACGGTAGACCCGCACGGCCAGCCCGCTGCCCGCATCGTGCTGCTCAAGAACCTGGACGAACGCGGCTTCACCTTCTTCACCAACTACGCCAGCCACAAAGGCGAAGAACTGGCGGCCAACCCGCGCGCTGCGCTGCTGTTCCACTGGATCGGGCTGGAGCGGCAAGTACGCATCCAGGGCATCGTCGAAAAAGTGAGCGACGCCGAGAGCGATGCCTATTACCACTCGCGCCCGCTGGGCTCCCGCCTGGGCGCCTGGGCGTCCGAACAGAGCAGCGAAGTGCCTGACCGCGCCACGCTCGAAGCCCGCGAAGCCGAGTACAGCCAGCGCTTTGGCGATGCCCCGCCGCGCCCGCCGCACTGGGGCGGCTACCGTTTGCTACCGGAGCGGCTTGAATTCTGGCAAGGCCGCCCATCGCGCCTGCACGACCGGCTTGAGTACCGCAAACAGGCAGATGGCAGGTGGACGATCGTCCGCCTCGCCCCTTAGCCGGACGGACATACGCGCAATACGTTATTGCGCATCGCGTCATGCCGGCACGGCGCTTGCTGCCAACGGATTGACCCGGCACGCGCCCGTAAGACCCGCACAGCACAATGGGAAAGTTTGTCGTAAGCTAATGTGATCCGTTCGGGCCGCAATCCGATGGCCGTCCCGAACATTTGCACATCAGGGAGGCGTCGACATGTTTTTCCAACAGGCGATTGACCGCAAACTCGAGCAGTGGATCCAGGACATTCGCGAGTCTGCCAACCTTCCTGTACGCCTGCGGTTATGGAACGGTGACCAATACGAACTGGGCCGCTTCGAGCAGCCCCGCGTCACGCTCACCGTGCGCGAAGCGAGCGCTCTGCCGCTGCTGCTGTCCCCCACGCTCAACAACCTAGGCGAGGCGTATGTCCAGGAGAAGATCGACCTGGACGGCAAGCTGGCCGACATCATCAACGTGAGCTACGGCCTGGCTTCTGCGGCTGCGGCCCGCAGCGGCAATGCGCTGGCCCGCGTGGTGCGCCACTTCGCCCACACGAAGGAAGGTGACAAGGAATCGATCCAGTATCACTACGACGTTTCCAACGATTTCTACAAGTTGTGGCTGGACCAGAACATGGTCTACTCCTGCGCCTACTTCGAAAACGGCGATGAAACGCTCGACGAGGCGCAGCTCAAGAAAATCGACCATATCCTCACCAAGATCCGCTTGCAGCCCGGGCAAACGCTGCTCGATATCGGCTGCGGCTGGGGCGCGCTGGTGCTGCGTGCTGCACAGAAGTACGGCGCGCGCTGCCTGGGCGTAACGCTGTCGCAAAACCAGTACGAGCTTGCCACCGAACGCGTGCGGGCGGCGGGCTTGCAAGACCAGATCGAAATCCGCATTCAGGATTACCGCGATCTCACGGGCCAGTTCGATCGCATTACGAGCGTCGGCATGTTCGAACACGTCGGTCGCAAGAACCTGCCCGGGTATTTCCGCCGCATGCACGATCTGCTGGCTGACGATGGCGTCGCCATGAACCACGGCATCACGTCGTCGGACTCGGCCGGCGGTGAAAGCTCGATGGGCGGCGGCGATTTCATCGATCGCTACGTCTTTCCGCAAGGTGAACTGCCGCACATCTCGCTGGCACTGAGCGCCGCGCAGGATGGCGGCCTGGAAGCGCTTGACGTTGAAAGCCTGCGCCGCCACTATGCGCGCACGCTCGAACACTGGGCCGAGCGTTTCGAGACCAACGGCGAGACCATCCGCGCAATGGTGGGCGAGAAAAAATACCGCATCTGGCGCGTCTATCTGGCCGGCTGCGCGCACGCTTTCGACGCCGACGAAATCTCGATCTTCCAGACCGTGCTGCAGAAGGCCGGCAAGTCGGCGACGTCGATCCCTTGGTCGCGCCGCTATATCTACGCGTAACCATTTGACCGCCAGTTCCCCCATCGACGATCTGTTCGGCGCGCCGCCAGAAACCACCGGCGGCGCGGCCGCCGATCCCGGCACGTCCACTCCGAAAATCAAACGTTCGCCCACCCGCCAGGGCGTGCTGCCAGCCACGGTCGCACCCGAAGTGGCCGAGCTCGCGCAACGCTTGCCGCGGGGGCTACGCATTGGCACGTCATCCTGGTCGTATCCGGGGTGGGACGGGCTGGTATATGCCGGCGAGTATTCCGATTCGATGCTCGCGCGCAAGGGCTTGGCGGCTTATGCCCAACATCCGTTGCTGCGCACGGTCAGCATCGATCGCGGTTTCTATTCGCCGATCCCCTTGGCGGACTACGTCGCTTACGCGGCCAGCGTGCCGGAAGATTTCCGCTTTGCGGTCAAGGCCACCTCTGCCGTATGCGACGCGTGGATTCGGGAATCGGATGGACGCGGGCGCATTGCCAATCCCGCCTTCCTGAATGCTGAATTTGCGATACGCGATTTTGTCGAGCCTGCCACTCGGGGGCTGGGAACGCGATGCGGGCCGCTGGTGTTTCAGCTTTCTCCGCTGGGCGCGCTGGCCGAAGATGCGGCCGGTTTTGTGGAACGGCTTGAGACGTTCCTGGCCGCCCTGCCGCCGCTCGATCCGCAACTCAATCCCGATGCCGTCTACGCGGTGGAATTGCGCGACGCCACGCTGCTCACGCCACGCTTGATCAAGATGCTGCGCGCAGCAGGCGTGCGTTATTGCGTCGGTCTGCATGAGCGGATGCCGGCTGTGGACCGGCAAGCCGCTGCCGTTGCTCTGCTGGATGAAGGCGCGGGCGGTCCGTTGGTGGTGCGCTGGAACCTGAACAGCCGCTATCGCTACGCGCAAGCCGAAGCGGCATACAAACCGTTCAACAAGCTCGTCGATGAAGACCCGTTCTCGCGGGAGACGTTGGCCGACATGGCGGTCGCCGCGCTGGCGGCCGGGCGCAAAGTGACGATCCTGGTCAGCAATAAGGCGGAAGGGTCGTCCCCGTTGTCGTGCATCAAGCTGGCCGAGGCCATCGCCGCGCGCCTGCCGGCAGACGCAGCGTAGCCTCGGCGCCCTCTCCTAGCCCTGCAAGCGGTGCGCGAACTGCTTGCGGAACTTCGCCACCTTGGGCGAGATCACGAACGCGCAATAGCCCTCGGCCGGGTGGTCGCGGAAGTAGTTCTCGTGCTCGTCTTCCGCGCGCCAGAAAGTCACCTTGCCGTCAGCGGCATCCACCAACTCCGTCACGATGGGCGCTTCAAAGATGTCACTGGCGCCGAGTTCTGCAATGGCCGTGCGCGCCGTCGCCAATTGCTCGGGCGTTTGCGCAAAGATGGCTGAACGGTATTGCGGGCCGACATCGTTGCCCTGGCGATCCACGGTGGTCGGGTCGTGGATGGCAAAGAAGATGTCGAGAATCTCGCGATACGGAATCACGGTCGGATCGAACTTCACGGCCACCACTTCGGCATGGCCGGTATTGCCGTTGCATACGGCACGGTAACTTGGGCGATCGACATGGCCGCCGGCATAGCCCGACACCACGCTTTGCACGCCTTGCACCTGCTGGAACACGGCCTCCAGGCACCAGAAACAGCCTCCGCCCAGAACGGCGGTCTCAAGGGCGCGTTGTTCAGTCATTCGGATTCTCCTGCGGTTGATTGGGCTGCCATTGGTCGGCCGAAAGCACGAATCCTGACACAGGCACCGCCATGTGGCCGCAGAATCACGCAAAGCCCTACCCCGGCGCGGCCTATCAGGCGTCCGTTACAATTGAGCATTACTTTCGGTAGTTTTCATGGATCAACACGGAGCCATTCCCATGGATACGCGCGCCCCGGAATCTTTCGCGCGCGAAGCGTCGGCACATCGACGCCCACATGGCCACGCCACCCCGCCCGATTTTGACGCCGCGCACTTCCGGCATGCACTGTCCCAGTTTGCCACTGGCGTGACGGTAGTCACCACGCGCTCGGAAGGTCGACCAGGTACGCCAGCGTTTGTCGGCGTAACGGCCAGCTCGTTCAATTCGGTGTCGCTCGACCCGCCGCTGGTGCTGTGGAGCCTGGGCACGCAGGCGAATTCATTTCCGCTGTTCCACGCCGGGTCGCACTACGTCATCAATATCCTGGCAGCTGAGCAGCTGGACCTGTGCAAGCGCTTCGCCACGCTCAAGGGCGACCGCTTTGCCAACATCGATTACCGCCTGAGCCCGACCGGCCTGCCGATCCTCGCGCAATCACTGGCATGGTTCGAGTGCCATAACCGCAGCCGATATGACGAGGGCGACCACGTCATCTTCGTGGGTGAAGTCGAGCGCTGCGGCGTGATCGACGCGGACGGCGCACCGCTGGTGTTCCATCGCGGCGCGTTTTCGTCTCTCACACGCATCGGCGACTGACACGCCGCCACATCACGTGGAAGTGGCTGCCTTGGGCGGCGCTTCCGCGTCGATGCCCCAATCTCCGAATTCATACCAGTCGTCGCCCAGCAGTTCAGCAGGGTGCTGCGTACGGCCCGAGCCGTTGCCGCAGCCCAGGGCGTCGGTGGAGCAATACTTGTCGCAGCCCCAGCAGATGCGCTCGGGGTGCACAGGATGCAGCGGAAACTTCTTGGCCATGGCCCGCTCCGGTCGACAACACGGGGGCCACTATCTGCGCATGCTTGCAGTAGGGGATTGATTCTCGTCAGAAAGTCCAGCGCTACCTTCTACTTTGCCTTCCCGCGCTTGCCCATCCCTCCGCCTTCCAGCGGGCGCACGCCCCGCGCTTCCATCAGCAGCGCCAGGCCGCCATCGCGGTCCTTGATCGTACGCAGGACGATATTCGAACGGATATCCATCACACCGGGTGTCTTGTACAGCCGCTCAATGATGAACTCCGAGTAGTGCTGCAAATTCGGCGCCTGCACGCGCAGGATGTAGTTGCAGTCCCCGGTGATGATGTAGGCGGCAACGATCTCGGGCCAACTCTGCACGGCCGCCATGAAGGTCTCGTGCCAGCCCGTCACGTCCTGGCGCATCGACACCTGCACGATGGCTTCGAGTTCCAGCCCGAGTGCCGCGCGCCCCAGCTGCGCCCGATAGCCGGTGATGGCACCGCCTTCTTCCAGCATCCGCACACGCCGCAGGCAAGCGGACGGCGACAGCGCCACGCGCTCGGCCAGGTCTTGGTTACTGATGCGGCCGTCTTCCTGCAATACCTGCAGAATGCGCAGATCGGTGGTATCGAGTTGCATTTGTCGTCGTTCTTTGCGTGATTTCTTTGATACGTTGAATTTTATGCGAATTCATCAAGATAGCACGCACGATTATGCACACCCATTGCGCACGGTTTTCCCTATCATTTCGGCACGGATTCATCGAATTTTCCGCCCTGGAGCCGCCTTGGAACGCACTTTGTGGGACATCAGCCCCGCCCTTTCGCCCGCCACGCCCACTTGGCCCGGCGACACGCCGTTTTCGCAGGAAATTGCGTGGAAGTTGGAAGGCGACTGCCCGGTCAACGTCGGGCGCATCACGCTCTCGCCGCACACGGGCGCGCATGCCGATGCGCCGCTCCACTACCGCGCCGACGGAGCTGCCATCGGGCAAGTGCCGCTGGATGCGTACCTTGGCCCGTGCCGCGTCATCCACTGCGTGGGTGTGGCGCGCGTTGAGCCGGAACACGTGCGTGAAGCGCTGACCGACACGCCGCCGCGCGTGCTGCTACGCACGTATGCACACATGCCGCAGACCACGTGGGACGACAATTTTGCTGCCGTAGCGCCCGAAACCATCGCGCTTCTGGCTGCTCACGGTGTCAAGCTCATCGGCGTCGACACCGCCTCGCTCGACCCGCAAACCTCCAAGACCATGGACGCGCACCACGCCGTCGGCAAATACGGCCTCGCCATCCTCGAAGGGCTGGTGCTCGACGACGTGCCTGCCGGCGATTACGAACTGATCGCCCTGCCCCTCAAGTTCGCCACCCTCGATGCAAGCCCGGTGCGCGCCGTGCTCCGCAGCCTGCCCTGATCAATACCACGACAGAACACCAATCACTTCGCCCCCGCATTCACATGACAATCACCCGCAACTCCTGCCTCGAACGCGACGCGGCCGATCCGATCGGCTCGCTGCGCGACGCCTTTGCACTGCCCGACGGCGTGATCTATCTGGATGGCAACTCGCTCGGCGCACGCCCGAAAGCTGCCCTTGCCCGCGCGCAGGAAGTCGTCGCCAACGAATGGGGCGACGGGCTGATCCGCAGTTGGAACCAAGCCGGCTGGTTTGAGCTGCCGCGCCGCCTCGGCAACAAACTGGCGCCGCTGATTGGCGCGCGCGAAGATGAAGTCGTCGTCACCGACACCACGTCGATCAACCTGTTTAAGGTGCTGGCCGCGGCGATTCGCGTGCAGCGCGAAGACGCGCCAGACCGCAAGATCATCGTTTCGGAAACGCACAACTTCCCGACCGACCTGTACATCGCGGAAGGACTGGCCGATCTGCTGCGCGACGGCTACAAGCTGCGGCTAATCGATTCGCCGGAGGAGCTGGAAGGCGCGCTGGGTGATGACGTCGCCGTAACCATGCTTACACACGTCAACTACAAGAGCGGGCACATGTATGACATGGCGGCCGTCTCCGCGCTGGCCCACAAGCACGGCGCCCTCGCCATCTGGGATCTCGCGCATTCGGCCGGCGCGGTACCCGTGGACCTGCATGCAGGCGGCGCGGATTACGCCATCGGCTGCACCTACAAGTATCTGAACGGCGGCCCAGGCTCGCCGGCCTTTGTGTGGGTCGCACCGGCGCTGCGCGAACGCTTCTGGCAGCCGCTGTCGGGGTGGTGGGGCCATGCGCGCCCCTTCGCGATGGAGTCGCGCTATGCCGCCGATGCCGGCATTGGCCGCTTCCTTTGCGGCACGCAGCCAATCACGTCGATGGCGATGGTGGAATGCGGGCTCGACGTCTTCGCGCAGACGTCGATGACCGCGCTGCGGGCCAAATCGCTCGCGCTCACCGACCTTTTCATCATGCTGATGGAAACGCGCTGCGCGGGCTTCCCGCTCACCCTCGTCACGCCGCGTGACCATGCCATCCGCGGCAGTCACGTCAGCTACGAGCACCCCAACGGCTATGCCGTGGTGCAGGCACTGATCGCACGAGGCGTGATCGGCGACTACCGCGAGCCGCGCATCATGCGCTTCGGCTTCACGCCGCTGTACACGAGCTTTGCCGATGTGTGGGATGCCGTGGAGGTGTTGCGCGATGTGCTGGAAACCGGCGCATGGCAATCGGCCCAATTCAACGAACGTACGCTGGTGACCTGAGATGTCGAACCCGAATCAACCCGCAGCATCGGGCTGCCCAATGCATGCCGCCCAGGGCGAAGGCTGGCACGACGCACAGCTCGATTTCTCGAAATCGATGAGCTATGGCGACTACCTCGCGCTCGACCAGATCCTGAACGCACAACATCCGCGCTCACCAGATCACAACGAGATGCTGTTCATCGTCCAGCATCAGACCACCGAGCTGTGGATGAAGCTGATGCTGCACGAGTTGCGTGCCGCACGGGATTGCGTACGCAATGACAATCTGCCGCCTGCGTTCAAGATGCTGGCGCGTGTGTCGCGCATCATGGATCAGCTGGTGCAGGCGTGGAACGTGCTCGCCACGATGACGCCGCCGGAGTACTCCGCCATGCGCCCGCACCTGGGGCAATCGTCGGGCTTCCAGTCGTATCAGTACCGCGAGATCGAGTTCATTCTCGGCAACAAGAACGCGGCGATGCTCAAGCCACACGCGCACCGCACCGAGCATTACGAACAGGTCAAAGCTGCATTGGAAACGCCGTCGCTGTATGACGAAGCCGTGCGTTACATGGCGCGCCACGGCTTTGCATTCGACGCGGATTGCGTCGAGCGCGATTGGTCGCGCCCGGTCGCTTACAACGCCTCGGTGGAAGCAGCGTGGCTGGAGGTCTATCGCGACCCGACGCACCATTGGGAGCTGTACGAACTGGCTGAGAAATTCGTCGATCTGGAAGACGCGTTCCGGCAATGGCGCTTCCGGCATGTGACGACGGTGGAGCGCGTGATTGGCTTCAAGCGCGGCACGGGCGGCACCGAGGGCGTCAGTTACCTACGAAAGATGCTGGATGTCGTGTTGTTTCCGGAGCTTTGGAAGCTGCGCACCGACCTTTGATCGACGCAGCTCAGGCTGGCTCGCCCACTTGGCCGAGCCGCGCCGCAAACTCACGTAGCGCGGGAGCCAGTTCGTCTCGAATGCGCTCTGCGTCGGCGGCCGTGTAAGGCGCGCTGCAGCTCACCACGTAAGGCTCGCGCTGGCTCGGCGCGAAGAACGCCACCGCGCACGCGTGGATGGCGGGATGCCAGTCGCGCAAGGATACGGCGTAGCCATTGCGTATGCCGGCTTTCACTGCGTCATCTGCTGCGGCCCCTTCTGCCGCCCACTGCGCCGGCTGCTGCGTGCGCAATGCTTCGTACAAGCGCTCACGCCGCGCTGCGGGCAACGAAGCCAGATACGCCCGTCCCATCGAACTCGACAGCAGCGACAGCCGCGAGCCCACGCCCAGCCCCGACGAACCGCTCATCGAAGGACTGTCGTGGCGGATCGTTTCCAGATAAACCATGTCCAGCCGATCGCGCTTGCCCAGCGAGATCGATACGCCAAAGCGCTGCGCAAACGCGCTCATATGGGGCCGCGCAAGCTGGATCACGTCGCTCGATGCCAGATAGGCAAACCCGAGCGCAAGCACGCCAGCGTCCAGCCCGTATTTGCCGAGCGCATCGTCGTAACGCAGGTAGCCAAGCGACACCAACGTGCCGGCCAGCCGGCTGACCGTGGCTTTGGGAAAGCCCGTGCGCCGCACGAACTCCTGGTTGCCGAGCAGCGTGTCGCCAGGGCGGAATGCGCGCAGCAGCTCCAGCCCGCGCGCCAGTGCCGTGACGAAATTCGGATCGCTCGACTCGGCGGGCGCCGTGTCGAATTCGGGGTCAGGGAGACGGGTTGTGCTCATGGCAAAAAAGCTCTGGAAATCGTCGGTGGTTGCGCTATGATAGCTCTAAATTTCGAAACTGTGTTCCGTATATCGGAACAACAACGACTCGGAGACTACCGCTGTGACCGCTCGCAACGCCTTCAATTGGGCCGACCCCCTGCTGCTCGACCAACAGCTGACCGACGACGAGCGCATGGTGCGCGACGCCGCCGCATCGTATTGCCAGGACAAGCTGATGCCGCGCGTGCTGGAGTCGTTCCGGCACGAGAAAACCGATGCATCGATCTTTCGTGAGATGGGCGAGCTGGGCCTGCTGGGCCCCACGATTCCCGAGCAGTACGGCGGCCCCGGCCTGAACTACGTCAGTTACGGGCTGATCGCGCGTGAAGTCGAACGGGTGGATTCGGGCTATCGCTCGATGATGAGCGTGCAATCGTCCCTTGTGATGGTGCCGATCTATGAATTCGGCAGCGAAGCGCAAAAGCAGAAGTACCTGCCCAAGCTGGCGACCGGCGAGTGGATCGGCTGCTTTGGCCTGACCGAGCCGAACCACGGTTCCGACCCGGCCTCGATGATCACGCGCGCCAAGAAGGTCGACGGCGGCTACTCGCTGTCGGGCGCCAAGATGTGGATCACCAATTCGCCCATCGCCGACGTGTTTGTCGTGTGGGGCAAGCTGCCGAATGACAACGGCGAGGATGAAATCCGTGGCTTCATCCTGGAGAAAGGCTGGAAGGGACTGACCGCACCGGCCATCCACGGCAAGGTCGGCCTGCGCACGTCGATCACCGGTGAAATCGTGCTGGACGAGGTGTTCGTGCCCGAAGAGAACCTGATGCCGGGCGTGCGCGGCCTGAAGGGTCCGTTCACGTGCCTGAACTCGGCGCGCTACGGCATCGCGTGGGGCGCCCTGGGCGCTGCAGAAGCTTGCTGGCACATCGCGCGCCAGTACGTACTGGATCGCAAGCAGTTCGGCCGGCCCCTCGCCGCCAACCAGCTCGTGCAGAAGAAGCTGGCCGACATGCAGACCGAAATCACGCTCGGCCTGCAAGGCTGCCTGCGTCTGGGCCGCATGAAGGACGAAGGCACTGCGGCGGTGGAAATCACGTCGATCATGAAGCGCAACTCGTGCGGCAAATCGCTCGACATCGCCCGCGTGGCGCGCGACATGCTGGGCGGCAACGGTATCTCCGATGAGTTTGGCGTAATCCGCCACGTGGTGAATCTGGAAGTGGTGAATACGTACGAAGGCACGCACGATATCCACGCGCTGATCCTGGGCCGTGCCCAGACCGGCATCCAGGCTTTCTTCTGATTGCGCTTTGTTTTTCCGGCGAGTTGGGGCACACTCGTGCACCACTCGCCACACCCGCTGCCGCACCTCTCGCCCGTCCTGGGCACCGTTGTTCTCCTTCCCTCGCGATATACCAATTTGCAAATGACCGGGATACGCCACGCCGCATGAATCGGCGGTAGCGCGCGTCTATGCTTCGGTCCAAGTGTCGGCGGATTGTTGGGCCGCACGCCCTCACACCGATAAAACGAGCGCGCGATCCACACGCAGATTGCAGCGCCACGCGACAAAACCAATCGCGAGACAACGGTCTGGAGAATGCCGGCGCGCGTACGCAGGCACCCGTACCGATATCAAAACCAGAACAGGGCACCTTACGCGGACGACCAAGATCGGCCGGCGCGGAGTCCTGCCAGGAGACAAACCCACCATGGCTGAACAGTCCATTCCGTCGTCGACGGAACTTGGCGCCGCTGGCATCGCCGATGCGCGTGCCATTGATCGCTATTTCCAGATTTCTGCACGCGGCAGCACGCACAAACGCGAGGTCGTGGCTGGCATCACCACCTTCATGGCAATGGTCTATGCCGTATTTGTCGTGCCGGGCATGCTGGGCAAGGCCGGCTTTGATACCAGCGCAGTCTTCGTCGCAGTGTGTCTGACCACCGCCTTCGGTTCGCTGCTGATGGGTTTATGGGCCAAGTTGCCGATCGCTATCGGCTGCGCAATTTCGCTGACCGCGTTCATGGCCTTTGGTCTGGTGCTTGGGCAAAAGCTGACGCCAGAAGTCGCGCTGGGCGCCGTGTTCCTGATGGGTGTCGTCTTTACCGCCATCTCGGCTACGGGCGTGCGCTCCTGGATCCTGCGCAACCTGCCCTCGGGCGTGGCGCATGGCACGGGCATCGGCATCGGCCTGTTCCTGCTGCTGATCGCCTCCAACGACGTCGGTCTTGTGGTCAAAAACGCCGGCGAGGGCCTGCCTGTTGCACTGGGCCACGTCACCGCCTTCCCAGTCATGATGTCGGTGCTGGGTCTGGCCGCTATCTTCGGCATGGAACGGCGCCGCGTGCCGGGCGGCATCCTGATCGTGATCGTCGCCATATCGATCCTGGGCCTGATCTTTGACCCGGCCGTGAAGTTCACCGGCGTGTTCGCCGTGCCTTCACTCGCCTCTGCAGGTCATGCCTCGCTGATCGGCGCAATGGATATCCGCGGTGCTCTCACCGCCGCCGTGCTGCCGAGCGTGCTGGCGCTCGTGATGACCGCCGTGTTCGATGCCACCGGCACGATCCGCGCCGTGGCCGGCCAAGCCGGTCTGCTCAACGACAAGGGCCACATCATCAACGGTGGCCGAGCCCTCACGGCCGATTCCATCAGCTCGATCTTCTCAGCGTTCTTCGGCGGTGCTCCGGCCGCGGCTTACATTGAGTCGACGGTTGGCGTGGCAGCAGGCGGCAAGACGGGCCTGACGGCAGTCGTGGTCGGCGTGATGTTCCTGGCGGTGATGTTCTTTTCGCCGCTGGCCGGCCTGGTGCCGTCGTACGCAACGGCCCCGGCGCTGATGTATGTCGGCCTGCTGATGCTCTCCAGCGTGAGCAAGCTGCACATGGACGACATGGTTGACGCGCTGTCCGGCCTGGTCTGCGCCGTGTTCATCGTGCTGACCTGCAACATCGTCACCGGCATCATGCTCGGCTTCAGCACGCTGGTGATCGGCCGCCTGGTGGCCGGCGAATGGCGCAAGCTGAACATCGGCACCGTGGCGATTGCCGGTGCCCTAGTGGCCTTCTACGCAGGCGGCTGGGCGATCTGATCGCACACTGAACCGTCTTCACAAAAAACAAACCGGCCAGACCCGAAAGGGCTGGCCGGTTTTGTTTTGCCTAGGAACCTGAACCGGTTCCAACGCAAAAAACGCCCGGCACAGGGCCGGGCGGCAATCACACTACCAAGGAGACGGTCACTTGTTGGGCTGCGGCGTCAAGCGCAGATACGGCCGCACCGCGTTGTAGCCCTTCGGGAATTTCTGCTTGAGGACTTCCTCGTCCTTCAACGACGGCACGATGACCACGTCGTCGCCGTCTTGCCAGTTACCCGGTGTGGCCACGCTGTGGTTATCGGTCAACTGCAGCGAGTCAATCACGCGCAGCACCTCATTGAAGTTGCGCCCCGTCGAAGCGGGATACGTAATTGTCAGGCGAATCTTCTTGTTCGGATCGATCACGAACAGCGAACGCACGGTAAAGGTCTCGCTCGCATTCGGATGGATCATGTCGTACAGCTGCGAGACTTTACGATCGGGGTCAGCAATGATCGGGAAGTTGACGCTGGTGTTCTGGGTCTCATTGATATCGTTGATCCAGCCCTTGTGCGACTCGACCGAATCGACCGACAGCGCAATCGCCTTGACATTGCGCTTGGTAAATTCATCCTTCAGCTTGGCGGTCAGGCCCAGTTCGGTGGTGCAGACCGGCGTGTAGTCGGCCGGGTGCGAAAAAAGCACGCCCCAGCTATTGCCCAGCCACTCATGAAACTTGATGCGGCCTTCGCTGGAATCCTGCTCGAAATCAGGGGCGATATCGCCCAAACGTAGAGACATCGTGTCCTCCATACACAGATTGGGAACCACTATAGTCAGATTGCCATCCAACCAAAACGACTATAAATTCACAACAACATCACTTTTCGTCATTAGGCGCGGCATTTGCTGACAACAGGGTGGAAGGCGTGCGCACATTGCCGGACAATGGCCGAAGCATTGATCCATCGCAGGGCGCGCGACGCGAGCGCTTGAAGTTTCGCGGCGCCCACACATATGCTAGCGAATAAGCGCGTCGACATATTGACGATTGAACTACCCCCCGACACCGAGGACCCGACCATGACGAACACTTCCCCCAACCTGGCCGATTCCGTCAATAAGGAGAAACTGATGACCGACGTGAAGACTGTACTGTCCGACGCTGAAACCCTGCTCAAACAAGCTGCGTCCACAAGCGGCGAAAAGGCCGCGGAACTGCGCGAGCGCGGTATGGGGATGCTCCGCCAAGCCAAGGAAAAAGCGCAGGACCTGCAAGACGCGGTCGTCCACAAGAGCAAGGCTGCCGCACGCGCCACCGATGACTACGTCCACGATCACCCGTGGCAAGCCGTGGGCGTGGCGGCCGGCGTGGGCCTACTGATCGGCCTGCTGCTCAACCGCAAGTAAGCCGCAGCACCCTGTCTGGCCGATGGCGCGCGCCCTGTGGATCGCGCCATCGGCCAGTTGCGTTTTGGCGGCTCCATTCCGGGCATGGCGCGTGCTGCGTTGGCAGCGGCGCTATCGGCTTTGCACCATTTCCACACTCCATGACCGACGACACCAGCCCAAAGCTGTTCGCTTCCCTGAAGAAATTGGCCGGCACGGTCGTCTCGATGCTGCAGACGCGGCTCGAGCTGGCAAGCGTCGAACTGGCTGAAGAAAAAGAACGGCTGCTCGGCACCGCCTTCCTGGGCATGCTGGCCGTGAGCCTCATTGGCCTGTCCATCATGACGCTGACGGCGTTGGTGGTCATCCTGTGCTGGGATACGTATCGTTGGCAATCCCTTGCCGTGATGGCGGCGCTGTATGCGCTGGGTGCGGCGGCGTGCCTGTGGAAGGTACGCTCGCTGCTGCGTGACGCACCGCCGCTGTTCGAGGCCACACTGGCCGAACTCGACAAAGACCGGGAGATCCTGCGCCGATGACTGACCCCACCGAACACGCACCGTCGCCCGGCACGTCCGTGAACGAACCCGCATCGAGCGCGCGACATCATGTCCGGCCGTCACGCCGCGGTGGCGAGACACGCCTGCCACTGAGCGTTCGCAAGGAATTGCTGCTGACACGCGCCGCACTGGAGCGCTACGACTACGCTCAAGCCCGCAACGATGTACATCGCGCCACCAGCCGCACCTTCAGCCTGGGCGGCCTCGGGGCGTTGCTGCCGAGCGTGCTCCGCCCGCTGGCGCGGCCGAACAGCCTGATGCGGACGCTAGGCATTGCACGTGAATACCCGCTGGTCGGCACTGCGCTGTCACTCGCGTATGCAGGACTGCGCCGCACCGTCATCGGCCGGATCACGCGCAAGCTCGGCAAGGTGGGAATCGTGGCCGGAGCGGCCTGGTGGGGCTACAAAAAATGGCAAGAAGCACAAGGCGAGCCCGCCAGCGCCCCAACTCCCGCCTCGAATATCGATCCTGACGAAATCATCCCTGGCAGCACCTCCTGAGGGCGACACACCCACCAAAAAGGCCGGACAATCCGGCCTTTCTCGTTTGCGGCAGTGCAATATCAGTGCAGCGGAATCGGATGGCGCATGCGTTCCCAGCGCCGAGCCATGTTCTGGCGCAATCCAGCGAGCCCGTGCGGCTGCTCGGGGGCGTCAACCTCGGCTCGAACGGGCTGCGCTGCCACATCCGCTTCATGCCCGATGCGCCGCCGACCATGCCACATCAACGCGCCGCTGGCGGCCCAGCCGATCACGAACAGCGTGTCACCAACATGCCGAAGGGAATCGGGCGACGTGCCCGCATGGAAGATGGCGCCGAGCATGTCGGGGGGCAACTCCGCGCAGATCCAGAGAAAAATGGCCGGCGCCGATGCAAAGACTCCCGGCTGCCACCATGGGTGGGCAACTTGCACTTTGTCGGTCTCCATGGCGCCCTCCGTCGCTTCTTCTAGTGATGCTTCGATCCTATGTCTCGCATGCGCAAATGGCGACCCTCCCGTCGCTGAATGGCATGTCGGATTCGTCCGACATCGGCCACCCGTCAACGCTTTGAGGCTGCTCCGTTTGGGCTAGGGGCCAGTCCGCATGGCACGCGGATGGCGTAACCATGCGGCGACGGCACTGCGCCTGCGCGGGTGTGTTCAGGATTACGGCGGAGGAGCGCCACACCCGCTCATATGCATAATGCATAAAAGCGGCGCATTGATGCCGCACCGTATGCAACACACTCGCCCCACCATGCTGGCCGCCACCCACCTCCAACGCCGCGACGCACGCACCTGTGTCACGTTGCTGCACCCTGCCACCCTTGCCGTGCGGGCCGGTGATCGTATTGCGCTATCCGGGCCATCGGGCGCAGGCAAAAGCGTGCTGCTGCGCGCGCTGGCATTGCTCGATCCGCTCGATGGCGGGCACGTGACATGGCACGGCCAGGCGATTGGCCCGCGCGCCGTTCCGGCTTATCGCTGTCACGTGGCGTACATGCGCCAGCGCCCTGCGCTCCTGCCCGCTACGGTGGAAGACAACCTGCACATGCCATACCACCTACGCGCGCGGCGACACAGCGCCGGATTCGATCGCGACGCCGCCATCGCCCTGCTTGCGGGCGCCCAGCGCGACGCCAGCTTTCTCGACAAGAACGCCATCGATCTTTCCGGCGGTGAAGCGCAGATCGCAGCGCTGGTCCGCACGCTGCAGACTCGGCCGACCGTCCTGCTGCTCGACGAACCTACGGCTGCCCTTGACCCCGCCTCCGCTCGCGCCGTTGAGGCGCTGTTGCAGCATTGGTTCGCTCAGGCGCCCGAGCGGCATGCATGGATGTGGGTGACGCACGATCCGGCGCAAGCGGAACGCATCGGCAGTCGGCATTGGCGCATGGTTGCCGGGCAGCTCGACACGGAGCCCACGCGATGAACGGGCAGGACCTCTCGCTTTCCGCCTGGCAGGTCGGCATTGCGGCCGCGCTGATCCTCGTGAACGGCGCGTTATCCGTCGGGCTGGGGCTTGGGCTGGAACGCCTCTTGGCGTGGGCGGCCATGCGGACCGTCGCGCAGCTGCTGGCGGTGGGCTTCGTTCTCGAATGGGTATTCGCTCACGCGTATTGGCCGGTGGTATTGGGCATCGTGGCCGTCATGACGTTGATTGCTGGGCATGCAACCGGTAGCCGCGGCGCGCGCGGCTATTCGGGCCTGCGATGGGACGGCACGTTGTCGGTCTTCGGCAGCACGTGGCTGATCGGGGTGATCGGACTGATGGTCGTATTGCAAGCGCGGCCGTGGTACGAGCCGCAATACGCCATCCCGATCATGGGGATGATTCTGGGGAACACGCTCACCGGCGTGGGGCTTGCCCTGGAGCGCATGACCGGCGAACTCACGGCCACGCGAGACCAGGTGGAGACCATTCTTGCGCTGGGAGGCACACGCTGGGAGGCGGCGCGCAATGCCGCACGGGCGGCCGTGCGCGCCGGCATGACACCGATCATCAATCAGATGACCGTCGTGGGCGTGGTGAGCTTGCCCGGCATGATGACGGGCCAGGTGCTGGCAGGGCAATCTCCGCTGGAGGCCGTGCGCTACCAGATCGTCATCATGTTTCTACTGGCGGCGTCTTCGGGCTTGGGGACGGTCGCGGCCGTGCTGCTGGCCTATCGCCGGCTGTTCAGCCGCGAACACCAGCTGCTGAGCGCACGCATCACGCAACGCGTCGGAGCGAAATAACATGCCCATCGCCCTATCCTGCGGCCTCGTGCTGCTCAACGAAGATGGCGATGTGCTCCTCGCCCACGCTACTGAAACGCGTCACTGGGACATCCCCAAAGGCGCGCCCGACCCCGGCGAGGACCACCGCGACACCGCCCTGCGCGAGACGCGCGAGGAAACCGGTCTCGTGCTCGACAGCCACGCCCTGATCGAACTGGGCAGGTTTCCGTATCGCCGTGACAAGGAGCTGCACCTGTTCGCCACACGCGTGCGCCGCGCGGAAGTTGCACTCAACACACTGACGTGCACGTCGATGTTCAACAGCTATCACAGCGGCCGGCTCATCCCCGAGATGGATGCGTACCGCTGGGCCACCGCAGACGAGGTGCCGAAGTATGCGAGCCAATCGCTCACGCGGTTGTTTGCGCAGACGTTGACGCTGGCGAGTATTGATGCCCGCCTGGCCGAGGCCGGGCTGTAGACGAACGGCACCTAAATCGGCACATCGCCTTCAATCGTCGTGCGATGCAGCGTGCGCCGAAATTTATCCGGGCACCCTGGCGCGAAGTGGATGGTGGATCTGTTATCCCAGAACAGCATGTCGCCGACGCGCCAGCGGTGCGTGTAGACGTTGTCGGCGCGGACGCTGTGGGCGAAGAGCTGCTCCAGCACGCTCGTGCTCTCGTCTTCCGGCAAACCCAGGATGTGCGAGGTGAAGCCTTCGTTGACGAAGAGCGCGCGCTTGCCCGTTTCCGGATGCGTGCGCACGACGGGGTGGTCAACCGGCGGCACGGCGTCGCGCTGCGCTTGCGTGAGTGGCGGGCGCCAAGTCGACAGCGCGCGCAATCGCTCGTAACGGTACACATACGAATGCACCGCGCGGCGGCCTTCGATAATGCGCTTGAGATCAGCGGGCAGCGTTTCGTATGCGCGGACCATGTTGGCAAACAGCGTGTCACCGCCCTCTTCCGGCAACTCGCGCATCAACAGCATCGAACCGAGGCTCGGCAGCGGCTTGTATGACAGATCCGAATGCCAGTCGCGCCCCGCATCGCCCAGACCGATCGGCTGGCCGTTCTCGACCACGTTGGAGACAACGAGGATCTCCGGGTACCCGGTCAAATGAAATTGGTTCAGCACGTGCACCTGCTGCGGCCCGAAAAGGCGGCTGAATGCCACCTGCGCCTGCGGGGTGAACTGCACATCACGGAAAACGAGCAAGCCATCGTGTGCCAGCCACGCTTGGCGGATAGCGGCGATGTCGGCGGCAGAGAGGTCCGCCGCATCGCCCAGGCCCAGGATCTCTGCGCCCAGCGGTGCACCCGGCAAGCGGCGAACGTGGAACCGGGCCGTGTGAACGGCAGGTGCATCAGCGGCAAGAACAGCGTCGGACATGATGTAAGCGCGCAGCAATAGACGAATTCCACATTACACCGCCCGCACCCGTCGCGTGCCAACGAAGGAATGCTCAGATCGATACGCGTTCAGCCGCCGACGGTGGCGCCAGGCAGGGTGCCTTCCACCGCATAGCAGTCGATGGGGCGGGCACTATACAGACCGCTCCGACCCCCGAAGGAAGCAATCTGCATACGCATGTCGAGCGCACGACTATGCGTAGTGCACGCGCATGCGCTCCAGGCACGCGCGCACATCACCCACGACGAGGTGGCAGCTGCAAGCAATCATGAGGTTGCGCGGCAGGCCGAAATCTTCCACGGCCCAGCCGTCTGCATCGTTGCCGTTGGTGTTCGGCACCTGCCCCAAGAGTGGCACCGCCGGTACGTTGTAGCACCACACATCTTTGCCACGGGCGATGGCGTAGCCGATTTCGAAGCACGTGCCGGAATCGGGTTCATAGCCACGAAAGTCCGCTACGTTGGCAAGCACGGCGTCGGCGGAGTCGATCAGCGCGATGTTCTGGCGGTAGATTTCCGCGGCGGTCGCAGGGCCATCGGCCTGGGGCGCGATCGTGTTATCGAGCGGATACAGGCCGATGTAGCCGAACTCCGCACACAGCGTCTTGAGCGCTTCGCCATGCGCGATGGGATCAGGACGGAAAACGTCCGGCCCAGCAAGATACAGGCGCAACGTCATGATGCCTGCTCCACCGAGCGCACCGTCGAAGCACGTTCGACCAGCGTACCCGGGAGCAACACGACTCGGGCATCGCCGCTCACACCTTCGATGCGTTCATGCACGAATTCGACCGCCTTGTAACCGATGTCGTATGTAGGTTGCCGGATCGTGGTGATGCCGATCAACTCCGCCCACTCCGGATCATCGATCGACAGCAGCGCCGCCCGCTCCTGCCAAGCTGTGCCAAATCGCGTGCGCAGATGCCGCGCGACGACCAGCGCAACCGGCGCGTTGGCAACAAACAGCGCCAGTCGTTTTCCGCTCCGCTGGTGCACCGCCTCGATGCGTGCATCGATCGCTGCCAGCGCACGCTCGACTGAGGCCGGGTCGTTCAGGTCCAACACCACAGCCGGCTCCGCTGGCTGGCCTCGCGCTGCCATCGTCTCTCGGAAGGCGAGTTCGCGCTCACGCCGCGAACTGACCTGCTCGAACGGCTGCACGATGAACTGGATGCAATCGAAACCTTGATCCAGCAAATGCTGCACCCCCAACCTGACGGCGTCGCGGTTATCGAGGCCCACCAGGTCAGCGTCGAACCCTTCGACCGTGCGATCCACCAGCACGGCGGGAATGCCGCCGCCCCGCAGCGGACGCAACACGGCCTCTTCTGCACCGAGCGCGTTGACGATCAGCCCCTCGACCCGGTACGTCGTCAGCAACTGGACGAACCGGCGCTCCATCTCGATCTCGTTTGCGGCATGGCAGATGAGCGGCATGTAGCCAAGCGCATGGCAGGCCGCCTCCACGCCTTGCAGCACTTCGATCGTATAAGGATTGGTCAGATCGGCCACCAGCATACCGAGCAGGCGATTGCGCCCGCGCTTGAGGCCGCGTGCCATCTGGTTGGGCCGGTAGTTCAACCGCTGGATGGCGGCTTCGATGCGCTGTCGCAAATCGTCGGACAGGACTTGTGTCTCGCCATTCAGATAGCGGGACACGCTGGTCTTGCCGGTTCCCGCTTCGCGGGCTACGTCGGTGATAGTCGCAGGGCGCGAGGAGGAGGATGGGAAATCAGTCACGATGCGCTTCAGAACGGGCCGTCGGCGCGGGGGCCGGAGCCGGAGTGCGAGGATCATAGCGCAATCCCCACGCCCCGCTCATGAGCCGCGGGCCCGCTCCAGCACCTGCGGATTCACGAGGTTCTCACGCAACGTTCCAGCCAGCGCCCTGACCAGGTTGTCGGCCGCGCAGCGGGCCATTGCGTGTCGTGTCTCGTGCGTTGCAGAGCCGATATGGGGCAGTGCCACCACGTTCTTCATCGCCAGCAATGGCGAGTCGGCGGGCAGCGGCTCCTGCTCGAACACGTCCAACCCCACGCCGCGGATCGTGCCGTTGCGCAATGCATGGATGAGCGCTGCCTCGTCAACGACGGGCCCACGCGATGCATTGATCAGGATCGCACTGTGTTTCATTTTCGCCAGTTCCGCCGCGCCGATCAGGTGCTGCGTTTCGGGCGTTAGCGGCACCTGCAGGCAAACAAAATCGGCTTCGGCCAACAACGTGTCGAGCATCACACGGTGCGCGCCGTACTGTGCTTCGGCTTCCGGATGCGGATTCCGGTTCGTGTAGAGCACATGCATCCGGAACCCGAGCGCTGCGCGGCGCGCCAATGCCGCACCGATCCGACCCAGCCCGACGATGCCGATCGTCTTGCCCTGAACGTCCGTGCCGTAAAGTTCTGGCCCGATGCTGCGCTGCCAATTCCCGGCCCTGACCCACTCGGCAAGCTCCACGACACGCCGCGCCGACGCGAGAATCAGCGAAAACACGGTATCGGCGGTCGACTCGGTCAACACATCAGGTGTATGCGCCAGTGCAATGCCTCGGCGCGTGAGATCAGGCACGTCGAAATTGTCATAGCCGACCGAGATCGTGGACCACGCCTTGAGCCGTGGCGCGCAGTCGAGCATCTGAGGCGTGATCTTCAGGCTCGCACCGATCGCGCCGTCGGCGTTGGCAAGCGCCTCGGTCAACGCCGCAGCACCGTCGACCTGCACGAGTTCGACATGCTGGCGCAACTGGGCGGCCACATCATCGGGCAACGGCTTGTACGCAACGACAAGAGGTTTCATCGGCTCACTTTCCAGGCATGGGGTGGGCGAGCGCGTAAGCATCACGCGGTTGCGGCTTGACGCAGAGCGTGAGGATCACGGCGGCCAACAGCGCCGCGCTCATGAATGCGTAAGATGCCAGCGGCGAGCCCGTGGCACCGTTGAGGTAGCCCACGAAGTACGAACCGACAAACGAACCAAGGGCGCCCATGCTGTTGATCAGCGCCATCGCGCCACCCGCGACGTTCTTCGGCAGCAGCTCCGGCACGATCGCGAAAAACGGGCCGTACGGCGCATACATCGCCGCGCCGGCAATGACGAGCAGCGCGTACGACATCCAGAAATGCGTGGACCCAAGCCCATACGATGCAGCGAACGCCGCCGCGCCCACCAGCAGGAACGGCCAAACGAAGCCGCGCCGCGAACCCAACTTGTCGGATGCCCACGACGCAGCGAGCATCGCGATGGTGGCCGCAAGATATGGCAGCGCCGACAGCCAGCCCGTCTCGACCATGCCAAGCGACGAGCCGTTCTTCACGATCGATGGCAGCCACAGCACGAAGCCATAGACGCCGATGCTCCAGCAGAAGTACTGCGCGCACAGCTTGATCACGACAGGCGAGCGGAATGCCTCGCTATAGTTGCGCATCGGCTTGATGGCCGCCTGCTCCGCCGCCAAAGCCTGTTCCAGGTCGCGCTTTTCCTGTGTGCTCAGCCACGATGCCTGCGCGGGCTTGTCCTGCACCAGACACCACCAGCACACGGCCCAGATGATGGCGGGCACGCCCTCCGCGATGAACATGTGGCGCCAGCCAAACTCGCGCACGAGGTAACCCGATACCACCGACATCCACAGCACCGTCACGGGATTGCCGAGGATCAGAAACGTATTCGCGCGCGAGCGTTCTTGCTTGGTAAACCAGTTGCTGATGTAGATCAGCATTGCCGGCATGACGGCCGCCTCGACCACGCCCAGCACAAACCGAATCGCCAGCAGCGAGGGAATGTCACTTACGACACCCGTCAGCGCGGCGCACAAGCCCCATAACACGAGGCTGATGAACACCAGCTTCTTCACGCTCCGGCGCTCGGCATAGATGGCGCCCGGAATCTGGAAGAAAAAGTAGCCAAGGAAGAACAGCGCACCGATCAACGACGACAGACCCTGGCTGATCCCCAGATCGTGATTGATGCCGGCCGCCGCCGCGAAACCATAGTTGGCGCGGTCGAGGTAGGCCAGGCTGTAGGTGATAAAGACGATCGGCATGATCATCCACCAGCGCCGCGCCGCGAGTTGCGTTGCCATGGTCGTGTCTCCTTTGATGGTTTGCGTCGCCCGCGAGGGACGGCAGTCGAAGCGCTGCGTTACACGCTGGAAATGGGTTCCGGCACGCGCATCATGCGAGCCGGTCGCTCAAGCACATTGAGCTCGGCGCGAGTCGGCAGGCCTTCGGAATCTCCGATCACCTGGATTGCCAGCGCGCCAATACGGTTGCCGCGCGCCACGGCCAACCCGGGTGACTGCCCTTCGAGCAGCGCGCTGACAACGCCCACTGCAAAGCCGTCGCCCGCGCCCACCGTATCGACGACGCGCTCCACGCGCACGCCGTCGGCGATGCCTTCTGCACCGTCGGCGGTCTGGTAGTACGCGCCGGCAGCACCCAGCTTGATGGCAACACCACGGGCACCTTGATCGAGATAGAAGCGCGCGATATCAGACGGGCTGTCATAGCCGGTCAGTTGCTGCCCCTCGGCCAAGCCGGGCAGCACCCAATCGGAAAGCGCCGCCAGCGCGTTCAGCGTGCTCACCATCTTCGCAGCGGACGGCCACAGCGTTGGGCGCAGATTCGGATCGAACGAGATCGAGCCACCGGCCGCGCGCACCTCTCGCGCGAGGTGGAACGCAAATTCACACGACGACGCCGAAATGGCGGGGGCCACACCCGTGAGATGCAGATGGCGAGCGCCGAGCACATAGTCGGCCACATAGTCGGCGGGGGAGAGGCGGCTGGCGGCCGAGCCTTTACGGAAGTACTCGACACGCGGATCACTACCGTCGTCGGCCCGTGACTTCAGTTGGAAGCCGGTCGGAAACTGCGGGTCCACCGCCACACATGAGGCATCGATCCGTTCGCGTGCCAGTGTTTCCAGCACGTATTCGCCAAACGAGTCCTGCCCCACCCGGCTCACATAGCCGACGCGAAAACCCAGCCGGCTCAAGCCGATGGCCACGTTCAGGTCGGCACCCGCAATCCGCTTGGTGAACTGCGTGGCCTGCGCGAGCGGCCCAGGCGCCGTCGCCACGAACATCGCCATGGCTTCGCCGTAGGTGATGACATCCAACATCTGTGACATGCGTAAGCTCCTTTGATGTCGAGCCACAGTCAGGCGGCCTTGAGCCACGTGACATGCCGATGCGCATCGACAGCGAGATCGACCGCGTCGAACGGAAATTCGATGCCGCGCGGAACATCACCCGGCAATGCCGCCAGCACGGCGGCGAACCGCGCATCGTTGCCCGCGGGCGCCACCGCAAAACGGCGTGCTCCCTCGCCCGCGACGCTTTTGCAATGGATGTATTCAACGTACGGAGCTAAGGCCCGTGCGCACGCCAGCGGCACTTCGCCCGACCATTCCCAGTTGCCGATGTCGAACGTCATGCCCAGCATGTCCGCCACGCCCGCCCCTTCCAATGCGTCGAACAAACCTCGAAACTGCGCCAGCGAGCCGCCCACGGCCTGTTGACCGTTCTCAACCAGCGCCCGTGCGCGCCAGCCTTGCAGCAGTTGGGCCAGCACGCCTGCTGAGACATCGCCTGAAAAACCGCCAAGCTGAAACTTCACGATGCGCGCGCCCAGACTTTGCGCTTCGAGCAGCGCGCCCCGGATAGCGACCGCGTCCAGAGCACCGTCGTTCGTGTACAGCGTGGCCGGCGTCGAATAGACCGCCCAGAGACCATGCGCGGCAATCAGCCGACCCAAGGCAGCGAGAAGCGTTGTCGATACCGTCCCATCGAGCCCCGCGGGCAACAGTTCACGCCGCACTTCGAAACCGGCTGCACCCACCGACGTGGCTACGGGAACATAAGCGTGATGCCCCTGCTCAAGCACCTGAGCGGCGCCAAACGCGCTTGCCACGATCACGATATCTGCCATTTGTGCACTTTTCTCTGCATGGAACCGGTTCCAATAGAGGATATGGTGGTGGTTGGTAGCTATGAGCGCTATAGAGGAAATCCCTAGCGGCGCCGGCAGAATGCGACGCGCCGGCCATATGACCGGCCGTAATCAAGGGGATGCGCTAAGGGAAAATCGCAGCGTGCTATCGATGTGGGGAGCTGCGTCCACGCAGAGCGCGAGGAGATGAAGTTGGCCGGGAGGACAACCAAACAAAAAGGGCCGACAGTTGCCTGTCAGCCCTTCGAATTTTGGTGGGTCCTGCGGGATTCGAACCCGCGACCAATAGATTAAAAGTCTACTGCTCTACCGACTGAGCTAAAGACCCCAAAGACCGCGATTATAGGAAGATATCGGCGATTCTGTCAACGCCCATCAGATCAAACCAGACGCTCCATCCGCCACATCTGATAGCGGAACGCCAGCACCGCGCCGATCACGATCCCGGCCAGCGCGATGAACGAGCCAATTGCCAGCGTCGACACGCCCGACAGCCCCTGCCCGATCGTGCAACCGAGCGCCGTGACGCCGCCAATGCCCATCAGGACGCCGCCAATGATGTGGTTGCCCGTGTCCTCAGCATTGGCAAAACCCTCCCAGCGGAACGTGCGCGTGCCCAGTGCCACCGCCGCCGAGCCGGCAATCACGCCCAACACGCTCACGATGCCGACTGTCAGCACCTTCGACGTATCGCTGAAGAACATCAGCCACTCCAGCGTGTACGACACCGGCGCCACGAAGCTCAGCGCTTCCATGCGGCCGCTGTTGGTCGCCACAAACGCTTCCTGCAGCGTGTTGGGATCTTCCTGCACGTAGCCAAGATGCCCCGAGACGTACCACATGCCGACGATGATGAGGCCAACGCCGATACCACCGAGCAGATTGTCACCCGTGCGGAAATCGCGCCCCAGCAGCGCCCACAGCGACAGAGCCCCGCCGATCACCAGCGCCAGCACCAGGCGCAGCATGCGCGCATCGGCGGAGAACGCGTGGCTCAGCACGCTGGGCAAGTCCTGCGACGTCGGCAACGTAACGGCCACGCTGTCCACCGTTGCCACACGCACCACACCAAACACGCCCTTGAGCGTCATGTACGCCGCCAGCCCCAGGAACACGAACACCACGACCGACTTGAGATTGCCGCCGCCAATGCGCACCAGCGTCTTGCTGCCGCACCCCGAACCCAGCACCATGCCAAAGCCGAACAGCAGCCCGCCTACCAACGATGACAGCCACAGCAGTTTGCTCGCCGTATAGATCGTCTTGCTCGTATCGATCAGGCCAAGCCAGCTCAGGCAGCCCGTGCCGATCATGGCCACGCCGATGGCCAGCGCCCACATGCGCAGCCTGTTCCAGTCGCCGATATTGACGACGTCGGACACCGCACCCATCGTGCAGAAGTGCGTGCGCTGGAGGATCGCGCCAAACACGAACGTCAGCGCGAACGTCGCCCACAGCACCGTGTGGGACAACGCATTGAGGTCAATATCGGGCATGGTTTTCAGGCGTAGCGGGTGGGGTCGGGCACGCCGGCGGCGTCAAACCCGGCCTTGCGGATGCGGCACGAATCGCACACGCCGCAAGCACGGCCGTCGTCGTCGGCCTTGTAGCAAGACACGGTCAGGCCGTAGTCCACGCCCAGCCGCACGCCGGCCTGGATGATTTCCGCCTTGGTCATGTTGATGATGGGTGCGTTCACGCGGATGCGCTCGCCTTCCACGCCGGCCTTCGTCGCCAGATTGGCTAGCGCTTCATAGGCGGCAACGTATTCGGGACGGCAATCCGGATAGCCGGAGTAGTCCACGGCATTCGCGCCAAAGAACAGGTCACGTGCGCCCATCGCCTCGGCCCAGCCGAGCGCCAGCGACAGCATGATCGTGTTGCGCGCCGGCACATACGTGATCGGGATGCCCGATTGCGCACCGTCGGTCGGCACGTCAAGCGCATCGTCCGTCAACGCCGAGCCACCGAACTTACGCAAGTCCAAATCGACGATTTCATGGCGCACTGCGCCCAGCGTCGCCGCCACTTTCTTGGCCGCTTCCAACTCGGACGAGTGGCGTTGGCCGTAACGCATCGACAGCGCGTAAGTCTCAAAGCCGTCGGCATTGGCCATGGCGAGCACGGTGGCAGAGTCCAGCCCGCCGGAGAGCAGGACGATGGCGCGTTTTTTCATGGGCGAAGCCTTGCAAAGCAAATCGGGAAGGCCCGCATTTTAGCGTGCCGCCGCCCAGCTTGCGCCCGACGCGGCATATGCCCGCCATTCGGCGCCCCATGAAAAACGCCCGCCGGTGCAGCCACGGGCGGGCGTTTGTTCAGATGCCGGGCGGCTTGCCGATCAGCGCATCGTCTTCAGACGGCTTTGTGCGGTCTTGGCCTGCTCGGTACCGGGATACTGCGAGACCACCGATTCCAGCGTCTTGCGTGCAGCCGCCTTCTGGCCTGACTCGCCCTGGTTGGTCGCCACCTGCAGCAGCGCATCGGGCGCCTTCGGATGCTGCGGATTAGTGCGCGCCATGTTCTCCAGCACGTAGCTCGAGCCCTTGTAGTCGCGCTGCGCATAGAGCGCGTTGCCCAGCCAGAACTGCGCCAGCGGCAGATACGGGCTTTGCGGATACTTCTTCACGAACGCCGAGAACTGATTGCCCGCGCCCTTGAAGTCGCCGCCCTGGAACGCCTTGAGCGCAGCATCGTATTCCGGCTTCTCGTTCGGCTGGACCATGCCTTCGCGACCATCCACCGTTGCTTGCTGCGGCTCGAACTTCTTCAGGCGCGCATCTAGGTCAGAGTAGTAATCCTTTTGTTGCTTGGTCAGCGTATCGACGCTGTTCTGCAGCACTTCGTTCTGCCCGCGCAGGCGCGCCACTTCGGATTTGAGCGTCTCGATCTGGTTTTGTGCGTCGATCAGGTTCTTGCTGTTCTGATCGATGCGCTGGGCCGCCGTCGACTGGAAGTTGTTGAACTTGTCGCGCATGTCGATGATGGCGCGGCGCGCCTCATCGTCGTCAAACACCCCCGCTGCCGCCGGGCCGGCCATGGTGAGGGCGCCACCCGCGACGAGCGTCGCCATCAGGATGGCCTGACGCATGGCCCCATAAGCGCGCTGTTTCATCATCGTATTCATGTGATTGCCAACGTAAGAACGCCGGCCGCAACCTCGCAGCCGGCGCGTTCCACTTCAAACCATACCGATTAGTAGACGATGTCGGCGCGGCGGTTCTGTGCCCACGAGTCTTCGTCGTGGCCGGTCGCTTGCGGCTTTTCCTTGCCCAGGCTCACGGCTTCCATCTGGCTGTCAGGCACGCCCATGGACGACAGGGCGCGACGCACGGCCTCGGCACGCTTCTGGCCCAGTGCGAGGTTGTATTCGCTGGTGCCGCGCTCGTCGGTGTTGCCCTGGATCAGGACCTTACGCTGGTTGTGCGACTGTAGGTAGCGCGAGTGCTGGCCCAGGAGGCCTTGGTACTCCGACTTGACCGAGTAGCTGTCGAAATCGAAGTAAATGCTGCGCTTGGCCAGCGGGCTGTTCGGGTCGGTCAGTTCGTCGCGGCCCACGTCCACCGGGGTCACCGTACGGGCATCAGCGCCCGTGCCAGCGGCACCGCCCGTACCGTTCTTGGCGGTGTCATCGAGCTTCACGCCCGAGCTGCAAGCGCCCAGGGCCAGCAGCGCGGCAATGGCTGCGAGTTTGATCATGGTTTGGGACTTCGACATGTCCGATTTCTCCTAGTGGAACAGCTTCGTTATTGCATGAAAGGACCCCACGCCGGCTCACGAACTTCGCCGGCCTGGAGGGAAAGAACCTGACGCGTACGGCCATCGGTCGACACCGCGGCCAACACCGATTTGCCGCCAACGCGCGTGGCATACAGGATGAACTTGCCGTTGGCCGCAAAGCTCGGCGATTCGTCGTTCGAGGTGTCTGTCAGCGCGTTCACATCGCCGTTGGACAAGTCCTGCGTGTACAGACGGAACGCACCACCCACGCGCGAGATGTACGCCAGCAGCTTGCCGTCCGGCGAGACACGTGGGCTGGTGTTGTAGCTGCCCTTGAACGTCACGCGTTGCGCACCGCCCGACTCCTCTCCGTCAACCGACATGCGATAGATCTGCGGAGCGCCGCCGCGATCGCTGGTGAAGTAGATATAACGGCCATCCGGCGAGAACGATGGCTCGGTATCGATCGCGCTGCTGCGGCTCAGGCGGCGCAGGCCCGAGCCATCGGCGTTGACCAGGTAGACCTGCGTATTGCCATCGCGCGAGAGCGACACCGCCACGTGGCGGCCATCCGGCGACCAAGCCGGCGCCGAGTTGTTGCCCTTCTGGTTCGAAATGACCGTGCGGCGGCCTGCCACCAGGTCATGCACGTACACCACCGGCTTCTTGCTCTCGAACGACACATACGCAACCTTGGTGCCGTCCGGCGACCACGACGGCGAAATGATCGGCTCATTGCTCGTCAACGCGATCTGCGGATTGGCGCCGTCCGAGTCGGAAACCTGCAGTTGGAACCGACGGCCGACCTTGGACACGTACGACAGGCGCGTCGCAAAAACGCCGCGCTCGCCAATCAGCTTCTGATAGATGTAATCGGCAATTTCGTGCGCAGCCAGGCGCAATTGGCCGGGGCCACGCGTAAGCGACAGGCCGCCCAGGCTTTCGCCCTTGGCGGTGTCGTACAGGCGGAAGCGGATTTCGTAGCGATCGCCGTTGCGGGTCACGGTGCCGCCCACGAAGGCTGCGGCCCCCTTGGACTTCCAGGCACCCAGGTCAGGCGCCGGGCTTTCCGGCACGACCGCCCCGGCCACATCGACGTTTGAGAAGCGGCCGCTGCGCACCAGGTCTGCCCGGACGATGGCCGAGAGGTTTTGCGGAGCCTGTGCCTCGCCCTGGAAGTTGGCGATCGCGATCGGGTACTGGCTGGCGCCAACGCCCGAGATCTCCACGTTGAGCTGCGCATGGGCCACGCCGGCGCTTGCCGCGGTCAGCAACAACGCCTGCGCCGCGCGTCGAAACATCGGGATCCACATCGTTCGCATCATGTTCATCTTCCCTACTATCAAATCCGGAATCTGAGTACCGTCGGCCGGCGCCGCCTGCGCGAGCACCGACCCGTTATTCCTTTGGCCGGAACGTCAGGATGACGCTCGACGGCGCTTTGCCGTTGGTATCGCGTGGCAGCGGGTCAGAACGCTCGACCGCGCGCATCACGGCTTCGTCATACGCGCCGTTACCGCTCGATTTCGTCAGGCGCTTGGACAGGATCGAACCATCCGGCGCCATCTGCACCGACACGACCGCCGACGGGTTGCCATTGACGGCCGAAGGATCGAACAGGATGTTCGGCTTGACCTTGGCCCGCACACGCTCGGCATACCCTGCCGATGCTGTACCGCCCGTGCCCTGGGCATTGCCAACACCACCGCCGGAACCCGCCACCGTGCCAGTCGCGCCCGCCCCCGCCATTGCGCGCAACCGATCCAGTTGGGCCTGACGCTGTGCATTGGCACGCGATTCATTCGCCTTACGCTCGGCATCGGCCTTGGCCTTGGCTTCTGCGGCAGCCTTGGCTTTCAATTCCTTCTGCTTCGCTTCGGCTTCCGCCTTGGCCTTGGCTTCGGCCTGGGCTTGCAGTTGCGCATTCTTGCGAGCCTGCGCCGCGTCGGCAGCAGCCTTTTCAGCCGCTTTTTCCTTGGCCTGCTGTTCGGCCAAGGCCTTGCGTTGGAGTTCCGCCTGACGGGCTTGTTGCTCTTCCTTCAGACGGGCCTGACGCTGTGCTTCGGCGCGGTCTTGCGCGGCGCGCCGGGCGAGCTCGGCCTCACGGGCCGCCGCAGCCTCCTGCTCACGCTTGCGCTTCTGCTGCTCAAGCGCGATATCGGCTTCCTCTTCCACCTTGGCCGGCGGTGCTTTGATCACCGGTTCCGGCTTGACCTCAGGCACCGGGGCGGACTGCTGCACGGCCTGCTGAACCGCCGCCTCGTCCCACAACTCGGCCTCTTCGCCGCGCGGGGTGCTGCTCTGCCACTGCACGCCAAAGTACAGAAAGATGAGCAGCAGAATGTGTGTCAGGACCGCCAGCCCGAACGCGCGCAGCGTGCCGCGCTCGCGAACAGGCTCGTAACGGTGCAACGACGTCGTAGCCATGACGATCAGGTTGCCTCGCCCGGATTCTTCAACGTGCTCATGACGATTTCACCATCAGGCCGACGCGCTTCACGCCATCGCCCTTGAGCACGCTCATCACGGTCAGCACGCGGTCGTACTGGACCGACTTGTCGGCGGCAATCACGACGGGCTGATCGGGGTTTTCGTCAGTGCGCTGCTTCACAAATGCGCGCAGCTCGTTGTTGTTGGCGAGCTTCTGCTCGATTGCTCCCGAACCTGTTTTGACGCGAGCAAGGATCGTGCCGTCACCCTTGATGGTCACGACGATGGGTGGCTGGGTCTGCTGCGGCGTGGCGTTGGCCACCGACGGCAGATTGACCACCCCTGGGTTCACCACGGGCGCCGCCACCATGAAGATGACCAGCAGCACCAACATCACGTCGATGTACGGAACGACGTTGATGTCGGCCTTGGCCCGTCGGGCGCGGCGCGTTCGCTGGATGGTAGCCATGAGCGCGGCTCCTTAGCGCGTCTGGCGCTGGAGGATGTTCGAGAACTCTTCCATAAAGCTCTCGAAGCGGTTGGCCAGGCGGTCCATCTCGGTGGCGTAGCGGTTGTAGGCAATCACCGCCGGAATGGCCGCAAACAGGCCGATGGCCGTGGCGACCAGCGCTTCGGCAATACCAGGCGCCACGGCCGATAGCGTGGCCTGCTGCACGTTGGACAGGCCGCGGAAGGCGTTCATGATCCCCCATACGGTACCGAACAGGCCGATATACGGACTGACCGAGCCAACCGACGCCAGGAATGGCAGGTGAGATTCAAGCGAATCCATCTCGCGCTGGTAGGCCGCACGCATGGCACGGCGCGAGGCATCGAGAATGGCGCTCGGATCGCCGCCGCCGCGCTGCAGCTCGCGCGCCTTGAGGTATTCGCGCATGCCGGCTTCAAAGATGCGCTCCAGCGCACCGGTCGTGTGGCGGTTGTTGGCAGCGCTCTGATACAGCGCCTGCAGGTCGCCGCCGGCCCAGAAATCGCGCTCGAACGATTCGGTCTGGCTGCGCGCGGCGCGCAAGGCAAAGGCTTTGCGGAAGATGTACGTCCAGGAGAACAGCGACATCACCAGCAGCAGGCCCATGACGAATTGGACCAGGAGGCTGGCGTGCAGCACCAGCGAGACGATCGACAGATCTTGTGTGACCTCGACGGGATTCATGCGGCGGCTTTGATGGTTGCGAGTACGGGAGCGGGAATCGGGGTCGGCCGGAAAGTGAGCCGGTCTACACATCCAACACGAATCGTGCCTGATGCGAGCAAAACGTCGCCGCGCCAGCCTTCTTGGGCGAATTGGACCGACGCGGAGCCGACCCGTTCCATACGCGAACGGATCTGCAGCAGGTCATCCAGGCGTGCTGGCGCGCGGTAGTCCACGGCGGTGCTACGCACCACGAAAATGGCCCCGGTCGTGTCGGCCAGCGCCTGCTGGTCGACCCCCAGTGCGCGCAGCCACTCAGTGCGTGCGCGCTCAAAAAATTTCAAATAGTTGGCGTAAAACACCACGCCACCCGCGTCGGTATCTTCCCAATACACACGCAGGTTCCAGTCAAAAGAAGCCATCGGGTAATTTTACCAACACGCAAGTGACGGCCAGCCATCCACCGACCGGCCGAGGGCTTGCGCTGGAATTCAGGCCATGCCTCGCGTCACGCTGGTGGCCGAGAATGACTGGCAAACGGGCATCAGCTCCATCGCGTTGACATTGAAGTGCGCGGGAAGCGCCGCCATCCAGTAGACGGCCTCGGCGATATCGTCCGCGGAGAGCGCCTCGGTGCCTTCGTAGACCTTCTCCACACGGGCATCGTCGCCCTTGAAACGCACGTTGGAAAACTCCGTACCGGAGCAAAGGCCTGGCTCGACGTTCGATACACGTACGCGCGTGCCAGTCAGGTCCGCGCGCAAATTCAACGAAAACTGGCGCACGAACGCTTTGGTAGCGCCATACACGTTGCCGCCCGGGTACGGGTACGTCCCGGCGATCGAGCCAATATTGATGATGTGACCACGATTGCGTTCGACCATGGCCGGAAGCAACGCACGCGTCATATGCACCAGCCCGGAGCAATTGGTGCCGATCATGCGGTCCCAATCGGTCAGGTCAGCACGCTGGGCGGGTTCGAGGCCCAGCGCCAGACCGGCGTTGTTGACCAGCACGTCGACTTCGCGCCACCCCTCGGGCAGCGTACCCGGCAGCGCAGCAACGGCGTCGGCATCCAGCACGTCCAGCACGAACGGCAGCACGGCGTCGCCCAATTCAGCCTTGAGCGCATCAAGGCGGTCCTGGCGGCGGCCTGCCGCGATCACACGATGGCCTTCTCGCACAAAACGCCGCGCGATGGCCGCGCCGAATCCGGCCGTTGCGCCGGTCACGAATACGATCATGGAAGTGTCTCCGGGCCTGAAAAAAACGAAAGGTCAGAGTTTACCTGAAGCGTTGTGCGGTATTGCACCGCAATGTGCGCGTCGGCACGCCCGCTTCTTGCGGCGGCCATGGGGCTGTCGTACACTCGCGGGCAACCATTCCACCTTGCGCGACTGGCGAATCCTGAAGCTGCTTTGAGCGGCTTCGACATGTGGGCAGCGACCACGAGGAAGCGCAAGGTTTCTGGCGTCATGCACAACGGCGCCTGCCGCTCGCCTGGGCAGCGAATGGGAAGCACAGGGTGACTTGGACACCCGCTGCAATCGACCAACCCCGAGCGCAGTCGTTCAAGCCGCGCGCATGTTTCCCCACGCCTCGCCCGATCTCCGCCATTTCCGTTTCGTTTCAAACCAGACACTCGCCATGTTCGAACGCAGCCGCTATACGATCGACCAGATCGATCCCGAAATCTTTGCCGCCATCCAGAAGGAAAATCAGCGTCAGGAAGACCACATCGAACTGATTGCCTCCGAGAACTACACCTCCCCGGCCGTGATGGCCGCGCAGGGCTCGCAACTGACCAACAAGTACGCCGAGGGCTATCCCGGCAAGCGTTACTACGGCGGTTGCGAATATGTGGACGTGGTGGAACAGCTCGCCATCGACCGCGTGAAGCAGCTCTTTGGCGCGGAAGCCGCCAACGTGCAGCCGAACTCGGGCTCGCAGGCCAACCAGGGCGTGTTCTTCGCCGTGCTCAAGCCGGGCGACACGATCATGGGCATGAGCCTGGCCGAAGGCGGCCACCTGACGCACGGCATGGCGCTCAACATGAGCGGCAAGTGGTTCAACGTTGTGAGCTACGGCCTGAACGCGCAGGAAGACATCGATTACGACGCGCTCGAAGCCCTGGCGCAAGAGAAGAAGCCGAAGCTGATCATCGCGGGCGCATCGGCATTTGCGCTGCGCATCGATTTCGAGCGCATCGGCAAGATCGCCAAGTCGATCGGCGCGTACTTCATGGTGGACATGGCGCACTACGCCGGCCTGATCGCCGCTGGTGTGTACCCGAACCCGGTGCCGCACGCAGACTTCGTCACGACGACCACGCACAAGAGCCTGCGCGGCCCGCGCGGCGGCGTGATCCTGATGAAGGCTGAACACGAAAAGGCCATCAACTCGGCGATCTTCCCGGGTATCCAGGGCGGCCCGCTGATGCACGTGATCGCCGGCAAGGCAGTGGCGTTCAAGGAAGCCCTGTCGCCGGAGTTCAAGGCTTATCAGCAACAGGTCGTGAAAAACGCTGCCGCCATGGCCGAAACGCTAATGGCCCGTGGCCTGCGTATCGTGTCGGGCCGCACCGAAAGCCACGTGATGCTGGTCGATCTGCGCGCCAAGAAAATCACCGGCAAGGAAGCTGAGAAGGTGCTGGGTGACGCACACATCACCGTCAATAAGAACGCGATTCCGAATGACCCGGAAAAGCCGTTCGTGACGTCGGGCGTGCGCCTGGGTTCGCCGGCCATGACGACGCGTGGCTTCAAGGAAGCGGAGGCCGTGAAGGTCGCCCACCTGATCGCCGACGTGCTGGACAACCCGCACGACGAAGCGAACATCGCCGCCGTGCGCGCCAAGGTGGCTGAGCTGACCAAGCAGTTTCCGGTCTACGCCTAAGGCATCCGCCGATGGCCGGATCTTCCGGCCACGTAGTACCCTGCCGCGATGCGCCTGCCCAGGCCATCGCGGCGTTGTTCTTTTAGCGCAGTGCGTTCTTTGAGGTTGCCGAGGAGACCACCGGCATGAAATGCCCCTTTTGCGGCCACGCGGCCACCCAGGTGATTGATACCCGCATGTCGGAAGAAGGCGACACCGTGCGCCGCCGCCGTCGTTGCGAATCCTGCGACCGCCGCTTCACGACCTACGAACGCATCGAGCTGTTCTTTCCGGCCGTCGTCAAAAAGAACGGCAGCCGCGTCGACTATGACCGCAACAAGGTCAAGGATTCCATGCGGCTGGCGCTGCGCAAGCGCCCCGTATCCGCCGAGGCCATCGACGAGGCCATCGCCCGCATCGAAGAAAAACTCCTCAGCCACGGCGAGAAGGAAATCGGCAGTGACCGCGTGGGCGAGCTCGTGATGCGCGAACTCAAGCGGCTGGACAAGATCGGGTACATCCGGTTTGCGTCGGTGTATCGGAGTTTTGAGGATGTGTCGGAATTTCGCGACATGCTCGACGAATTCCGCCAATAGAGGCTGTTCTTCCTCGCTGCTCCAGCTAGCGTTCCGACCAAAATTTCGGTTAAATCCGCTGTCAAAGTAAAGAAGTAGCACTTTGTCACAATCTTGGCGTACCATGCCCGGATAAGTGACGAAAGAAGCATTAAAAAAATAGTTGGTCGGAACAATTTGCGGGAGTCACCATGCGCCACGCTTTGCCGGGGAAAGCGCTTGGCTTCACCATGCTCGAAGCATTGATCGCCGTGCTGATTTTGGCCGTCGGCGTGCTGAGTGTCGCCAATCTTTTAATCAAATCGTATCGGTTCACGCAGCAGGGGGCGTATGACACGCTGGCTCTGCAATTGGCGTCGAATATGGCGGATCGGATGCGGGCCAACGCTGGCATGCTCGGCGCAAGTTCGCCGTACGTCTTCGATACGCAGACCGCGAGCGCGGTCGTAGCGCCCACCAACTTCTATTTGACTCAAACGTCCACTGGCTGCAGCAGCGGCAGTGCCGTATGCGCGACGGAAGCGGTGAAATTTGACCTGTCGGAGTGGGTGGTTGCGGTGCGGGCATCGCTGCCCGGCGGCCGCGCCTTGATCTGCCACGACAGCCCCGGCTACACGATAACCGGAGGCTTCTCGTGGCCCTGCTCGAACCAGCCGACCGATCCGCTCGTCATCAAGATTGGCTGGGTCTCACGCTTTTCTGCGCTCGATCAAGGCAATGCGGCTTCCGATGTCGTGATTGGTGACACGGCTAACGGCACGACCGCGACGCCACAAGCCATGATCGTCGTCGACGCAGGAGGGTCGTGATGCCGTCCTCCATGTATCGCCGCAATCGTATGCGGGGCTTCTCGCTTGTCGAACTGATGGTGGCGCTGGTCATTTCGCTCCTGGTACTGGTTGCGACCGTCTCGTTCTACCTGATGACGAAGTCGACCTACACGACCATCGACGACAGTTCCAATCTGGAAGAACGGGGCCAGTTTGCCCTGGGCGTTATTGCACGCGCGCTTCGGCAAACCGCGTACATCCCGACCAACTCCGATGGTGGCGCCTTGCAGCCGTCCATCAACGACCCGGATGTAGCATCGATATCCGGGCTGGATGGTTGCGATAACCCATCTGCCGGCGAACGCCTGACCACCTGCGGCACGGGCGGCACAAATACGACGACAAACGACGCCATCGAGATACGCTTTTTCGGTTCAGGCACCGCTGCAGACCGTACCGTTCCTGACAACACCATTTTCGATTGCTCTGGTCAGGGCGTTGCCGAAGCCACGAGTGCCGACACCGTGAGCACCCAGCGCGGGCTGTCAATCCTCTTTATCCAGCAAGCGAACGGCAATTCGTTCCTTGCCTGCAAGTTCCGCAGACGTGACGCGGCTGGCCATGAGGTTACCGGAACCACGGACGAGAAGGACTTCGTCACCCTACAACTCGTACCGGGCGTGGAGTCGCTGCAGTTCCTGTATGGTGTGTCGACCGATGGCGATACGGTTCCGGAAGTCTACAAACGTGCATCCAGCATGTCTCCGGATGATTGGAAATCCGTCTATGCCGTGAAAATAGGGATGGTGATCCGCGCGGACAACAACACCACTGCGGACACCAGCCAGACGCAAAGCTTCACGCTCTTCGGCAGCCAATACGGGGACGGTGATGGAACGTACAAGCCCACGCAGAACTTGGGTTCAGCGCGGCGCATGTTCACGACCACGGTACAGACACGCAATTACCAGATTTGCTACAAGGACGACCCGCGATGCTTCTGACTTCATTGCGCTCGGGTCGCCGTGACCCGGGTTTCGCGTTGATTACCGCGCTGGTGATGCTGCTGGTGATTACCGTGTTGGCGCTCGCCGGCGCACGCATGGCACTGGATACCAAGCGCATGAGCCGCAATCAGCGGGATTCCGACATTGCCTTTCAGGCAGCCGAAGCCGCGCTGCGCGATGCCGAGTACGACATCGGAAATAACACGGCGATCAACAGCCGCGTGGCCCAGTTCCAGCCGGAATCCGCGGAAGGGTTTCCTGCGGTGGCGGGCACCTGCAACAGCGGCACGCCAGGCCCCACGTCTGGGCGTGGCCTCTGTTTACCCTCCGCTGACAATGACAATCCTGTATGGAAGACAGTGAGCTGGAATGTCTCAGCCACCACCCCGCAAACTGTCGGCTATGGGGACTTCACCGGCCGGACCTTCCCGACAGGCTCGGGCGTGCTGCCGCCGGTCAAGCCTCGCTACATCATCGAGCTGCTGCCTGATACCAGTAACGGCATGGCGCCGCCTGCCGGTGGCACGACAGGTCCGTACCTTTATCGCATCACGGCAGTGGGATGGGGACCCAACAGTTCAGCGCCGGTGATGCTGCAGACCACCTATCGCAAGTTGCCAAAGGCAGACAACAAGCCATCCATGTAAAAGAGCTCTACCGGGGGAGCCACATACCATGAACACCATCCGCAGTCTGCTCGCCATAGTGGCGTTGGGCTGGTTTACCGTGCTTGGCGCTGCCGGCACCGTGCCGACTGTCGACATCTCGACCGTGCCCTTGTACGGACGCAGTCAAAACGTGCACCCGAACCTGATGCTGTCACTGTCGGTTGAATTCCCAACGACGGGGGCAGCCTATCGTGGTACTTACGATTACCAGAAGACGTATCTGGGCTATTTCAACTCGACCAAGTGCTACAACTACGACTCGACTAATGGCTACTTCGTGATCGCTGGGCCGGCCTCATCGTCTTTCGAATGCTCGGGAAACTTCTCGGGCAACTTCATGAACTGGGCCGCATCGTCTGCCATTGACGAATTCCGCATGGCAATGACGGGCGGTGATCGCATTATCGACTCGCCGACCCAGACCGTGCTGCAACGCGCCGTGCTCCGCGATGACTTCTTCCGCAGTGGCTCGTATTTCCCTGTCAAGAAAGTTGATGGTACTGGCACGACAAGCAGGCCGAACAAAGTCACGCCATTCAACTACCAATCGCTCTATATCGCTTCCTGCGGCAACCACATCTTCTTTGCCGACCAAGACTACGCAACCTACGGCAGTGGTAAAAAGCCCCCCCCGACCACATGCGGCGCCCTCGGCGGATACGGCGATCAATACGACAGCAATAACAACCTGAAGGAGCGTCGATCCTTCCGCGTACAGGTGCAGGTTTGTGATGCAAACGAAGCCACCACGCGCACCGATCTGTGTTTCAACTACAACGGAACATACAAGCCTGTCGGGCAGATGCAGTTGAACGCCGACCGCGTACGCTTTGCCGCCTTCGGGTATCTGAACGACAGCGCAAACGATCCGAACGCAACCCAGAACGAACGCTATGGCGGCGTGCTGCGTGCCCCGATGAAGTACATCGGCTCGACTGCTGTAGACCGCAACCTCACGGCCGGCCCCAATCCGCAGGCAGAAATCAATTCGACCACAGGTCAATTCATTGTCAACCCAATGGGGGCGGCCGAAGGGAATAGCGGGGTCATCAATTACCTGAACAAGTTCGGCCGCACGAGCGTGCAACTGCCGAACCAGCCTATTGGAGCGATGGGTAACCCGGCGGACAACCCGACGGGCAACTACAAGACATATGACCCAGTCAGCGAGATGTACTACGAGAGCATCCGCTACCTGCAACACCATCCCAATGGCCCGACGCCAGAGGCCATCTCGGGGCTGCCGAACACCGCGTATGCGGACAACTACCCGGTCTACACCAACTGGGGCAAGTCGGTGGCCGATGATCCGATGATCAATGCTTGCCAGCGCAACTACGTGTTCCTTATCGGTGACATCAACACCCACGAAGACCACTACGTTCCGGGTAATGCAAAGACAGGAGAAGGTGATCCGGCGCGCGCCGCGGACACCTATAGCGGCTTCAATGTGCGCGACTGGACAAACAGGGTTGGCGCGCTCGAAACCAATCAGCCGGCCGCAGGTAACAGCAACCCTTTGGTCAACGACGCAAGCCACAACTACACGTTGCTGGGTGATCTTGACCACGCGACATCCCATTGGGCGTCGTATTACCTCGCGGGTATTGCGTATTGGGCCCACACCTATGGCTTCCGGCCCGACATGCCAAGCGCGCGCGTCACGACCTATGTGATCGACGTCAACGAGAACGGCAACGGCACGGTGGGGCAAACGCAGCGCCAAAGCCAATTCTTCCTTGCTGCCAAGTATGGCGGTTTCAATGATGTGAACGGCGACGGCAACCCATTCAAGACGTTCGACAAGGACGGCACTACCGTTGTCAACAACAATACCGAATGGGAATCGTCCGCAGGCTCAAACACGCCGTACAACTGGTTTCTCGGTGGCCAGCCGGACACCATGATTACCGCGATCAAGAAGATCTTCGGGCAGATCGCCTCGTACGCAGGCACGCTGTCCGGCGTGGCGATCTCGAACTCGCGCATCACGGCCGATTCCAGCACGGGCACCTATGTGTATGCGCCTGGCTTCGACCGAAATTGGAACGGCCGGCTGGCGGCCTATCAACTGACGCTCGCCAACGGCAGCTTGCAAGTGGCCAGCAATGCCACCTGGGAAGCCGGTGACGTTCTAACGAGGGCAAATAACGCTTCGACACGCGCGATCTACACGCTCAACAATGCATCCCTTGCCGGCGCAACCTTTACTTGGACGGGTATCTCCAGCTCGCAGCAAACGTTGTTGAACACGAGCCCGGACTCCGGTTCGGTCGACGGCAATGGCCAAGCGCGGCTGGACTATCTGCGCGGCAGCCGCGCCAATGAAAGCAACGGGGCCGGCAGCGGCTTGTTCCGTGCTCGCACAAGCGTGCTCGGAGACATCATCGGCTCAGCGCCCGTCTTTGTTGGGGATCCGTCGCTCGGCTTCAGTGATTCTGGATACTCGACTTTCTTGAGCACGTATCGCGGACGCACCCGGATGGTCTATGTGGGCGCTAACGACGGCATGTTGCATGGCTTCAATGCCGACACTGGTGCCGAGGTCTTCGCCTACGTGCCGAATGCGGTGTTCTCGAATCTGGCGCAACTGACCTCCACAACCTATGCCCACCGGCTGTACGTTGACGCCACGCCCGTCATCAGCGAGGCCAAGGTCAACAACAACTGGCGCACGGTGCTCACCGGCGGCTTTGGTGGTGGCGCACAAGGCGTCTACGCGCTAGACGTCACGGATCCGGCTGGCTCGAAGGCTGCCGGCTTCAGCGCATCGAGCGTGCTGTGGGAGTTCACCGACAAAGACGATGCCGACATGGGTAACGTCATGGGCAAGCCATTGATCGTGAAGCTGCAGACCGGCACCGACAAGACTGCCACACCCAACGTTCCGGTCTACAAGTGGTTCGTCATGGTCGCCAACGGCCTGAACTCGAATGCGCCCGACGGCAATGCCAATGCCAACGCGCCGGCGGCACTGTTCCTGCTTTCCCTGGACAAACCCGCAGGAGCCAAATGGGTGCTCGGCACGAACTACTACAAAATCGTCACGCCCGTTCCGAGCGGAACACCGCCCTATACCACCGCAAACGGTTTGAGCACACCCATCACAGTGCCAGCGCCCGATGGCCACATCACGGCGGCATATGCCGGTGATCTGCAGGGCAACTTGTGGAAGTTCGTTTTGGCCGGAGATTCAACCAAGTGGAATGCCGCCGGTGCCCTCCCCGCCTTTGGCGGCACACCGGGCAAACCACTGTTCACCGCGGTTGACAACGACACCGACGGCCATCGCCAGCCCATCACCATGCAGCCTGTGCTCGTCTATGCGCCTGGCGGCTTCATGGTTCTGTTCGGCACCGGCAAGTACTACGAGGCATCGGATACAGGTACGGCACCGCAGATCAACTCGTTCTACGGAATCTACGACGACAACACGAACACGCATTACGTCTCCAAGAAGTCGTTGCTCAATCCGGTCAAGATCACCCCGACCTCAGATGGGAAAGCCTACACATTCAGTTCGGACAGCTACGCGCTCGGATATTCGTCCCCGCGCAAGCCCGGGTGGAAGCTCGATTTCCTGGATCAAACCGAAAAGCAGGTCACAGCGGCGGTGACGGCCGACGGCATCATCTACTTCAACACCATCACGGGCTCGGATGGCTGCGGCAGTAACGGTAGCAGCCGCAGCTATGCTTTGCGCGTATTCACGGGGATGCCAGCCACAGGCACATTATCCGGCGTTCAATCGAGCACAGGCTTGCTTGGCGCACCGTCCCTCCTCGTAACGTCGATTACGGTGGGGGATCGTGATTCCGTGGGCGGTACGGTTACGCAGAAGGTCACGACCGTTCTGTCTGCCGGCGCACAAGGTCTGACCGTTACCAGTCCGACGGGCTCGAGTAACGGCGTCAGCACCTCCAGCCGCCAAGGACGCCAAAGCTGGCGCGAGATCAAGAACTTCGTGCTCAATACCAAATGAGGCCGACATCCATGCACGCACGACACCGTAGCCGAGGTCAGCGCCTCCGCCAACGCGGCTTCACGTTGGTCGAGTTGATGGTTACGGTCGCCATCGTTGGCATTCTCGCGGTGATTGCTTATCCGTCATACACGCAGTTTGTGGAAAAAGGGCGGCGCGCCGAAGCCAAGGCTGCTCTGATGGAAAACATGCAACTGTTTGAGCGCCACTTCGCACAGGTCAACACGTATGCCAAGGATTCGACCACGCTCGGTACTGTATGGACAGGCTACAAGCCATATTCAGGTGACACAGCGACAGGCACGAACTTCAAAATCACTGCCCAGTTCTGCCCCACCGCTGTGTCAAACGCAGACCAATGTATCGAACTGCAGGCAGTACCGCAAAAAGGTGATTCGGCATGCGGCACGCTGGTTTACCGCAGCACCGGCCAAAAGCTCAACATTCCAAACGGCGGATCCACTGCGGTCTCGACCGCAGGTTGCTGGTGAGCCATGACAGTCAAGACACCTATGCCAACGCGATCGTCTCTTTCAGGCTTTACCTTGCTGGAGTTGATCGCGACCATCTCGATCGCTGCGGTACTGCTCATGCTAGCCGCTCCGAACCTGAACGATTTTATGCGCAAGCAACGGGTCATCACATCCGTCGACTCGCTAACCGCCGCCATTGGTCAAGCACGCTCCATCGCAATTGCCACTAATAGCTACGTTACTATCGCGCCGGTGGATAACCAGAATTGGAACAAGGGTTGGCAAGTTTTTTCAGAAGGACAGAGCCCCAACGGCCAGTACGTCGCCACAACGGACAAACTCATTGGCCAATACGACGAGTTGCCCGCTGGCATGGGAATCACCTTCGACAGTACTGCCAACGTCGCTGGCTCAACTGCCAGCAAGACGTCGCTGACCTATTCCCCCGCGGGCTACACCGTCACAACGGGGCGCGTGCCACAGGTCAACGCCTACTTCTATGTGTATTACGTTGACACCAAAAACCCAGCCCGCATGCTGATCATCAATGCGCTCGGCCGCGCTCGCACCTGTGACCCTGTTGCCGCATCTAGTACGTGCAGCACGTCGCTGACACAGTAAGCGACAATCAAACGTAACAGTCAGACGTACAAAGTTCTTCTAAAGTAGGTCGGTTTCTCGGCACGCAATGTCTTTTCACCGACCATGCCAACACTTCGCACCCCCCAACACGGCGCCATCCTAATCGAATCGCTCATCGCCCTGGCCATCCTGTCGCTGGGTGCGGCCGCCATGTTCCGCGGGTTCGATAATCTGCAAGCCACCAGTCACGCCGCGAATCAACTTGGCGTAGACACACGCGCTCAACTCAAACGAACGGAAGCCCGCTGAGATGCCTCGCGCACTCGCCCGGCCGGCGCGCGGCGTGTCGCTGGTCGAACTGCTGGTTGGCATGACCATCGCATTGATGGTGTTGGGTATCGCGCTGCAACTGACCCTGATCGCACGAGCCCACTACTGGCGGATGGCCGACGATGCCATGATCCAGGATCGCGGCATGGAGGCAATCGAATTCGTTGGTAAGGTGATACGCCAGGCAGGCTGGATCACCGATACACCAATCGTGTCATCTGTCCGACGCTGGCCAAGCGCGAACGCACCTTCATCGCTGCTCGGCAAAGACAACTGCGGCAGACCACACATGACTCCCGCATTCAACTGCGACCGCCGTGGTGAAGGCGCAAGTGATGCCCTGCTCGTGCGCTTTTCTGGCCGAGGTGTAATTGGCGACGGCGCTATGCGCGACTGCCTCGGGTATGGCGTGCCAGAGCGGCAAACAACCCAAGGCGACCCACGTTTGGGTGGTCTCATGCTCTATGTCACGTATAGCGGCGCCGCCAACGTGCCGCAACTCGTGTGTCGTGCGTTCCAACGAAATGTCGACGCTCCGGACGACGGCTCGTCCGATGCCGTCGTCCGCGGTATCGAGACCCTCCAGTTGCTCTACACAATTGGTTCGGACTCGACGTCGCCAAGCACCGTTAAGTCGGCGCGGTCGATGCAAGACGAGGATTGGTTTCGCGTACGGCTCATTCACGTGGGAATCGTTGTGCAGGGCGATCACTTCGCCGTTAAGACGCCCACCACGGACGCGATCTCCCTATTCCCCGAACTGACCACGGCGTCAGATGCACTCGCTGAAGACCTCCAATTCCGACCGGCCGACCCGCGCCGCAATCGTGCCCATTTCGTGGCGACCTATGCTGTGCGTAACCCGCTGCGCTGCGAGGTGGATGCATGCTAAGCCGCTGTGCACGAACAAGCGGCTTCTCAATGATTGCGGTGACCGGCGCGCTGGTCATCATAGGGTTACTCATGGTGGGCGCGTTGCATCTGGTCCTGGACCACAATCGTCGTGCCGCACTGTCGGCCGATCGCGCGCTCGCGATGCACGAAGCCGAAGCCGCGTTGGCGGCAGCCGAATGCGAGATCGCAATCGCTACAGACACACCCGGCCGCGAAGGGTGCCAGGCCGAGTTGGACGCCGCACGAATTGCAGCCCTCGATCCCGTCACCTTGGCCGGCTTCGTTCCACAGCAATGCGGGCAGGATTCCGCGCGCCGCGGCCTGTGCTGGCCTAAGGAAGGCGATTCCGTCGAGACGCTTTCCGGACTGCTGCTCGACGAGCGCAACGCGATACTGCTTCCTCCTCCTGCCGATGACAATTGGCGTCAGCCAGCACATCGGGCGCGCTATGTCATAGAGCCGATCCGCGATGCTCTACTTGGTCAATGGATTCATGCCAACGCATCCCGTGCCCCTGTACTCTTCCGCATCACGGCAGTAGGTTTCGGCACCGACGAAGCCGTCAATGTGAGGCTGCAAACGGTCTATCGACCTCGGGGGACCGAGCCTTGATGTCGAGGCTTGCCACCATCTTGCTGATGGCTACCCTGAAGGCGTCCATGGCTGCAGCAGCTAGCGATCACCCTGCTGGACACCTGCCGACACACGTCATCGTTGCACGTGGCGACGACGCATGGGCCGGTCGACTGCGTGCCCTCCGCTTTCTGCCTACGCTGGGTACCCTTGATACGCCTGCGCCGACCGATCTTTGGGAAGCCGGCGCGATGCTCAACGCAATGCCAGCGGATACGCGGCATCTCTGGACGTTCCGCGACCGTGATTCCGCACAGCACGCCCCAGCTCCCCTGCTGTGGGAAGCCGTATCGCCCATGCAGCAAGCGACGATCAATGCGACAGACGAATTCGGAGCAGAGCGCATCAACTATCTTCGGGGCATCCGACGACATGAACAAGGCACGTCGGCCCTGCGGCCACGCTCGGGACTGCTTGGTGCCATGCGCGGCGCGCGCGTGCAACTGCTTGGCCCTCCCGGCTTTGTACTCGATCCGAGCCATATCAGTTTTCGCGAACAACATGCGCGGCGGCCTTGGATGGTCTACATCGGTGCCAACGACGGCATGCTTCACGGCTTTGATGCCCTCACCGGGGTGGAACGCTTCGCAGTGATGCCTGACGCCGTTCTGGCAACGGCGGCCAAGAACGCTTCGCCGGGACAGTCTGTGCCGCGCCCCGTCTGCGCACGCCCCTTCGCTGCCGACGCATGGACGGGTACGCAATGGCGTTCGATACTCGCATGCACCAACGGAACGATGGCGCCGGGCCTCTTCCTCGTCGATGTCACAGAGCCGCTCTCGACTTTCCCACCGCCAGCTATGCTGGCGTACGACAGCAATGACGATCACGATGTTGGCGCGATGGAGGGCCCTGTACCCGTGGTGGCCGTGCCCAATGGCGGCGATCCCACACCGCGCTGGTTTGCCATCAGCGGCAACGGCCGATGCAAAGCGGACGCCGTAAGCAAACTGCTGTTGCTGTCACTCGAACAACAACATACCGCCTCTTGGCAGCCGGGCCGCACAGCCTATGCGATCACGATACCGACGGACGCCAGTCGTGGCGGCCTGGGGCCGGCCGCCGTAGCCCTCGGGCTGAAAGGCACTGCCACGGTGGCCTACGCTGGCGACGCTCAAGGCCAAATCTGGCGCTTTGATCTGACAGGCGCTCCGCCGTGGTCGAACGCGCTGGGCAATAACGAGGCTGATCGCCGTCTTCCGTTTTTTACGGCCACATCGCGTTCCGGATCGATTCAGCGGATTCTCGCGCCGATTCTGCTTGCCGCAACGGCCGGCGGTCCGCTACTGGTCTTCACTGCCGTTGATGATGACGGCAATGCCACCCTATATGGGGTGGCAGACGGTGGTTCACGTCGCCTTTCGCGTGACAGTTTGACGGGCCTGGGCGCTACGGACGTCGCTGATGGTGTCGTCATCGAACCCCATGCGCACAGCTCGCAGAACGGCTGGCACATCGACTTGCCCGGCGGGCAGTTGCCGGACGACCTCAGCGCGGCTGGCTCGCATAGCCTCCTGCTCACCACGCGGGATATTGCAGGGCGTGACCGTGCCTACTTGCTCGACACACTGACCGGACTGCCTCCCCACAAGGACAGCCCCACCGGCCACATACTCGCCAGCGCGCCGCTCATCACCGTGCAAACGGACGTGTTGGGCGCCACCGCTGGCGGTAAACCCACGCAAAGCGTGAATACAACGCTGTGGCATGTTGAAAGCGGGCGCATTCGTCAACTCGAAACCCGTCGCTACACACGTCAACTCGGGCGATTGAGCTGGCGAGAGATGACTGAAACGAGTACGCGCTAATGCGACCACGACGTGGATTCACGCTCATCGAGTTGATGGTCGTGCTAGTCGTTGGCGGTGTGCTGGCGTTTGCTGCGCAGTCGGCATGGACGACGTACTGGGAGCGAACGCGTCGTGCCGCAGGCGGCGCCGCGTTGGTCGCCGCTCTAGCGCAGTTGGAAGTACGCCATGCGCGCACAGGAAGGTATGACGACGGTATGTCGATGCCCAGCCCCAAGCTGTATGTCGATGGGTACAGTATCCGCAGCCAGCCTTGCTCCGGCGTGGGCACGGAGTTGCCGCCAGCCCAATGCATCCAAGTCATTGCAATTCCAGAGCGCGAAGATTCTGCCTGCGGCATGTTGGTCCTGCGCAGCACGGGCGAGCGCTGGCCCGAAAATTCCGCATGTTGGCCATAAACGAATCGAAACGACGGCCAGCGCAAGCCGGCGTGACGCTCATCGAATTGATCATCGTGACGGCGATCGTAGGGATACTTGCCACAGCGGCAGTGCTGCCCGTTATCGATTCCTGGCAGCGCGAGACGGTCATCCTGCAAGCCGATCGCTTGGCCAGCGCGCTGTCCTTGGCTCAGAAGACGGCACAGCATCGGCGGGTTCGAACGCTGCTCACCCCGCGCGACGCCTCCCGTGGTTGGGCCAGCGGCTGGCGGCTGCTCGAGTTCCCCCAGGGGGCCGGCGTTGATTCTGCATCGGATGCAAGAACCTTGTTGTCCGAGCCACTGCCGACGGCGCCCATCGTGCGGCTCTATTCGAACCGGCCGCCCGACGCGCTTTCCTACGAGCCTATGGGATACTCACGGATATCCGGCGCCACGGTAACAATTTCCAGTGGCCGGCATAGACGTAACGTGGTCATCAGTGCCGCTGGCCGCGCCCGCGTCTGCACGCCAAATTCGAACGGCGACTGTTAGTTAGAGTATCCATCCCCATAATCCATTTTTCATTCTCGCTTCAAACCCATGTTCTCCGACTTCGACCACGCCATGATGCAGCGCGCCCTGGCGCTGGCCGAGAAGGGCTTGTTCACCACGACGCCCAACCCGCGCGTCGGATGCGTGATCGTGCGTGACGACACCGTCATCGGCGAAGGTCATACGCAACCCGCCGGCCAAGACCACGCTGAAATCCAGGCCATCAAGGATGCACAGTCGCGCGGCCAGGACGTGCGTGGCGCCACCGCCTATGTGACGTTGGAGCCTTGCAGCCACTTCGGCCGCACCCCACCCTGTGCAGACCGACTGGTCGAAGCCGGTATTGCGCGCGTAGTCGCGGCCATGGAAGACCCGAACCCCGCGGTTTCCGGTCGTGGCTTGCAGAAGCTCAGAGACGCCGGCGTCGACGTGCGTTGCGGCCTCCTGGAACGCGAGGCGCGCGAGCTGAACATCGGTTTCGTTTCGCGCATGACGCGCGGCACGCCGTGGGTGCGCGTGAAGGTCGGTGCATCGCTGGACGGCCGCACCGCGCTGGACAACGGCATCAGCCAGTGGATTACCGAAACCGAAGCACGCAACGACGGCCACCGCTGGCGCGCACGCGCCTGCGCCATCCTCACCGGCATTGGCACGGTCCGCGAAGACAATCCGCGACTGACCGTGCGCGCCGTCAATACCCCGCGCCAGCCGCGGCGTGTGCTGATCGACTCGGCGCTGGACGTGCCGCTCGACGCGCACATCCTCACCGCAGATGGCCACCACGAGCCGACGCTGATTTTTGCCGCCCAGCCCGAAGCCGGCCGCATGCGTGCGTTGAGCGAGCGCGGCGCGGAGGTCATCCTCCTGCCCAACGCCGCTGGAAAGGTCGACCTGGCCGCGGTCCTGCGCGAGCTGGGCCGCCGCGAAATCAACGAGCTGCACGTCGAGGCCGGCTTCAAGCTCAACGGCTCGCTGCTACGCGAAGGGCTGGTGGACGAGATCCTCGTCTATCTGGCGCCCAAGGTGCTCGGCGCGGGCCAGGGCATGTTCAATATGGGGCCGCTGCAGACGCTGGAAGGCGCGGCCGAATTCTTCTTTCACGACATCTCGCGCATCGGGGGCGACCTCCGCATCCTCGCGCGCCGCAACCCCACGGATTGATTGCTTATGTTCACCGGAATCGTCGCCGCAGTTGGCCGCATTGAAACCGTCTCGCCGCTTGGCGACAACGCCGATGCAGGCGTGCGCCTGTCCATCGACTCGGGCGGCCTGCCGCTCGCGGACGTGGCGTTGGGCGATTCGATCGCTATCCAGGGTGCGTGCATGACGGTCGTCGCCAAAACCGAGAACCGCTTCGACGTGGATGTGTCGCGCGAATCGCTGTCCAAAACGGTCGGACTGGAACGCCCGGGTGAGGTGAATCTGGAGAAGGCCCTGCGCCTGGCCGACCACATCGGCGGGCACCTCGTATCCGGCCACGTGGACGGTCTGGGCACGGTCACGCATTTCGCGCCGATCAACGAGTCGCACGAACTGCGTGTGCGGGCGCCGGCGGAGCTGGGCAAATATCTCGCCTACAAGGGCTCCGTGGTGGTCAACGGCGTGTCGCTCACGGTCAATACCGTCCGGGACGACGCCGACGGCTGCGAGTTCTCGATCAACCTGATCCCGCACACCGTGGCGGTCACCACGCTCAAGCACTTGAAGGCCGGCAGCCAGGTCAACCTGGAGATCGACCTGATCGCCCGCTACGTGGAACGCATGCTGACCCACGCCGCCATTGGCCTGCCCGTGGGCACCCAGCCTCTGGCAGCCGCCTGAACCGCTGGCCCCACTGGCTTGGGGCCACCTTGGCGTACCCTTGGCGTACAATAGCCGGCTTCCCATTTACGCAGTCGCATGGCCCCCGAAATTACGGATTTGCGGGAGTTGGCCGGCGGCGCGCACCCCTGCTACGCCATGTCGATCGCCACAGTCGAAGAAATCATTGCCGAAATCCGCGCCGGCCGGATGGTCATCCTGGTCGACGAGGAAGACCGTGAGAACGAAGGCGACCTGATCCTGGCGAGTGATTTCGTCACGCCGGAAGCCATCAACTTCATGGTCACGCACGCGCGCGGCCTGGTGTGCCTGACGCTCACCGAAGAGCATTGCGACCAGCTCGACCTGCCAATGATGGCCAGCCGCAACGGTACGCAGTTCGGCACCAATTTCACCGTATCGATCGAAGCGGCCGAAGGCGTAACCACCGGTATTTCCGCCGCCGACCGCGCACGCACCATTCAGGTGGCCGCTGCCAAGAACGCGAAACCTTCTGACTTGGTGAATCCGGGCCACATCTTCCCGTTGCGAGCCCAGAAGGGCGGCGTGCTGATGCGCGCCGGCCACACCGAAGCCGGTTGCGACCTGACCGCGATGGCTGGCTTGACCCCCGCCGCCGTGATCTGCGAAATCCTGAAGGACGACGGCACCATGGCGCGCTTGCCAGACCTGGTGGAGTTCGCCAAGAAACATGGTTTGAAGATCGGCACGATTGCCGACATGATCCAATACCGAAGCCGCACCGAGAGCATCGTCGAGCGCGTCGGCGAGCGCACGATGGAGACGCAGTTCGGCACATTCCACGCCGTCGCCTTCCGCGATCGGGCGGCCGGCCGCGCCCATCTGGCGCTGGTCAAGGGCACGCCCACGCCGGACACCGAGACGCTGGTGCGCGTGCATGAGCCCCTCTCGGTGCTCGACCTGCTCGAGTGCCAGCGCACGACGCACTCGTGGAGCGTGCCCGCCGCCCTGCGCGCCGTCCAAGCCGCCCCGACCGGCGTGGTCGTGCTGCTCAATTGTGGCGATTCGGCTGACCGGCTCTTCACCCAGTTCTCCGCGCTGGACGCGCCGCATGAGCGTCCGCGCACCAAACCCGATCCGCGCATCTACGGTATCGGCGCGCAGATCCTGAAGGAGGTGGGCGTCGGCAAGATGCGTGTGCTGGCCTCGCCGCTCAAGCTGCCCAGCATGGTCGGCTACGATCTGGAGGTCACGGCGTACCAATCGATGGCGGATGCGCCGGACGTCACTTCCGCATCGTCCGCTGCCACACATTGATTTTTTCCGCCGGCAGCCTAGGCTGCCGCCCCAGCTTTCTTTTTTGACGTTGCCTCACCGGCACCCAACCGGAATACACCATGGACCACGGCTTCTACCCGACCAATCTCAACGGCGAAGGCCTGCGCATCGGCATCGTCCAGGCGCGTTTCAACGAGCCCGTGTGCGAAGCGCTGCGCGAAGCCTGCGTCGCTGAACTCGAACAACTCGGCGTGGCCGGCGAAGACGTGCTGCTGGTGACCGTGCCGGGCGCGCTGGAAGTCCCGCTGGCCCTGCAGAAGATGGCCGAATCGGGCCAGTTCGACGCGCTGATCGCGCTGGGCGCAGTCATCCGCGGTGAGACGTACCACTTCGAGTTGGTGTCCAATGAATCGGGCGCCGGCATCACGCGCGTGGGCCTGGACTTCAACATCGCCATCGCCAACGGCATCCTGACCACCGACACCGACGCACAGGCCCACGCCCGCACCCGCGAAAAGGGTCGCGACTGCGCCCGCACCGCCGTCGAAATGGCCAACCTGACCAACGACCTCGACGGTCTGCAGGATCACGGCCAGGACGACGACGGCGAGAATGAATAAGCGCTTCCTCGCGCAAAGGCTTTTCCCATGACGCAAGACAATTCCCAAGCCAAGACCAAGGCGCCCGCTAAGAGTGCGCGCCGCCGTGCGCGCGAACTGGCGCTGCAAGGTCTGTATCAATGGCTGCTCAATCGCAACGACCCGGGCGTGGTCGAAGCGCATCTGCAGGACGCGCAAGGCTTCAACAAGGCCGACCGCGCGCACTTCGACGCGCTGCTGCACGGCGCCATCCGCGAAGAATCCACGCTGACCGAGGCGTTCACGCCGTACCTGGATCGCCCGGTTGCCGAACTGTCACCGGTCGAACGTGCCGCCCTGCTGGTCGGCGCGTACGAGCTGGTGCACTGCGTGGACATCCCGTACAAGGTCGTGATCAACGAGGCGGTTGAACTGACCAAGACCTTCGGCGGCGTGGAAGGCTACAAGTACGTCAACGGCGTGCTGGACAAGCTGGCTGCGCAAGTGCGCGCAGTCGAGGTCGCTGCCCGCCGGTGATTCGGCGTCTGCTCTTCGCTTTACCTTTTCACTTCGCTTCAAGATGGACGCCCACCGCCTGCAGACAGCCGCCCGGCTGGCCAATATCCGCGCCTTTCACGTGATGGAGTTGGCCAAGCAGGCCCGTGAGCTGGAACTGGCGGGACGCAGCATCATCCACATGGGCATCGGCGAGCCCGACTTCACCGCCGCCGAACCGGTCGTGCAGGCCGCCGCCGATGCCATGCGGCGTGGCGTCACGCAGTACACCGGCGCCTTGGGTATCCGCCTACTGCGCCACGCCATCGCCCGCTACTACCAGACCACTTACGGCCTCGATATTGCGCCCGAGCGCATCATCGTCACGGCGGGTGCGTCGGCAGCGCTGCTGCTAGCGTGTGCGGTGCTAGTGGAGATTGGCGGCGAAGTCCTGATGCCTGATCCGAGCTATCCGTGCAACCGTCACTTCGTGGCTGCCTTCAATGGCGAGGCGAAGCTGGTGCCGTCGGGGCCGGAAGAACGCTTCCAGTTGACGGCGGCCCAGGTCGAAGCGCACTGGGGGGAACGCACGCAGGGCGTGTTGCTGGCCTCCCCATCCAACCCGACGGGCACGTCGATCCTTCCGGATGAGCTGCAGCGCATCGTGCAGACGGTACGCGCGCGAGGCGGATTTTCGATCGTTGACGAGATCTACCAAGGCCTGTCGTACGACCAGGCGCCGGTCTCGGCACTGTCGTTCGGCGATGATGTCGTCACGATCAACAGTTTTTCCAAGTATTTCAACATGACCGGCTGGCGGCTCGGCTGGCTAGTGGCTCCCGCCGAACTGGTGCCCGAGTTCGAGAAAGTCGCGCAGAATCTGTTCATCTGCGCGTCAGCGGTGGCGCAATACGCGGCGCTCGCGTGCTTTGAGCCGGAAGCGCTGGCGATCTACGAACAGCGCAAGGCCGAATTCCGTCGCCGCCGCGATTTCATCGTGCCGGCGCTGGAGTCGCTTGGTTTCAAGGTACCGGTCAAGCCGGATGGGGCGTTCTATGTTTACGCCGATTGCCGTGGCGTAAACCACCCGCACGCCGCCAATGCCGACGCCCTCACCCAGTCGATGCTGCATGACGCCGGCGTGGTGCTCGTGCCTGGCCTGGATTTTGGTCCGCACACGGCGCAGCACTACATCCGACTGTCGTACGCCACATCGATGGCGCATCTGGAAGAAGCGGTCACAAGGTTGGGCAAGCTGTTCGGCCGGTAAAGCCCCCTTACGCCTCGCCCAGACAAGAAAGGCCGTCCCTAAGGACGGCCTTTCTTATATAGCGCAGCGAAGCAAGTCGATCAGGCCTGGCCTTGGGACTTGTCGTCCAGCCGTGCCTCTTCCTGCTGACCCGCAGCCGGTTGTTTGTCGGCCGGCTTGGCGGCTTGCGTCTTCGCATCGGCCTGCGTCACAGGCGTTGCCGTCGCGACCGGCTTCACCGGTTCGCGCTCCGACGCCGCCGTCATGGGCGAACGATGTCCCGTCGCCACCATGCGGAGTCGCGAACGCTCTTGCAGCACCTTGCCGCCGTAGCCGCCGTCACCTTGCGTGACCGCACCGACATACAGCTTCAGGCCGCCTTCGATCGAACCTGCGCGCGCGATGCAATCCTTCAGCACGAGCGCACCGACCTTGATGTTGGCGTACGGGTTGAGCGCGGCACCAACACCGCCCATCACCTCGTACTTGTCCTGGTGGACCTTGGTCATGACCTGCATCAGGCCCTGCGCACCCATACCGCTTTCGGCGAACGGGTTAAAGCTGGACTCGATCGCCATCACGCCCAGGATGAGCAGTGGATCCAAGCCGACTTCCTTGCCGGTCTGGTAGGCCGCCTTCACCAACTGGCCAGTGGCAGTGGCCGCCACGCGGTATTTGCGAGCGATGTATTCCGCCACGGCAGCCTGCTCTCGCGGGGTACCGGTGGTTGCCGACTCACGCGCGTCGCGGACGACTTGCGTGTTCGGAATCTGCGCAGCCAACTCGGCCACGGACGGCACCTTGGATAGCGTGTCCCAACCAGCAGCCGCGACCGTGCCGCCTTGGGCCGTAGCCGGGGCCACAGCCTGGGCGGCGCCCGTACCGGCAGACGGCGCAGTCGGCGCAAAAGCTACCGGCTGGACGCCCGCCGCAATCGCGGGTGACGGATTGGCCGAGGCGACACTGGTGTCGATACCCGGCGTGAAATGCAGCACGCGTTGAGCGACCGTGGCACGCCACTCGCTGTTGAGCGAGAGTGCAACTGCGGCGGCCACCGCCAGCAAGCCGATGCTGTTGAGCACGACATGCCCGCTGCGGAAAACCAGCAGTACGCCAGGATGCAACTCATTGCGGGACGCGGCAGCGCCCCCTGCGTTCAACTCCATGCGCAGCTTACGAGGCAGCGCAACTTGACCTGCACGCGCGAGGCGGCGGCCAACCGGGGCTACGAGCCGGCGTTGCAGCGCCGATCCGATCCCGGAAGAATGAAGGGTTTTCCAACCGTTCATACTTACCTCCGTCCGCTGCGCAGATCCGGTAGACGCCTTTCTTTTGCCTGGCGCCGTGCGTTTCGAATCGCAACGGTTTTTAGTAAGGATGCCGCGCTGTTGCAGTCAGCCGGCATCTGTTGGGGGCACTCCCCTAGTGCCCAGAGAAATGCGGGGCGTGTCCTTGGGGAGGTCACGTCCCGCAGCGATGCTGATGTGCTCTGGTGTCGCCCCTCATACGTCGAAGAGTTAGGCGAAGGCATTAGCCGAATAAATGTTGCATTGCAACAATTACCAGATCGGATTGGATTGTAGGAAGCGCGTTATGCCAAGTCAATCATAAAGAAGTGATTTTTCATATCTAAAAGTTATGATTTAACCTGCATTGTTGGGACTAGCTGACCTGCGATGCGTTCTGTCATCAGGGAGCCATGGGGTTTTGGCCGTACAATCGCGGCCACCCTGCCTATACCAAAAAAATGTCTCCCGGACGACCGTTCGGAGGGCCAGCCCCTCCACGTGATAGGCGATCCACCTTACCTTTGGTTACAAAATCTCCATGCAATACAGAGACTTACGTGACTTTCTCGCCCAGCTCGAGCGCACGGGTGAACTGCGCCGCGTGCGCCAGCCGGTGTCGCCGCGCCTGGAAATGACCGAAGTCTGTGACCGCCTGCTGCGCGCCGAAGGCCCGGCGGTCGTCTTTGAGCAACCGGTGGACGGCGCGCAGAAGTACGACATGCCGGTGCTGGCTAACCTGTTTGGCACCACGCGTCGCGTGGCGCTGGGCATGGGCGCGGAGTCGCTCGAAGAACTGCGGGACGTCGGTCGCCTGCTCTCGGCGTTGAAAGAGCCCGAACCGCCGCGCGGCCTGCGTGAAGCCGGCAAGCTGTGGACGATGGCCAAGGCCGTGTGGGATATGGCACCGCGCAAGGTGTCGTCGCCGGCGTGCCAGGAGATCGTATGGGAAGGGAATGACGTTGACCTCTCGCGCATTCCCGTACAAACGTGCTGGCCTGGCGATGCAGCGCCGCTCGTCACATGGGGGCTGGTCATCACGCGCGGGCCGCACAAGAAGCGGCAAAACCTTGGCATTTACCGGCAGCAGGTCATCAGTCGCAACCAGGTCATCATGCGTTGGCTGGCGCACCGGGGTGGCGCGCTGGATTTCCGTGAGCACGCCATCGCCAATCCGGGTCAGCCGTTTCCGATTGCGGTCGCGCTGGGCGCCGACCCGGCCACCATTCTTGGCGCGGTAACGCCGGTGCCGGATACGCTCTCTGAGTATCAGTTTGCCGGGCTGCTGCGCGGCAGCCGGACTGAGCTTGCGACATGCCTGACGCCTTCGCTGGCGCAGGCACAACTGCAAGTGCCGGCCGGCGCGGAGATCATCCTGGAAGGCCACATCCAGCCGGATCCAACACACCCGAGCGGCTACCAGCACGCGCTCGAAGGCCCCTTCGGCGATCACACCGGCTATTACAACGAGCAGGACTGGTTCCCCGTGTTCACGGTCGAGCGCATCACGATGCGCCGCGACCCCATCTATCACTCTACGTATACAGGCAAGCCGCCCGATGAGCCGGCCGTGCTCGGCGTGGCGCTCAATGAGGTGTTCGTGCCGCTGCTGCAGAAGCAGTTTCCGGAGATTGCCGATTTCTATCTGCCGCCCGAGGGCTGCAGCTACCGCATGGCGCTGGTCAGCATGAAGAAGCAATATGCCGGCCACGCCAAGCGCGTGATGTTTGGCGTGTGGAGCTTCCTGCGGCAGTTCATGTATACGAAGTTCATCGTGGTGGTGGACGACGACGTGAACCTGCGCGACTGGAAGGAAGTGATCTGGGCGATCACCACTCGCGTGGATCCGGCGCGCGACACGGTCATGGTTGAGAACACGCCGATCGACTACCTCGATTTCGCCTCCCCGGTGTCAGGCCTGGGCTCCAAGATGGGCATCGATGCCACCAACAAATGGCCCGGCGAAACCACGCGCGAATGGGGCCAGCCCATCGTCATGGACACCGCTGTCAAAGCCAAGGTCGACGCCATGTGGGATACGCTCTTCCAATAGCCACGAGGCTTGGCGGCCTGGCCTGCGAGCGAACGATCGTTCGGTTATTCTTAGCGAGTTAAGCGACTGCTGCATCTAAAAGGCGGGCCCTCTTTGTCGACTGGGCCCGCCTTCCTTATGGAGAACGCCATGGCCGAAGCACTCGACTCATCACGCACCGCCGCCAACGCGCTGGAGCGCATCACAGACCGCACCCTCGTCAAAACGCAGTCCTATGTCGACGGCGCCTGGGTGGACGCGGCAGACGGCGCGACCTTCCCTGTCTACGACCCTGCCACCAACGCACACCTGACCGACGTCGCCAACCTCGGGCATGCAGAAACGCTGCGCGCGATCGACGCGGCCAACGCGGCGTGGCCTGCGTGGCGCGAGCTGACTGGCAAGGAGCGAGCAGGATTGATGCGCCGCTGGTTCGACCTGCTGATCGCCAATGCCGACGACCTCGCCGCGCTCATGACCGCGGAGCAAGGCAAGCCGCTAGCTGAAGCCAAAGGCGAGATCGTCTATGGCGCATCGTTCATCGAATGGTTTGCCGAAGAGGCCAAGCGCGTCTCCGGCGACGTGATGGCCAGCACTTGGCGCGACAAGCGCATGGTCGTGCTCAAGCAACCGGTGGGCGTGTGCGCGTCCATCACGCCGTGGAACTTCCCGCTGGCGATGATCACCCGCAAGGTTGCGCCGGCCATGGCGGCAGGTTGCACCATCGTCATCAAGCCGGCTGAACAGACGCCGCTGTCTGCGCTGGCGATGGCCGAACTGGCGCACCGCGCGGGCATTCCCAAGGGCGTGGTCAACGTGGTGACGGGCGATGCGGACCGCTCGATCGCCATCGGTAAAGCCCTGTGCGAATCGCCGATCGTGCGGCATCTGTCGTTCACGGGCTCGACGCCGGTGGGCCGCATTCTGATGCAGCAGTGCTCGCCGACGGTGAAGAAGGTCGCGCTGGAGCTGGGCGGCCATGCGCCGTTTATCGTGTTCGACGACGCCGACATCGATGCTTCAGTGGAAGGCGCTGTGCAGTCGAAATACCGCAACGCGGGCCAGACCTGCGTGTGTACGAACCGCTTCTACGTGCATGCCTCGGTGTACGACGCATTTGTCGAAAAGCTCTCGGCCAAGGTGCGCGGCATCAAGGTCGGCAACGGCTTCGAAACCGGTGTGGTACAAGGCCCGCTGATCGATGATCAGGCCGTGGAGAAAGTGCAGCGCCACATCAACGACGCGACGCAGAAAGGCGCGCGCCTGACTGCCGGTGGCAAGCTGATGCAGGGCTTCGGCTCGCAGCGTTTCGTGGAGCCCACCGTGCTGGCCGACGCCACGCCCGACATGCTGATCGCGCGCGAAGAAACCTTCGGCCCGGTCTCCGCCATCTTCAAGTTCCAGGACGAAGCGGAAGTCGTGCGCCTGGCCAACGACACCGAATTCGGCTTGGCGTCGTACTTTTTCAGCCGCGACATCGGCCGCATCTGGCGCGTGGCCGAGCAGCTTGAGTACGGCATGGTCGGCATCAACACCGGGCTCATCTCGAATGAGGTGGCGCCGTTTGGCGGCATCAAGCAATCGGGCCTGGGCCGTGAAGGTTCGGTCTACGGCATCGACGAATATCTCGAACTCAAGTATCTGTGCATGGGCGGCATCTGAACCGTCATCCCCTAACGGCCGACCTGCCACATCGATAGAGCGGGCGGCCTTTCCCCTTGCCTGGCCGGCGGAGGAGACACATGAGCACCATTCAGGAGGGCGCCCTGCTATGGACGCCGTCTGCTGATTTCATCGCGCGTTCGCGCCTGACCCACTACCTCGATTGGCTCGCACGCGAACGCGGCCTGCGCTTCTCAGCCACCACGCCAGAGGGCTACGCCCAACTCTGGGAATGGTCTACCACCGAACTGGAAGCATTCTGGACGTCCGTCTGGGATTACCTCGACCTGCGCGCCTCGACACCGTTCACGCGGATGCTCGGCGAGCGCACCATGCCTGGCGCGCAGTGGCTGGTTGGCGCAAAGCTCAATTACGTCGATCAGGTCATGCGCCATGTGGAAGAAGGCGGCAGCCCTGACCGCACGGCCATCCGCTATGCCAGCGAGACCAAACCGCTGGCCGACCTGTCATGGCGCGAACTGCGCCAACGCGTTGCCTCGCTGGCGGATGCGCTGCGCAAGATGGGCGTGGTGCCGGGCGACCGCGTCGCCGCGTATCTGTCGAACACGCCGGACGCGATCGTGGCGTTTCTCGCCACAGCCAGCGTCGGGGCAATCTGGTCCGTCTGCGCGCCCGACATGGGGCAAGTGGCCGTAACCGACCGTTTCCGGCAGATCGAGCCGAAGGTGCTGATCGCGGTGGACGGCTATCACTATGGCGGGCGCGTTTTCGACCGCACCGACGTGGTCGCGGAGATGGTCGCCGCGTTGCCAACCGTCGAACACCTCGTCCTCGTGCCGCAACTGCTCGGCGATATCACCCGCGCGCGCTTCCCCGACGCCCGCGACTGGCGCGACTTGACGGCCAGCGACGTGCCGCTCGTCATCACACCGGTCGCTGCCGACCACCCGCTGTGGATTCTGTATTCGTCCGGTACCACCGGCATGCCCAAGCCAATCGTGCACGGCCACGGCGGCCTGTTGCTGGTGCAGACGATGATGGGCGCGCTGCATCTCGACCTTGGCCCCGACG